>Ga0310828_1002004_pt1 | contig 10082 bp, 8 predicted proteins | sample WT_ome_3_FD_202242 | JGI IMG/M metagenome (GOLD analysis project Ga0310828, IMG submission 202242) | Sorghum-adapted microbial communities enriched on wild type (WT) sorghum from Joint BioEnergy Institute, Emeryville, California, United... ... | reverse complement strand
CGTCGGGCGCCGCCTCCCGCCAGACGAGCCGGCCGTCCTCCAGCTCGTACATGCCCTCGGCCTCCTCGTTGACGAAGGCCAGCAGGTAGTCGCCCGCGTGGACGGCCAGCGCCCCTTCCTCGCGGGCCATCTCCCGCACGGCCTGGCCGTACGCGTCGCCTTCCCGCCGCGCCATGGCGAGCTGCTCCACGGTCGCCTCGTTGCTGGGTCGCATCGGCGGGTTCGCCCCCGGCATGCTCATATCCGCCTCCTCAGATCGTCGATGCGGATGGTTCGCCGCATAGCCGTTACCCGGCGGCGCCGCGGGTATCCCTTCCACCCGGGGTTTCCCGGCCAGAACCGGGGGGTAGGCCACGGGCATGGCCACAACGGTGGAAGCCCGACCAGAACAGTTGGTTGAACTCGGGCAGCAGTTGCGGGTGGACGCGGTCCGGTGTTCGGCCGCCGCCGGCTCGGGACATCCCACCTCCGCCATGTCCGCGGCGGACCTGATGGCGGTGCTGCTCGCGCGGTACCTGCGGTACGACCTGGCTTCCCCGCACAATCCGCACAACGACCACCTGGTCTTCTCCAAGGGACATGCCTCACCGCTGCTGTACGCGATGCTGCGCGCCGCCGGTGCGATAACCGAGCAGGAGTTGCTGAGCTATCGCAAGCTCGGCAGCCGGTTGGAGGGGCACCCGACCCCCAAGCTGCCCCTCATCGAGGTAGCCACCGGATCGCTGGGGCAGGGCCTGCCCATCGGGGTCGGGTTCGCCGTGACCGGAGCACGGCTGGATCGGCTGCCGTACCGGGTGTGGGTGCTGTGCGGGGACAGCGAGCTGGCCGAAGGATCGATGTGGGAGGCGTTCGAGTACGCCGGATACGAGCGGCTGGACCAGCTGACCGCCATCATCGACGTCAACCGACTCGGGCAGCGCGGCCCGACCCGGCACCAGTGGGATCTGGACGCGTACGCCCGGCGGATCAGCGCCTTCGGCTGGCGGGTCATCGAGATCGACGGGCATGACCCGGACGAGATCGACCAGGCGTACGCGCAGGCCGTCGCGACGACCGGGCAGCCGACCGCGATCCTTGCCCGTACGCACAAGGGCCGTGGTGTGTCCGATGTGGAGGATAAGGACGGCAAGCACGGCAAGTCCCTCTCCGACGCGGACACCGCGATTCAACAGCTCGGCGGGGTCCGGAACATCACGGTCCCGGTGGCCCGTCCGGACGCCGCCGCCCAGCCGAACAGCTTCCCGTCCGGCACCCTGACGCTGCCCCGGTACGAGGTGGGTGGGAAGATCGCCACGCGTACCGCGTTCGGCCAGGCGCTTGCCGCCGTGGGCACCGCGCGCGGCGATGTGGTGGCACTGGACGGCGAGGTCTCCGACTCCACCCGTACCGAGTTCTTCGCCGATAAGCACCCCGAACGGTTCTTCGAGTGTTATATCGCCGAGCAGCAGATGATCTCCCTGGCGGTCGGCATGCAGGCGCGCGGGTGGAAGCCGTACGCCGCCACGTTCGCCGCGTTCCTCAGCCGGGCGTACGACTTCGTGCGGATGGCCGCGATCGGTCGGGCCAACCTGCGGCTGTGCGGCTCGCACGCCGGTTCGGCGATCGGCCAGGATGGGCCGTCGCAGATGGGCCTGGAGGACCTGGCGCTGTTCCGCGCGGTGCACGGAAGTACGGTGTTGTATCCGTGCGACGCCAACCAGGCCGCGCACCTGACCGCGGAAATGGCCGATGTGGACGGTATCTGCTACATGCGTACCACGCGCGGGAACACTCCCGTGATTTACGGGCCGGCCGAGCACTTCCCGGTCGGCGGAAGCCGGCTGCTACGCGGCTCATCGCGTGACCAGGTGACCATAGTGGCCGCTGGTGTGACGGTGCATGAGGCGGTGAAGGCGGCGGATCAGCTCGCTTCGCGGGACATCGCCGCGCGGGTGGTCGACCTGTACTCGGTCAAGCCGGTGGACGTGGCGACATTGCGAACGGCGGCGCGAGACACCGGCCGGATCGTGACGGTGGAGGACCACTGGCCCGAGGGCGGTCTGGGTGACGCGGTACTGGACGCGTTGGCGGACGGCGGGCTGATGCCGCGGGTGCGCAAGCTGGCGGTACGCGCGATGCCGGCATCCGCGACGCCGGAGGAGCAGCTGCGGGCGGCCGGCATCGACGCCGACGCCATCGTGGAGGCCGCTACCTCCCTGGTCCACGCCGAAGGCTGACCCCGGACGCGACGGCTCGCGCACGCTCAAGCCGCGCCCGGGCAAGTGACGCCGCCGCTACGAGGCGGTGCGAACGAGCCCGCGGTCCAGGTCCGGGTCGGCGTCAGCGCGAGGTAGCACGTACCGGGCGGTCATCGTGTCCACGCCGGTGCCGCAGTGGTCCGTGCGCCGGTAGGTCGCCATGATCGCGAGCGAGGATGCGCTGTCCACAATGCCGGTACGCCAGGCACCGTCGCGGTAGACCCAGACCGGGTCGTTGCGGCGGTAGGTGCAGGCGGGGGCTATCTCGGCGGGATCACGCTGATAGGGATGCATGGTGGGCGGGGCGCTGTTCTGTCCCGCGGTCCGGGCGTTCTGCCCGGCGGTCCGGGTCTTTCCCCGGCGGGCGCGATCGCCCACGCTGTGCTCGCGCGGCGCCGAGGCGCGGTCGGAGCCGGCCTTGCCCACGTGGACGGGGGTCGGATTGTGGCACACCTGGATGGCCGGGTTCTGGCCGCCGGCTTTGGCCAGGTACATGGCCTGGTCGGCCTGGCGCAGCAGGTCAGCGATTCTCGCGGGTGGGCGGGCTGGTGCGACACCGACGGAGGCGGCGACGGTCAGTGTGCCGCCGGCAGCCGGTATCGGTTCGGCGACCGTCATGCAGAGTGCGTCGACGATCGGCCGCCACCAGGTGGGGCGACGGGTCGGGAACGGGTAGGTGAGCACGGCGGCGAACTCGTCGCCACCGAGCCTGGCCACGAGGTGCCCGGCCGCGCTGAGGGTGGCCAGCCGCCGGCCGACGGTTCGTAGGACATGGTCGCCGACGTGGTGACCCAGCGTGTCGTTGATGGGCTTGAACCCGTTGAGGTCCAGGACGATCACGACGGCCGGGCGTCCGGTGGTGGCGATGTCGAGAAGGCGTGGCGCCAGCGTGTGCAGCAGCCGCCGGTTGGGCAGGCCGGTCAACTCGTCATGGGTGGCCGCCCAGCGCAGCCTGTGTTGTTCGGCCTTCAGGGTCGCCAGCTCTGCCTGCAACCGGGCCACCTGCGCCTGCAGATCCGCGACGTGTTCGTCGAGCGGCCTGGCGCCATCGGTTGTGGCGAGGCTGTCCGGCATGCCGTTGTCCTTCGAATGCCCTAGCGGGTTCCACTGTGGCGTGTGCCGGTGGGGCGAGCCGGCTGGGTCGCTCCCGGCATAGGTAAGCATGACAGCGACAGATTGCCGCGTGCAAGGTTTCACGCTGCCAAAATGTCATCCAGAGATCGTGCACCACGGCCGGTTTCGGCTACGCTGGGTGTGTCAGGGTTTCGTCGTGAAAGAAGACCCATGGCGGCGGCAAGGGAGTAGCCGATGAGTGACGACAGCGACTGGATCATGTCCAGCAGGTCAACCGGTAACGGCGGAAGCTGCGTGCAGGCACGCCGCCACGGAGGGTTGATCGAGGTCCGTAACAGCAAGCACCCGGACGCCGGCACGGTGCGATTCACCAAGGAGGAGTGGGACTCCTTCTTGTATGGCGCCAAGCGGGGCGAGTTCGACCAGCTGCTCGCGGGCTGAGCAGACCTCGGCAGCGCAACGAATCGGACGGGCCGCCGTGGTCATTCGCCACGGCGGCCCGCACGATCAGCGGGACCGGACGTTACCGAGGGTGAACTTTGCCAACGCCGGCCAGAAACGCCGACTGGCTGGGGTCGTGGGCGAAGTCGGTGGGGTCGTCCGGGGCGGGCCGCCATGCGGGGGGCGGGACCAGACCGGGCTCGACCAGCTCGACGCCGCCGGAGAAGAACCGTGTGGTCTGCTCCCGGTTGCGGGGCTTGACCGGGGTCGCCGTCTGTCGCCGATAGACGTCGAGGCTGTTGGCTTCCTGCTCCGGGTTGACGTCGAAGCCGTCCAGTGTGAAGTGTGACAGCGCCAGGTAGCTGCCTGGCGCAAGTGCGTCGACCAGTGTGGACACCGCCGCGTAGGCCGCCTCGTCGTCGGGCACGAAATGCAGCACCGCGACCATCAGCAGGCCGATCGGCTGGCTGAAGTCCAGCAGATTTCGCACCTGGCGGTGCTGCAGGATCTCCTCGGGCACACGTACGTCGCCCCGTATCGCGGTCGCCAGCGGGTTGCCTTCCAGAATCTCCAGGCTCTCCGCGACCGCTACCGGATCGATGTCCACGTACACCACCCGGCTGTCCGGTGCCATCTGCTGGGCCACCTCGTGCACGTTGCCCACGGTCGGCATGCCGGAGCCGATATCCAGGAACTGGCGTACGCCCGCGTCGACCAGATACTTCACCGCACGCCGCATGAAGGCCCGGTTGGCCTTCGCCACCGCTCGGGTGAGCGGAGCCTGCGCGAGCACCTGCTCGGCGGCCTGCTGGTCGGCGGGGAAGTTGTGCACCCCGCCGAGGTAGTAGTCGTACATCCTTGCCGCGGTCGCGGCCTTGCGGGTCCGGTCCTCACCCTCGGTGCGTGCCACCACCCGTTTCACTCCTCGCTCTCATCCGCCGGCCGGCACATCATTGCCGAGGTGCCCAACCCTCGATCGGAACCGCATCCTTGCTGATCATCTGGAAGATCCGCCGGTACTCGTCCACCTCGGCCGGCTCCTCCAGGTACAACGCGCCGATGTGTGGCTCCAGGTAGACCACGTCCGGGTCGTCGGGGTCCTCGAAGTCCAGGATCCGGAATGCTCCGGCCATCGCGGCGTGCGCCCCCACCGACCACGGCAGCACCATGATCTCCACATTGTCCAGGCAGGCCAACTCACGCAGGTGCGCGATCTGAGCCGCCAACACGGCCGGCCCACCCACCGGCCTGGTCACCGCGCCCTCGCCCAGCACCGCGGTCAGCCGCGGCGCCGGGCGCCGGGCGAACAACGCCCGTTGCCGCTGCATCCGCAGCGTGACGTGCCGATCGGCGGCCTCGTCAGAGGGCTGCTCGGCACCGAACACCGCCCGCGCGTACTCCACGGTCTGGAACTCGCCCGGCACCACCTCTCCGTCATAGGTGCAGATCCGCGATGCCGACGCCTCCAGCCCGACGTACAACTTGAACCAGTCCGGTATCACCGACGAGGCGTCCCACCACTCCTGCTGCGAGGTGCCCACCGCCATCTCCGCCAACGCGTCGGTGATGGCCTGGTCAGCGCCGTACAGCCAGCACAGCGCCCGGACATTCGCCCCGGTCACCGGCACCTTACCCGTCTCGATCCGGTGCAGGGTCGGCTCCGAAATGCCCAGGTTCGCCTCGGCCACCTCACGGCGGCTCTTACCACTCGCGATGCGCAGCCGAGTCAGCCTGCGGCCCAACGCCCGCCGCACGACCCGCTGACCGGTCACTGGCATGGCCACACCCCCAGCCCGCACCCGTCCCGTCTTTCACGACGAAACAACACGTCGATACATTAGTCGTCCGCCGGCAATCGGGCACCCACCGATCGTGCTCAGCGCGTCGGCCGCTACGCCGACATCGATCCGGGCACCGCCTCCCACCACTGTGGTCGCAACGGCCGGCCCAACCGCGATGGTCAGGACCGGACCCCGCTGGTGGACCACAGCGTCCGTCCTGCCACGTGCAGCCGCGGATCGGCCAGGGCCTCGGCCAGGCGGTCGACCATCGCACCAGTGAAGCCCTTCCCGGCCAGCTTGTCCCGGGACTGCTGCAACGTCGCTGCCGCGTGCCAGGAGCCTGCGCTACCGCCGCACCAGGAGGTGGCGTACGAGACCGACCGCAGCTGGGTCAAGCCCTCGCGGGCGAGCAGCCCGTGCACCCTGCGCATGAAGGAGCCGTCGGTGCCGGCCGTGGCGAACAGTTCCTCGCGCAGTTGTTCGTAGCGGTCCCACAGCTCGACCACGTCCGACAGGTCCGGCGGCGCGAACAGCACCGAGCTGGTCCGTTTGGGGCCCACGATGTCGAAGCCCTCGATGATGATCGCCCCGTTCGCGGCGAGCAGGTGGCAGAGCCGGGCGGTGATCACGTCCCGGTCCGCGAGGTGGCTGAGCAGGCACCGGGCGTGGATCAGGTCGAACGGACCGGTCGGCAGCGGATCGGCGAGCAGGTCATGGCGGAGTATGGTCAGCCGGTCGTGCTCGGGTATGTGGCGGGTATCGATGTCGGTAGCGATCACCTCGCCGTCCGGACCGACCTGATCGGCCAACCACACGGCGATACTGCCGTTGCCGGCACCCAGCTCCAGGCAGCGAGCGCCGGCCAGGGAGACCGACTCAGTGATCCTGGCCTGAGTGAAGTGATCGAACATCCCGGCCAACCCGCCGAGGTGGTTGGCGCCGTGGGCGCTTGCATTGTTCAGCCCTACCGAGTACGAGCTCACCGGCCCGCCTTCACATGTGCTGGTTGCGACGCGACGATTCAACGGAGCAACCTAGGACCCCATGGACCATGAGTCAATGATTCCCGCCCATCGAAGGGTTGGTGACCGTCGGTGCCGGCGGTGTCCACAGTGGCCAGGTGGATGACCACCGCGATTAGCCAGGCAGGTCATCGTCGCGGTTAGTGCCGGGCCCGTCGCCTGGTCGGGAATCTCGTACCCGACGGCGCAACGCCAGCGCGGTGGCAAGACCGAGACCGGCAGTGGCCAACTGCACCAGCCCGCTGAGCAGGTTGAGGAGTTCCGCCAGTTCGTGGAGGATGCCCACCACAGCCTCCGAGGTCGATTCCTCACGTACGCCGTGTGGCGCACGGTTCCCCCGCGAGGCCCGGTGGAGGTCCCCTCCACGGGCATCTGCGTCCAGTAGGCCAGGGCTGTCAACGACAAGCGGCGCATCGGTGGATGGCATACGCGCGATGAGGTTTCACCTACCATCGGCGCGGTGAATACCTCTGTGCGCCGGCGCTTCGGGGTCGGCATCGCGCTTCCTGCAATGATCCTGGCCTCCACCGCATGCGCGGCCGACCGCTCGGCTGGCAGGCCTTCGGCGGCCGCGCCCACAGCGCCCGCTCCCGCAGCGTCTGCTTCCGCCGCCGCACTGTCCGCAGCGGACACCGCGATCTGCAAAGAGGTGGGCGCGGCGTCCCGCGACATGGTGATGTCCATACTGGCGGGCACCTTCGGGCAGGGCGAGACAACGATCGTCGGCGCCTTCACTGAGTACGTCGAGCTGCTGCGGGCGAAAGCGGCCGACGCTGGCGACGATGGGGTGCGGGCGGCGCTGGACCGGCTGGCCGCCGCCGCGCAACGGTACGCCACCACGATGGCCGAGGCCGACGGCACCGCGTTCGGTAAGGCCAGCGAAGAGTTGGGCAGGGCGTGCGGGGATCCGCCGAAGCCACCGCTCGCGGCCGGCGACCGGATCGGGCCGGCCGGGTCGCCCTGCGAACTGCCCGTGTCGTTCCAGATCGCCAAGGAGTGGAGGGCCGGGTCGATCGAGGTGGAGCCGGGCGACCCGTTCGCGGAGTTGACCCGCAAGGGATCGCTGGCGCTGGTCTGTGAGATCAAGGCGAGGCTGGCCGGGCATGTCGCGTTCATCCGGGTGTGGAGCGGACCAGCCGCGAGCGGCGGGCTACGCCGGGCGCTGGAGACCTACCTCGAGGGCGAGGACGTTCGCGAGCAGGACTGGTCGGAGCCGCCGCTTGCCGGAACGCCGGGCGCCGAAGTGGTCTACCGCGTCTACAGCGAGTTGCTGGGCGAGATCCGCACCGAACGGGCCTTCGCGGTGCGGACACCAAGGGGCGTCGTAGTGGTCAGCCTCAACGGCATCGAGTCCGAGGAGGCGGCCGTGGTCTCCGCGTACGAGCTGGCCAAGCGGACGCTCGCGGTCACGACCTGACGGCAGCCGGTACAGGTCGGCGGCTCGCCAGCCTTCGCGGGTCGTCGCGCCGCCGGTACGTCGTTCGAGTTGCTCTGGAGCTGCGGGCAGGGACGAAGCGCGAGCGGCGGGGCGCCGATCTCTGCCGCCTCGCTGGTGGTGCGCCGAGAGCACCCGGACAAAGCGCGAACGGCGGAGCCCGGCACCGCGCACAGGGGGCAACCGCGAAGCCCCAGCAACCGCGAAGTTCGGCGGGCGGGGCGCGCTATGTCAGCGTGCTGACCCGAAGGCGTTGGTTCGGCGGCTCAGCATCGAACGAGGTGCCCGGAGTGCGCCCTAAGTACCAGACCACATCCGACCAAATGAGGCGCTCGCGAAACCATCCCGTTAGCATTCCCGCGGTCGAACACCAACCGGGATGGAGATCAACACTTACGGATATCTTTGCTGCGTGGGCAGTCGACAGCTCCTTTACGCCTATGTGGACGAAACGGGCGACCGCGGGGTCTCCGCGAAGTCTTCCCCGTTCTTTGCGATGGCCGGCTTCGTCATCGCGGCCGAGGACGAGCACCGCATGCGGACTACGGCAGTCGAGCTACGGCAGTCGTTCGCAATCCCTCGAGGCAAAGGACTCCACTGGAAAGATCACGTGAAGGTCTACCCTCGACGACGACTCGTGGCAGACAAACTTGCTGCTATCCCTGATGTCCGGGTTAACTACGTCATTTTCGAAAAGGCTGCGATCCCGGCAGGATCGGGCCTCTACATCGACCATACGATCTTCTACAACTATGTAGCCGGCTTGATGATGGAGCGACTTCTCCTCTCGGCCAAATACTGGCCAGGCGGCACGAGGGACATTCAGGTACGCTTCGGACACGTCAAGGGTTTTGATCACGCCGAAACTATCGGGTACTTCCGTAGGAAGAGTTCGACGGATCCTAGTTGGATTCCGTGGCAGCTGTTGCGAGGATCCGTCAAGTTCTCGGACATGAGCCAGTACGACGGTCTCCAGATTGCGGATCTCTATGCAGGCATTTTGAAGGCAGCGATCATGCCGGACCCGTACGGAGGCTACGAGGAACACCACTTCTTGCGGATCCGACACCAGATCAGACGCGCCAAAGGCACATGCTGGAGGGCTGGATTCAAGGTCATGGCCCAAGCGGGCACGATCGAAAACCTGCCGTGGTGGCCTCAGGAGGGGCTATGAAAAAGACCCCTTGCAGGTCCGGGGGGCCGCAACCGGACAGTGCCGGAAGGGTCTGGCAGCAGACCTGGCCGATCCCCGCGACCTGCAAGAGGCCTCTTACACCACCAACGATACAGACATCTGCTGCGTTGTGAAGCCCTCCGCGGAGCGTTTCCCCGGCAACCGCTTCGTACGCCCGTTCGAGGGCCTGTGAGATTTCTCACGACGGACCTGCTGTCTCCGGCGCCGCTTCACGAGACCTTCGCCAGGCGCCATGCCATCCCGTCCGCCGTCAATCCGCACTCTGTGGAGCGGGCCGACCGGCGTGCGGGATCACCGCGACACGGCAACACGGTGATCGCTCTTCCCGGGGACCCAGGGGCACCCGACCCGGCGCTCTGGCGGTTGAGCACACCCCCGGCGTCCACCTTTCTATTCCCCCCCGCTTATCTCGGACTCCGAGCGGCCTCGTTTCCGTCACGTGCCTGGCCAGCATCCGGTCGCTGCGGTTCGTGCCTGGTGGGGGTTCGGCCCCGGTGGGTCGTCTGCGTGTCCTGGGGGAGCTACGTGACTCGCCCCGTGGTCCCTTACCAGGACCAGGTGGACGCGCGGGGCGGGCGTGGGTTGCGGGCCGGCTGACTTTCCGCCCGGCGCTCACGGGCGCGCAGCACGCGTTGCCGGGCATAGGCCGGGAGGCGGCTGGCACGATCGCGGCCCTCCTACTCGGGCCGGGGCGGGCACTGTTAGCGGATATCCGTTAGCGAGGGCATGAAAACGGCTCCTCGGATGACCTCCGAGGAGCCGTTTTCTTGGTAGCGGGGACAGGATTTGAACCTGCGACCTCTGGGTTATGAGCCCAGCGAGCTACCGAGCTGCTCCACCCCGCGTCGACGCGTCCAGATTAGCTCACGCCACCCGCGATGCGCAAAATGGCGAGCC
>Ga0310828_1002003_pt1 | contig 10083 bp, 12 predicted proteins | sample WT_ome_3_FD_202242 | JGI IMG/M metagenome (GOLD analysis project Ga0310828, IMG submission 202242) | Sorghum-adapted microbial communities enriched on wild type (WT) sorghum from Joint BioEnergy Institute, Emeryville, California, United... ... | reverse complement strand
AGGGAAAAGTCGAACGAGCCATTCAGTATATCATGGATCACTTCTATGTGGGGACAGCGTTTGAAAGCATCGAGGAATTAAATTTCCTTCTCCATCGTTGGCTCGATCAAGTGGCGAATCGGAAGCCAAACGCCACGACCGGCATTCCTCCGCAAGAGCGTTGGGCAGAGGAACAGCTGAAACCTCTCCCGTTGAACGATTACGATACGAGCTATCTTTCCTATCGGAAAGTGCATTGGGATGGCAGTTTCTCATACAAAGGGGAACAATGGCTCTTATCGGCGGAGTATGCGGGCAAAGAAATTCTGGTGAAGGAGCGATTAAATGGGGATATTCGATTGTATTATCGAGGGGAGGAGATTTCTTACTTGAACCAACAGAAAAAAGTGATTTCATTCGCCGAAAAAATCAAAAAGAAACAGACGGAAATGGCCGTCACCATTTCGCCTGTTTCGGTGGAAGTGGATACTCGTCCATTGTCCGTTTATGACACATTCCTGCGAGGGGAAAGCTCATGAAAGAACAAATACACGAATATTGCCACCGTCTTCATTTGCCTGTCATGGCGGAGCGATGGTCCGCCATGGCAGAATACGCAGCTACTCATAATATACCATATTCGGAGTTTTTATTCCGCTTATTAGAGGCGGAAATCATCGAAAAACAGGAACGATCGATCCAAACGCTCATCAAACTGTCCAAACTGCCATATCGCAAGACGATCGATACGTTTGATTTTAACGCACTGCCTTCCGTGGATGAGCGTCGGATTCGAGAGCTGCTTACCTTATCGTTTATTGATCGAAAGGAGAATATCCTTTTTCTCGGTCCGCCGGGGATTGGAAAGACACATCTGGCGATTTCGATTGGAATGGAGGCGATCGCAAGAGGGTATAAAACGTATTTTATTACCGCCCATGATTTGGTCACTCAGTTAAGAAAAGCCGACCAGGAAGGAAAGCTGGAAAAAAAGCTTCGCATGTTTGTGAAGCCAACCGTTCTCATTATTGATGAAATGGGGTACTTAAAACTGGACCCAAACAGCGCCCATTACTTATTTCAGGTCATCGCCCGTCGGTATGAACATGCCCCGATTATCCTCACCTCCAACAAAAGCTTTGGGGAATGGGGAGAAGTTGTGGGAGACTCGGTATTGGCGACCGCGATGTTAGATCGATTACTGCATCATTCCATCATTTTCAACCTAAAGGGGGAAAGCTATCGATTACGGGAAAAGAGGATCCAACAAGAAAAACAGAAGGATCAATAAGGTCCTTCTGGGGAATTTTAAACCGGCGATTTTGGGGAAAAAATAATCGGCCTTGACATAAGTGAGTATCCGAGCTTAAAAGCAAATGGAGACACTCTGATAAAAAAGAACCCAGCCATGCTTAATATGGATAAGAGTATGACCCCAAACAAATTTTTCATTCAATGATTTCGCTCCTTAATACGTAGCGTTGTTAGGTTACGGTTAATCGATGATTGCCCTTCGGTGATCGACATTGTTATGGCGTTTCCTCGTGAGCATTGGAAACAAATCTGTTCGACAAACCCGTTGGAACATCTGAACTGTGAGATTCGCCGCCAAATCGAAGTGGTTGGTATATTCCCTAACCGCGACGCGGTCATTCGTCTTGCGGGAGCCATTTTACAAGAACAGCATGAAGAATGGATGGTGGGACGGCGTTACTTTAGCAAAGAGTCGATAGCAAAACTCATTGGCGGACAGAACTTTTTGGACCCAACATCCATCCTTCAAAAATAAATCTTGTCACTAAGTAGAGGCACTCGATAAATTTACACCACTTTACGGGACACTACCTTCTTCCGCATCATTAGCATTAAGTACATCAGCTATAACTCTATTAATCCACAATCCATCTGATGAGCTGAAAATACTTGTAAATCAGGGGGAATTATATTTATTAAACAGTCCAATTACAATAGTTCCGATTAGTAGGTAAAATCCGAACTCTTGTTTCAAATAAATGTCTTAGCATATGTTTTCGTTAAAATGTCTGCCTCACCCCTTCATACCCAAATTTTAATTTATATGATCAGAAAACTCCCGATATACGATTCCAGTAAACAAAAGATGGGTCAACCAATTGAATTGGCTAACCCATCTTTTATCAGAGCCGATTCAAGATGACTCAGAGTCCGGTCTTTTTACCAGCTTCTCCGTATATCGTGTACCCATCAAAGTAATCTTCGAGGTTGCACCATATTTTCATAATGGCATCTATTTTGAAATTATTACCCGTTATTTGCCTACTCTATTTGCGTATTCTGAACCTGCCGGATAGCGATCTCCCGAAATCTCGATCTTCGAGAGCGCGTCGTTCAAATCACTTAGTTCCTCGGGAGTCAGTTCAACGTCCAATGCGCCAAGATTTTCTTCCAGGCGCTCCAATTTGCGCGTGCCGGGAATCGGAACAATCCATGGCTTCTGGGCAAGCACCCATGCGAGTGCGATTTGAGCGGGTGTTGCGTTTTTCCTTGCAGCAATCTTCTTTATTAGATCGACCAAAACCTGATTTGCTTCGAGATTCTCCGGTTTGAAGCGAGGAACAATACTGCGGAAGTCAGAGCTAACGAATGTTGTATTCTTATCAATTTTTCCGGTAAGGAAGCCCTTGCCCAGCGGGCTGAACGGAACGAAACCTATTCCGAGTTCCTCGAGCGTAGGGAGCAGTTCTTCTTCAGGGCTACGCCACATCATTGAGTATTCACTTTGAACTGCGGTAAGCGGCTGAACCGCGTGTGCACGGCGAATCGTTTCCACCCCTGCTTCAGAAAGTCCCCAATACCTGACCTTGCCTTCCTTGATAAGATCTTGTACTACTCCAGCCACTTCCTCGATCGGCACATTTGGGTCAACACGATGTTGATAGTACAGGTCAATAGTTTCGACATTAAGCCGTTTGAGTGAGCCTTCGACTGATTGCCTAATGGTCTCCGGTTTGCTGTCAAGCACCTGCTTGCCATTTACCATTTTAATTCCGAATTTGGTAGCGATGACGACTTTTCCCTTAAATGGGGCAAGCGCTTCACCGACCAACTCCTCATTTACATACGGGCCATAAACTTCGGCGGTGTCGAAAAAAGTAACACCGCGTTCAACCGCTGCATGGATCAGCGAAATCATCTCTTTCTTGTCTGATGCCGGTCCATAACCATAGCTCATTCCCATGCAACCGAGCCCGATTGCTGAAACTTCCAGACCGCTTTTCCCTAATAAACGCTTTTGCATGGTTTTTCTCCTTTCTACTGTCTTATTTAGGTGATGATTGGTTACAAAGCAGAGCCTGTTCCTTAATCTTTCGGATCGCATCGTTGAATCCGTCGGGGGTGCCGCTGGATCCTGCGAGACGGCCCACCTTCACCTCGTCGATGCGCTTCCCGGCGACGACCGCCGGGACCGCGTCGGTGAAGCGGCGCTGCAGGTCGAGGGATGTCGGGTTCGTCGCATGAGGAATCACTTTGACGGCGGTGATGACGTCGTCGACCAAAGTCACAGTCACGGCGATGGACGAGGGTAGGCTCCCGTATTGGCCGGTCGCCGTATAGTCGCAGTCTTCGTAGGTGGAGTCTTTACTTGTTGCCGATCTTGAACAGTTGACGCCGCCATTCAAGGTGATCGTCGGTTGCTCGGCAGCCATTTCCGTCATCCCGGATGAAGTCATGACCATGGATACGGAGACTGCTACCGTAGTGACGATAAAACTCTTGCTCAAGGGAATCATACTCTTATCCTGTTCTTTCCTTGCGAGTTAATCACTTACGCGAAGAGCTCGCCGTCGAAGCTCTGCGAGATCTCCGCGCGGCCGTCGGCAAACATCCGCACGTACGAGAACTGGAAGAACTTCGCTAGATGATCCCCGCTTGTGAAAAAGAGTGTCGTCGCCAGTTCATCAGCGGTCGCGGCCTCGTCAGCGACAACCCACGTCGCGACCACATCGCGTACAGGGACGCCCGTTCGGGCATCAAGTACGTGGTGCAGCCCGTCACCCCAGGCGCGTCTGTTGACCGCAGATGCACACAAGGCGCGGTTTTTCAGGTTAGCTACGCCTACCACCAGACTGGGGTCGAACGGGTGCTCAAGCCCGACTCGATGGACGAAATCCCCCGAATGGCGGAGGTCGCCGCTACCGTCGACAACGAACTCGGTGAATCCGCCCTCGCGGAGGATATTTCGGAGACAATGTCCACGAGATCCCCCTTCCCCGCCGCTCCGACATCGATCACGAGCGGGCACCGTGTCACAATTAACGTGCCGTCCCGGAGAATATCTTTCGACCAGGTCGCTCTCTCCCGAGCGTGTGCCTAGGCTCGGACAAACTCCGGCGCGGGCGTGAGCGAATATGTTCGGTCGTAGCCGAGAAGTTCGAGGTCACGGCCAACGAGCGGGTCTACGGCACGTGCGGTAGCGATGTGCAGTCGATCATAGAGATCGAAAAGAGCGGCCGAGTCGTCCGGGAAGACGAAGCAGCCACCGTTAGAGGCGGCAGCAACTCGGGAAACAAGGGAGTCCTGACGGAACCGCGAGTACGTGGCGTCGAATTGTTCGATTCGTTCGAGAATGCGCTGTTTCAACTGAAAGCCTAACGGCTCGCGGGTCTCGATCTCCCATCGGGTTCCGATGGCTTCGAACGTGAAAACGAACCTGCCGTTCCCGTCATCCGCTCCGTGAACCGAATTGTCCCTGGTGTTCGTGGATAACTTTTTCTCCATGCTCTTGCTAACGAACGAGCAAGGCCGACTTCCTAATTTACGTTTTTGCATTATTTATTTTCCTTTGTTGACATCCAATTTACCGCTCTTGACGCGTAGGACGAATGATCATCTCGTTAATCGCGACGTCAGATGGTTGTTCAATTGCAAAGGCAATGGCACGAGCAATACTGTCGGCATCGATCGCACCTTTATAAATTTCATCAATGCTAGGTTTTAGGTCCGGATCTGTAACTGAATTTGTTAATTCCGTAGCAACCGCCCCCGGCGAGATGATCGTTGAACGTATGTTGTTGCCGAGCTCTTCTTTACGTAGACCTTCAGAAATTGCGCGCACAGCAAACTTCGTTGCGGCATAGACAGTACTTCCAGCCCCGACAACGTGTCCAGCGACTGAAGAAACATTAATAATGTGCCCTTCTTTTCTTTCTCTCATAGAAGGAAGGACAGCCGCAATGCCATACAGTACGCCTTTGATGTTGATGTCAATCATCCGATTCCAATCATCCACTTTTTTCTTATAAAGGAACGAATGTGGCATGATTCCGGCATTGTTTATTAACACATCAATTTTTCCAAACTCTTTTAGAGCATACGCAGCCAGTTCTTCCATTTGTTCATACGATGTGACATCGGTCACTTTATAAATAGCTTGCCCCCCACTGTTTTTGATTTCTTCTTGTAGTTTCTTCAATCGATCCTCACGGCGAGCTGCAAGCACTAATTTCGCACCTCTCGAAGCGAGTTCCTTTGCAGTCGCTTCTCCAATCCCGCTAGAAGCACCCGTAATAATGACCACTTTATCTTGAATATTAGACATAACAACACGATCCTTTCTAACACATATTGAATGAGAAATGAGTGACTTTCCCGTATCCAACTTCCTAATAAACATCAATAAATTAATATACATCATTATAAACAACCTCATGGTGCCCGCAATGGTTAGGTGAATACGGTTTGTCCATTAGTGAACAAATAGCCGATAATTGTTCATAAATTTTAGTGTATCCATGAAAATACACAAAAGTTTAGCGTGCCTTATTGTAAACTTATTCAATTAAGTGCAAAACATTATTTAAATTTAAAACTCCATTTCAAGAATTGGATAAAAGGACAAGCCTAGTCAGCATCCCCCCCTTCTCCGCATTTCATTTTGTTGTGTGGTATAAAAGCACTAAATATCAAGTTTGCGGTTACAAAGCCATTTCACGATTTCAGGATCGTTATGGGAAAAGAACAAGCTTTTTTTCGTATCTAACGCTGCAATGCTCTCCATATCCTCTTGACTTAATTCAAAGTCAAAGATATGAAAGTTTTCAATGATCCGTTCTTTATGAACAGACTTTGGAATCGCAACGATTCCCCTTTGTGTCAACCAACGTAAAATCACCTGGGCAACGGATTTATTATACTTTTGGGCTATTGATCCTAAAACTTCATTCTGGAAAATGTTATTTCTTCCTTCAGCAAAAGGCGCCCAGGATTCTATCTGAACATTGTACTCTTTCATAAGTTTCGCGCTTTCTATTTGCTGGCAGAATGGATGCGTTTCAATCTGGTTTACAGCAGGCACTACTTCATTATGAATAATCAAATCTACCAGACGATCCATTTGGAAGTTACTAACTCCAATTGCCCTGATCTTTCCCTCACGATACAATTCCTCCATAGCACGCCAAGAGCCATATACATCACCAAATGGCTGATGAATTAAATACAAATCCAAATAATCCAATTGCAATCTTTCCAGTGATTTTGCGAATGCTTTCTTTGTGCTCTCATAACCGGCATCCTGAATCCAAAGTTTTGTGGTAACAAATATTTCCTCTCTTGGCACGCCACTCCGTTTGATCGCTCTGCCAACCGCTTCTTCATTTTGATAAGAAGCAGCGGTATCGATCAGACGATAGCCTGCCATAAGAGCGTCATAAACGCATTGTTCACATAGGTCGGCATCTGTAATCTGATAAGTACCAAAGCCGAGTATCGGCATCTCAACACCATTGTTCAAAATTACTTTTTGCATATGAAATCCTCCTGTCTTTTAAAGATTGTTATCCCACCTATTAATGCCGGTTAATACCAATGTAGACATGTCAATCACGAATGGATAACGTACATCACGACGGAGAACACGCTCAAATACTTCGTCTGCTTGGCCGGCACGGATCACCCCCCAGATTGTTTTTCCCATCCCATATGCCTGCTGAACGGTTGCGCTAACGTTGATGTCAGTCTTGCGCCATGTTCCGATGTCCAGAGGCGATAACGATGAAATAAAACACCATTCAGTGATTTTTACATATCTCGGAATACATAATCCTAGTTGGTCTGCCGTCTTGAAAGTATCTGTCTGAGCCATCTTCTGAAACTTCATCGCCGTGCGCTTGAGAACGAACGGGCACAACCGAAGGAGACGACCGCGAACGCGACCGAGGCGGCACCGATCCAAGTGATCGCCATTACCGACAAGCCTCCCACGGCGATTCCCCCGATGCCGGCACCCACGGCAAAGCCGAGCTGCACTGAGGAACTGTTCAGACTGAGCACAATACCGGAGGCTTCCGGAGCAAGCGAGATTAAGTTGAAGTTTTGGGACGGCCCGAACGCCCAGGCGGCGATCATCCAAAGCATGAGTAACGGGATAGCGACGATGGTCGTTCGGGCGACGATGGCTAGTAACGCGAGAGCGAGGGCTTGTACGACCATGCTGCCGACAAGTGTGCGGGCTGTGCCGATCCGATCCGCCAAGAAGCCGCCAAGCTTGGAGCCTATCAAGCTCGCAATGCCCAAAGCGAAGAGAATGACGCTCATTTCCCGCTCCATCATCGGCATAACAGAGGCCAGAAATGGGGTGATATACGTATTGACCACCGAATAGCCGATAAACACCAAGAACGTCACACCAAGGGTGTTCGTGATCCTCGGCTTCTTCAAGAGAGCGAATTGCTTGCCGATAGGGACGGGCGCTTCGCCTTCCGTGACAGGAATCGTCCGTGCAACGACGAAGATTGCCAGCAGGCTGAAGAGGCCGATCCCCCAGAAGATCGTCTTCCAATCATATGCCGCTGCGACAATGCGGCCGAGAGGAACGCCGAATACAAGGGAGGCGCTAAAGCCCATTGCGACGTTGGACATCGCTCTGCCCTGACACCCGGGAGGAGCCAGCTTTGCAGCTGTGGAATAGGCGGTGACGATGAAGACGCCCGTTCCGACCCCGAGTACGACGCGGGAGGCCATCAGGAAGCCAAAACCCGGAAGGGCGAGCGTCGAAATGATGCCGAGTAATAGGATGGCCAGAGCCAGTAGCAGTTGCTTGCGCCGATCCATCTTCGCCGTCGCCACCATGACAAGGGGCGTGCCGATTGCGTTGGCGAGCGAGAATGCGGTAATAAGCTGTCCCGCTGTCGATACAGATACGCCGACGGAAGCAGCGACTTGATCCAGAATGCCCGAGATGACGAATTGTGACGTGCCAACCAAGAAGCTGATAAGGGTCAACATGTAAATTTTCCAGGTGTTGTTCATGTCATTCTATCTATTCCTTTATCTATATAATTTGATAATTTTACGATCACAATAAAGTTATGGAAAAGCTTCGGCATCCTTATTATGCAACAAATGAAAAAGCGGTCGTTATCCTATTCGTCTCAAATGATTGCCTAATCCTCTCACAGCCACTTACGCAACAGGCGAATATGAATTAGAATGGAACTAGCAAGAATAAAGAAACAAGGAGGATCTTATGTCTGAACAAATCTATAAACAGCAGGTTGAGCTCGCCAAACTCATTGAGCGGCACACAGGTCGAGACGGTGTTCACGCGACTGCTATTCCGTCTTTATTTTTCACTCGTCAATCTCATATGACTGGACCAAATTATGTAGTTCACAATCCTTCCTTATGCATTGTCGTCCAAGGTGAGAAGGAGGTATTGCTGGCACGGGAGCGCTTTAGATACAGTCCTGCCGACTACCTTGTTGCATCCGTTGACTTGCCGGTTACCGCCCAAGTCATGGAAGCTTCTTCCGACGTTCCGTATTTGGCTCTCAAACTTGAATTTACACCAAGCCAAATCCTAGAGATTTTAAGTGATTTTGAAATTAGGGTTGATCCAAAAGAAAATGCTAAGCGAGCTATGTTTGTCAGCCCTATGGAATTATCTATGTTCGATGCGGTAATCAGATTAGTGCGTTTGCTAGACAATCCTAAAGATATCCCGGTGCTTGCTCCTCTTTACACAAAGGAAATTCTCTATAGGGTTCTGCAAGGGCCCCATGGGGGTAGGGTGGAACAAATAGTAATTGAAGGAAGCAGTGCCTATCGAATCAGAGAAGTTATAGAATATATCATGAATAACTATAATAGGTCTTTTCGAATTGAGGAGCTTGCGGAAATAGCGAATATGAGTGTTTCTTCGCTTCATAGGCACTTTAAAGAGGTAACCGCTATGAGCCCTATTCAGTTCCAAAAACAACTGAGGCTGCAGGAAGCGCAGCGCCTGTTATTAACCGAGTCAACAGATGCCGCTGATGTCGCATTCCGTGTAGGGTATGAAAGTCCATCGCAATTCAGCCGTGAATATTCCCGCATGTTTGGTTTTCCACCTATAGAAGATGTAAAACGTCTGAGAACGAAATATGACCAAAGGGATAAAGCCAGCAGATCCTAATTTGATTTACGTTTGAAATTTATAAGAGCGGCACTGATAACAACCAAAATCGGTCCGGCAAAGGTAAACATATTGAAGTAGATAGGGTACTTATAAATATTTAACCAATCATTATAGTCGTATGGACTTGACTGGTCGCCTGAAATCCCAACAAAAGTGTTTATCAATTTAATTTCCATAACAACAGTGAAAATTAAAAGTACGAGCGTGAAGGAAAAAAGGATGATCTTTGAACGTTTCCCCATGCCTTTGACCATGACAACCATATTTTTCCAAAAAAGGGACAAAAATAATGCATAGGACAAACAAGTAGTGAATACGACCAACAGAAACACCTTTTGGCTCATAAGTGTTAAAGCCGATGATAAAATCCCCAATATAGCCGGAATAAAATTCCCCACTTACAATAGAACCATAGTGTCAATGAGAGGAGCTATGGTTCGTGATTACGAGAGGGGAATTTTTTATGATCAAAGAGATGTATGAAAGGGGAATGAGTATTTCCGATATTGCGAGGGAGTTGGGGATTGATCGGAAAACCGTCCGAAAATATATTCACTCCCCCAATCCCCCTTCCAAATCTAAGCGAAAACAAAGAAAAAGCAAGTTAGATCCATTTAAAGAGTATCTTCAAAAACGAATGTTAGAGGATGGGGTGTTCAATAGCGAAA
>Ga0310828_1002000_pt1 | contig 10088 bp, 8 predicted proteins | sample WT_ome_3_FD_202242 | JGI IMG/M metagenome (GOLD analysis project Ga0310828, IMG submission 202242) | Sorghum-adapted microbial communities enriched on wild type (WT) sorghum from Joint BioEnergy Institute, Emeryville, California, United... ... | reverse complement strand
TTAAGTCAATTATTCAATCAAAGAATCACCGATATTGATGATTTACTCATGAATACTCTCGGAACGTTCGTCGGATGGGTCATTTTTCGATTGCTGAAAAAACATTTATCAAAATTACGGGACAAAGTTGATGTTAAAAGTTCCAATAACGAAAAAATACCTTTGCCCCTTCGTGAAGAAGCAAGTTTTTATATGGCTAGCGCTTTGGCTGGGATGTTCTTTTTCTTTTACCCATTGTTAAGATCTTTATTAATCCCATTTTTAAGATCATTATTTGGATTTGTTTTGATGTAATATGGGCCGGGCGAATTAATTTAAAAAGGACAAATATCTGACTTACACAGAGAACTTGTCTTTTTCTTGTTTTTGTGGAAGCACAACGGTAAAAATTGTCTTTTCACCATGACTTTGGGCAAAAATATGGCCTCCATGGGCGTTTACGATTTCTTTGGCAATAGCTAGTCCAAGGCCCGCACCGCCTGAATTGGTCGAACGAGATGTATCCAGACGGAAAAATTTCTCAAATATCGTTTCCAGTTTTTCTCGGGGGATTGGGTTCCCTTGATTCGTAAAAGTGATAACGATATTTTTGTCCTCAGGTTGAGCAGAAACGTCAATGATACTGTTTTCATAGCTATAGGCTATCGCATTTTTTAGGATGTTATTAAATACGCGAGCCAGTTTATCTCGATCCCCCCATAGAATGAGCCCATCAGGTACATGGACTGATATTTGCTTTTGTTGTGGATGCAAAATCGGATAGAATTCATCGGCCATCTGCTCGAGCATAAACCGTAAATTGATTTTTTCTTTATTCAAAACAATGGTTTGAAGATTAAATCTTGTGATCTCAAAAAACTCATTGATAAGTTGCTCTAATCGATAAGCTTTTTCCAAGGCAATACCGACATATTTTGCCTTTTGTTCAGGAGGCATATCGGGCGCTTCATCCAGAAGACTTAAATACCCTATAACGGAGGTTAGAGGTGTCTTTAGATCATGAGCCAAGTAAACGACCAAATCATTCTTGCGCTGTTCGGCTTCACGCGCGGCTCTCTTTTGTTTTTCTAAGTTGTTTTTGATCTGATTAAGCTTTTTTTCCATAAAATCCAGTTCCGGCGATAAGGTCATTTCATGACCGGATTCCTCAACGAGTTGATCCATTCCAATAATGAGTTCATCAAAATATTTAGTTAACCTGGAAATCGAAAAATTAAATAAAATAACGAGGAATATCATAATCACAATAAATGTGATCACATCTATATTTTTAAGAACTAAAAGATGGTAAACGAACAGGGCATCACTGTCACGCATATGAAACATGTTCATAAAAAAACGGACAAAGAGATCGCCAACACTGAAGTATTTTTGAATGAGAAAGCGCAAGGAGACAGCGGTTGCCGTCGCGGCAAAAACAATAAGGAGCATTTGCAGAAATACTTTTCTTTTTAGTTTTGTATAATCATTTCTGCTTTTATATCGCTTATTTTTCAATTTTATAACCGACCCCCCACACTGTTTTGATATATTTGGGATGTTCCGCATTGTCATGCATTTTTTCCCTTAAATGCCTGATATGAACCATAACGGTATTATTACTATTGCCAAAATATTTTTCTTCACCCCACACCTTGCGGAACAACTCTTCAGAACTGACGACGCGACCTCGGTTAGAAGCTAGCTCCCATAGAATGGAAAACTCTGTGGGGGTAAGCGCAAGAGGTCTTCCGTTCAACGTGCATTCATGATTGTCCTTGTTGATCACTAAACCGGCAAATTCAATCAGCTTGTCCTCACGTAATGGATTAGAAGAATTGTACTGGGTAAATCTTCGCAACTGTGCTTTAACACGGGCAACAAGTTCCAAAGGTTGAAAGGGTTTTGTTACGTAATCATCCGCACCAAGTGTCAGGCCAGTAATTTTGTCCATTTCTTCTTCTTTGGCTGTCAACATGATAACTGGGAAATTATACTTTTCCCGGATTTTCTGACAGATTGAAAAGCCATCGACATCGGGGAGCATGACATCCAAAATGGCCAGGTCCAATTTTTCATTTTCAATACAGTTAAGGGCATCCTTGCCGTTATAAAATTTAAAGATATGATAGTTCTCATTTTTAAGATAAACTTCAACCAAATCGGCAATCGCTTGTTCATCATCAACGATTAAAATATTTGCAGCCATCATCGCCATCATCTTTCTTTTAAATATAAATCTCCATCGTTATTATATCGAAAAGCGAAAATCCATTTATTAATTTTCACTTATTAATATCTTAAGATTTTCTGAATCCCATTTATAATACAGCGTCAATGACTTATTATACAAACCTACCTATGAATTGAAAACATGGCTCTGCCTAGTTTTATGGGAGGAGGTTAAGCCTTAGTTTTCCCTATGATGTCCCAAGAAATGATATCATTTCATACCAACTCAAGCCTTTTAGGCGAAGGTGGAGCTAAGTTGCCTATATGCTTAACTGATATACAGAAACCTTTCTTGCCAAGTAAAAAAAGGGGACTCCCCTCCTTTGTGGAGTGCCCCGTTATGCTAAATTGTTCCCATTGACCATTTGGGTGGTTACGGCACCTATATTAGTCGACCCTTCGTCCAGTGATTATTTCAGCATAACCCAGAACCTTTTTATGTTTAAGCGGAAAAGGCAATTCAATTACTTCGCTCAAGATCTTTCGCTCTGTCACCCTTCCATTTTGAGATGCGATCACTTTATCGATTTTCTTCCGCTCTGGATAATATTTGGGGTCTTGAAACAAGTCCAAAAAGATAAATCTCCCGCCTTTTTTCAGATGCCTTAACGCTTCATCTATTGATATGGTTTTATCATTGACATCTTGCACTTCATGGAATGTCATACAACTGACGATACAATCAAACATCCCTAAATCATCAGGTAGGTTCGAGGCGGTTTCCTTTCGAAATTCAACTTTATTCGTGATGTTTTCCGCTCTGAAATTGTTTATACATAATTCCTTTGAATATTCCCAGTTATCGCCCCAAAAGTCAATTCCAACGAGCTCTGATTCCGGATTCTGTTTAGCGATTATGGAAAGCAAATGCCCGCTTCCGCACCCAATATCGAGAATTCTATTTCCCTCTACTTTCGAGGCAATCAATTGGTGGATCTTATTTTGATATTCCCCGCCAATTTCCGAAAGTCGCCATCTTGAAACGCCAATAATTAATAAAATATAACCAAATATCACTGTCGGGATAATAAATACAAGAAACAGAACACTGATAAATGATAATAATAGAAGCAATAGCGAGATCGCCGTTAAAATCGAAAAGGTTATTAAGGCTTTTGATCTAACCCAAGTTTTATATTTTGGTTGATTCATTACATTTCCTCACGCTTCATAAAAATTTAACCATTTCATAAATATTATAACTTATTACAAGCAAAACAGAATACAAGAAAACAAAGGGTCTTCTGATGGATGAGGAAATGCACACCGATTTAATGTGTTAATCAAATATAAACATTCCGTTTGATTTTATTATTTCTTAGATTTTTTGTTAGTTAAGAATAAAGATGGAATAAGCATGACTAGGCTAAGGATTAACGTTACCATGAAACCATCATGATAAGCAGTGGTCATGTGTGGAATCGTTGGTGTCTTTCCTTGGATTCCAAGACTAACAACCGTTGCCAGCACTGCTGAACCAAACGCGCCACCGATATTTTGCATCAATCGCGTTCCGACACTGGCTTGAGCGATCTCTTGTTTGGCCATACCTGTGTAAGCATCAGTCATCATTGGTATAGTCACACCACCGATACCCATACCGCGAATAAATAAGACTACTCCCACAACAATAAGTGAAGACGCCTCGTTGAAGAATACAAACGGTATCGTGCCAATAATGGCTAATGCCAAACTGACTAAAACAACTTTACGTGCGCCTAATTTATCAATCATCTTACCAATCAATGGTCGGGCAACCAACATTCCGATGCCTTGCGGAATTAAAATCAATCCAGCGCTTAAAACCGAGAATCCCTTTATGTTTTGGAAAAACAAAGGTAACAAAAGCATAGGGCCGTTGGTAGCAATCCCAGCAAGGAACAAACCAACCATCACAGCGCTGAAATTTTTCAACTTAAACAAGCGTAATGGGAGAATGACCTGTTCCTTTTTGATTGCAGCGTAAACCATGTAAATGGCTAAAACAGCGAAACCAACGATAATATCGCCGATGGTCGTGCTATTATTAAAAGTCGCATTCTTCGTTGCTTGCGTAATGCCATAAATCAAAATGGCTGAACTGGCACCCAATAAGGAAATACCGAAGAAGTCGAATTTGGCCTTTACGTTAGCCGGCGTGAAGTTAGGCAATTTCAAAATCATCAAAGTGATGGCAAGAACACCAATTGGAATATTAACAAAGAATATGAAGCGCCAGGATAAGTATTGGACGATTATAGCCCCCATTACCGGACCGAGAATTGGCCCTAAAACCGCCGGGATAGCCACAGTTGACATTAGACGTCCCATTCGATCCTTTCCAGCTACTTCAACAATTAAAGTACTCACTAATGTCATAATAAAACCTGCGCTGAAACCTTGAACAATACGAGAAATAATTAATAAATAGATGCTCCAACTAATCCCCGAAGCCATCGAGGTCGCTAAGAATACGATATTGGCGCCAATCATTAACCATTTACCGTTGAACCGTTGAACCATCCAGCCTGTAAGTGGTACTGAAATAGCCATCGCTAACACATAACCTGTAATGACCCATTGAATGAAACCTAGTCCGACATTGAAATCATGGCTTAAGTGCTTGATGGCAATATTGACCATTGTCGAATCGAATAAGGGCATCATTGCCCCAAGCACTAAAATCCAAGCAATGTTCATGATGCTCTTTGGAATCGGTTCAACTTCTTGGGCTTTTTTATTTTTACCTATCATAAATTATCCTCCTTACAATGAGACTGCTTTTGCCATTGATGACTCACTTGACAAAGCAATACCTGATGTGAACAATGAGAAATATAAACTATAACGTAACGTTCGAGTCAAGAACCCTGAGAAAAAATATTCAAAACATGATGGACCTATTGAACAGATAGAGGGAGGGATAAAATTGAAAAGTGTAAATGAAGTATGTAAATTGTCCGGTGTAAGTCGTCGGACCTTGCAGTATTATGATGAAATTGGATTATTACCGCCCAGTAAAGTGAAAGAATCTGGCTACCGCTTATATGACGACGAGAGCTTGCGCCGCTTATGGATCATATTGTTTTACAAGGAACTTGGTCTATCCCTTAATGATATTCGGGTGATGCTTGATAATCCAAAGGAAATGGAAAAGGAATTGTTGAGGCAACATAGACAGGTTCTTTTGGAAAAACAATCTAAAATAAAAAAAATGATCGATTCGGTTGATCGGATCTTGAATGATGAGTTTGATATTTCAATGCTCAGGGATTTCGATCGAAATAGAATTGAAACCGTCCAAAAAACATATGCCAATGAAATACGGATGTTAATGGAAAGTAGTTTTTTTCTGCCAATAGTGAAAAGCCATATAGTGTTCAACGAATTGCATAAACCATCTGTTGTAAAAAACGCATCGAAAATTATAAACATGGATTTGGGTAAACTTATTACCATGGCTGAAGATGTGATCCAAAAGTTCCACAAAGCCATGAAGGATGGTCCTGATAGTGCAGAGGCAAAAAAGGCGGTTAATGCTTATAGAGAATTCATACAGTTAATTTTCCCATGTGATGATGAAACATTTCGTAAAATTGGACAAGCCTATTTAGAACATAAAAAGGAGTTGGACGAAAAAACACCAGGACTCGCCGAGTTTGTTAGCGCTGCCTTTACGCATGCCTATCCGTAAATCAAACTTTCGATTACTCTAACTCGCATGGCAAAAAGCAGTTTAACACAATGATGCATTTAAAGCCTGTGTTGCTTTTCAAAGATAAAAAATAAGGTTTCCAGCTTTCGATGATTTTTATCGAAAGTCTGAAAACCTTTGACTCGGGGTTCAATTGTTATCAACACGTGGAATTCAAGTCTGGTGACACGATGGATATGGAAAAATAACTCTAGGTAGCACGAAGCCCTGCCGGCCATAACGGTCAGCAGTTTTTTTCTTAGCTGGAATTAAATAGGCTTATCATTCAATTCCTTTATATCCGTTCTTCTCTGCATACCCCAGCAGATATAAGAATGCGAATGCCGGAATCCGTATCATATCCTTTCCTGACTTGGTCTTGTGCATTCCAAAGTCACTCGCGTTCTTAGTTACAACGATTGCAGCCGATGCCTCTCCACATAGCTCAGAAATCGCATCGTCATCGGAAATCGGCGCACCCTCTCGATATTTGACCTCGATGAGGATATTCTTTACATTGGGGTAATCCACGACAATATCGATTTCCTTTCCCTTTCTACCGCCGCGGAAATAGCCAACGGATGTCGCCTTTTGGTAATAAAATGCTGCAACATGCTTGTAAACCGCTGTCTCAACAATCTTACCCATCTCTACTGGGTCAGTCAGCAACGAATCGTCCATCAGAACGGCGTTACGAATAGCAGCATCAGCAATATATATTTTGGGCCTCGCTTTCAGTACTTTTTTGCCCCCCATATTTACCGGCCAGCTTTGATAAATCAGATTGGCACTTTCCAAGTATCGAATATAGTTTTCTACCGTCGGTCTCGATACGCCGCCAAGTTCTTTTGCAATAGCCTCTATGGATACGATCTCTGATGATACATTGCATAGATATAGGAATATCCGCTCCAGCTCAATGACGTTTCTGATATTATATAGCGCAGGAAGGTCGCGCTTTAGCACTTTATCGACCACGTCTTCTCGCATAATCTGCTGTGCCATGAGGTCATTGGTCGATAGTGCCAGTTCCGGGAATCCCCCCACCGTAAGATAACGATTGAAATGATTCTGCACCTTAGAAAGTTGCACCATCACGTGAGCGCGCTCCTGTTGAGTCCTATAGGGAAGCGACGTGATCTTTAGGTTTTGAGGGAGGTCTGGACGATCCAGCCCCAGCAGTTCACAGTACTCATAAAACGACATAGTAGGAACCTGAATAACCGTCCAACGCCCTGCACCGCTTTCTTGATGGCCCTTCATGAGGGCGGGGCTTGCTGAGCCTGTGGCAACCACCTGCGTATCAGGCTGGGTGTCATAAATTAATTTCAGCCATTTGTCCCAATCCTGAGCATACTGAACCTCATCAAAGAAGTAATAGCAGTCCTGCTCGGCGTAAATGTTTTCATGATAACATTCCAAGATTTCGTTAAAACCGGCAAGCTTTAACATAGGATGATCCATGGAGATGTAGACGATTTTTTGCGGTGCCACACCGCGGCTGAGCAACTCCTCAATCATCTGGTACTGGATAGTCGTCTTGCCGACTCGCCGCGCACCGGTCAACACAACGATGCGGCGCAGATCCTTTTGCTCGAGCCGCTTCATCGCCTCAAAAAACGCAAATCTCTTATAAGACTTAGACAACTTTGGATTCATGATTCCGGTTTTCCACCATTGATTATAAGCTGTCAGCACTTTTAGAATGCCTTCCATGCTTGTTATCGCCATAACCCCACCTTCCTTTGTTTACATTATAGCTCTAATTTTTATTTTTACCAACAATAATTTAAAGTATACTTATAATATTAAGCTGCTATTATTTACTTTTGCATATATAATATACAAAAAATGAATGTTAGGATACTGATTGAATTGGTATCTAGAAAACTGACATACATGGGGTGCTGTGCGTTGATAAAACGAAGCAAATAAAAAGCAGATGGTTCGAGAATCTGTATAAAATTCTCTGTGAACCGTCTGCTTTTATTTCAATGCGGTGAAACATCTGATGCACGTTTTCTAGTGTTAGATCGTTAAATGTCTATAATTATAACGGTGACTTGTTACATCTGCTCATACTACTACATGTCTTACATTTTCAACAAGAAATGTTGTTAAATGATGGGTTGTTTGCAAGTGGCACTTTTTTGTCATCCTCCCAGGGAGACCTACATAAAAAGAATGACAGATCCTACATTTTTATGGTGCCATAAACAGACACTTTTACCACTATTAGAGTTAACTCCTTGAATCATCATTAACTCTGCCAATTAATCACTTTCTTTGTAATCCCAAGTTAAGTTATTATCTAATGAATAAAATGACTTTCTTGTTTCAAGCCACCTTTTTAATGGACTAGCTACAGCAGAATGAGTGATATAATTTTGAACGTCATTAATTAAAACCCATTTGACTTGAACTATTTCTTCATCGGGATCATTAGGTTTAGGATTCCCATCATTAATGGTTACTTGAAATACCGTAACTAGAATTTGCGCTGAGTGTTCAGGGATAAAACTTTCATGAATATATATGAGTTGCTTCTCTTTGACTTTTAATCCTACTTCCTCATATATTTCTCTGATTAAGGCATCTTCTAACGATTCTCCATCTTCAACTACTCCTCCTGGTAAACTCCATAAATAATTACCATACTCGTCTTTATTTTGAACTAAAAGTATCTTATTATCTGAAATAATGACACCCGAAACAATTCGATATAATTTATAAGAGTTTTTCCTCATATGCTATTGTTCCTTTAATTTTATTCATCTAATCGATTTCGACAAATAAACCAAATTAAAACTGGTTTTAAACTTACCTTCTAAAACTGTAAAATAGCAGATGAGCAAAGAAGTATTATCACCACCAATCTCTAGTTTGGGCAATCTTCATCATACAATCATCCAAAAAAACATCTATTAAATTCATACAGTCATCTTTTTCTGAGGTCATACCTGATTTTTATTGTTGAGCTTTTACCACTTGGAGTAGTATGCAAAACTTCATCGCCTGGCATCATTATCTTGTACATAACATTACATACCTGTGGCATCCTATTTTTCATGCCCATCTGCTTGTGAATATCCCCCGAAACTAAGTCAATAAAGTCTTCGCCTCGCAATTTTGCTTCCTGCAACATGTCTCCCCATGCTCGCCTTTCCTGGGTACTTTTATCTTTCAAGGTTTCATTATAGGGTTCAATCACCATATCCTCTGGTACTAAGCCATATTTAGCAGAAAGAATAAATATTTTATCTGCAACAAGCTTTGCTAAATCATAGGCCAGCCGAAACCGCGGACTTTCAGAATACAAGTCTCTCGCTAGGCATTTATATGCTTTTTTTTTACTTGTGCATGAAATCAAGGCAATTCTCATTTTCTTTTCCCCCTGATATAGTCATACACTATCCTGCCCTCTAGCTTTCTTTACATTTATAATCAAACCTTTTTAACCTTTCCCGACATATATATCTTTCTGCATTAGTTTATAAATCCCTTTATTCAGGCTTTAATATTTGCGTTTCAACTTATAAGTCTAATTGTTTATGTTTACATAAAAACTTCAAATTCGTAGGTACCGCCTTAACAGTCTGAATGGAGGTGTGCCAATAATATTCCCCATGGAATTCAAGTCTAGTGACACGATGGATATGGAAGAACAACTATAGGTAGCACGAAACCCTGCCGGCCGTAACGGTCAGCAGGGCTTTTTTTCTTGGCTTCAATTATTATTCAATTCCTGTATAGCCGTTCTTCTCTGCATACCTCGGCAAATATAAGAATGCGAATGCTGGAATCCGCATCATATCCTTTCCTGATTTGGTCTTGTGTATTCCAAAGCAGCTCCTCCATCATCTGGTACTGGATAGTCGTCTTGCCGACTCGCCGCGCACCGGTCAACACGACGATTCGGCGCAGATCCTTTTGCTCAAGCCGCTTCATCGCCCCATAAAACGCAAATCTCTTAAAAGACTTAGACATCTTTGGATTCAAAATTCCGGTTTTCGTGCCATAGATTATAGGCAGTCTGCACTTTTTGTCTTTAGACTTATTTAAGGAAATTTTTCAAATGGCGGATTCGCTCTAAAAGTTCACGGTATTCTACCTCTAAAAGCTTTGGATCATCCTTTTTGGAAGGCATAGAAATTTTACTTATTACCTCCGTCAAACGTGTTTCTAATAGTAAGATTTCTTCCTC
>Ga0310828_1001995_pt1 | contig 10115 bp, 5 predicted proteins | sample WT_ome_3_FD_202242 | JGI IMG/M metagenome (GOLD analysis project Ga0310828, IMG submission 202242) | Sorghum-adapted microbial communities enriched on wild type (WT) sorghum from Joint BioEnergy Institute, Emeryville, California, United... ... | reverse complement strand
GCAGCGCGGTCTCCACCGAGTCGGTCAGCCGTTGCTTGGCGGTCGCCTTCACGGTGAGCCGGTCGACCACCACCTCGATGGTGTGCTTCTCCTGCTTCTTCAGCTTCGGCACGTCGGTCAGCGGGTGCACCACGCCGTCCACCCGGACCCGGGCGTAGCCCTTGGACTGCAGCTCGGCGAAGAGGTCCGCGTACTCCCCCTTACGGCCGCGGACCACCGGGGCGAGCACCTGGAACCGGGTGCCCTCGTCCATCGCGAGCACCCGGTCGACGATCTGCTGCGGGGTCTGCCGGCTGATCGGCCGGCCGCACTTGGGGCAGTGTGGCTCGCCCACCCGGGCGAAGAGCAGCCGCAGGTAGTCGTACACCTCGGTGATGGTGCCGACGGTGGACCGCGGGTTGCGCGAGGTCGACTTCTGGTCGATGGAGACCGCCGGGGACAGGCCCTCGATGAAGTCGACGTCGGGCTTGTCCATCTGGCCGAGGAACTGCCGAGCGTACGAGGAGAGTGACTCGACGTAGCGCCGCTGGCCCTCGGCGAAGATGGTGTCGAACGCCAGGCTGGACTTACCGGACCCGGACAGCCCGGTGAACACGATCAGGGCGTCGCGCGGGAGGTCCAAGTTGACGTCCCGCAGGTTGTGCTCCCGCGCCCCCCGGATGATCAGTCGATCTGCCACAGCCCACCCTCGGTTCGCCTGTCATCGCCGCTTGAATGCCGGCAGCCACTCTAGACGCGCGCTGTGACATTTTCCGTTGGCGCAGCTCACACGTTCTTTCCAGCCCTGGCCGCCGCCAGCCAAGACTAGCCCGCCATCAGGCGAGTTGGATGGCGTCCCCCTCCACTTTGATGGACACCTCCTGCAGCCCGGACGGGGCCGGGCCGGAGGTGACCGAACCGTCCGTGACGGAGAACTTGGCGTCGTGGCAGGGGCAGATGATCGTGCCGCCCGAAATCTTGGTGACCGCGCAGCCGGCGTGCGAGCACGTGGTGTCGTACGCCTTGAAGGTGCCCTCGGTCGGCTGGGTGACCACCACCTTCTCGTTGGAGAAGATCTTCCCGCTGCCGACCGGGATGTCGCTGGTCGAGGCGAGCCGCGGGACATCGGCGGGCGGGTTGGCGTCCGGCGCCGGGGCGGCGCCTTTGTCGGCGGGGGCGGCCGCGGTGGTCGCGGGCGCGGCAGGCGTCGTCGCCTGGTCCTCGGTGATGTACTTGTTCTTCAGCTCGGCGGTGTCCCAGCCGCACCCGGACAGCAGCGCCGAGGCGCCGACCACCCCGGCACCCGCGATGACCGCCCGCCGGGCCGGGTCGGCCGCGACATCCACCTTCCTGCCAGACTTGGGCTCGCCCATCAGGGTCCTCTCCACTCGCGTGCACGCCATCCCCCACGGTTACGGTCCGCGGGTCCCCGAGGGTTCACCGGGCCGGCAGATTCCCCGCCTCAGCCCTGGCCGCCCCGCACCCGCGACTGCCGGCGGCGCCGCCACCTGGCCCGTTCGGCGGCGGCGAGCCGCGCGTCGCGGCGCCGCGTCTCATACGCGATCTCCCGCTGCAGCTTGCGCCAACTCGCCAGCCGGCGCGGGGTGAGCAGCCCGGCGTCCAGCGCCGCGCGGACCGCGCAGCCCGGCTCGCCCTCGTGCCGGCAGTCACCGAACCGGCACCCCGCGGCCAGCTCCTCGATGTCGGCGAACGCCCGGTCCAGGCCGGACTCCGCGTCCAGCAGGCCGACCGCCCGCAGCCCGGGGGTGTCCAGGACCGCGCCGCCGCCCGGGATCGGGACCAGCGCCCGGTACGTCGTGGTGTGCCGGCCCTTGCCGTCCACCCGGCGGATCTGCTGGGTGGTCATCACGGTCGCGCCGGCCAACGCGTTGACCAATGTGGACTTTCCCGCCCCGGAGCGACCGAGCAGGGCCAGCGTGCGGCCGGGCGCGACCAGCGGCCGGACCAGCTCCAGCCCGGTACCCAGCTCGGCGCTCACCGGCAGCACGGCGATGCCGGGCGCGACCTCGGCGACCTGGGCGGCGACCGCGTCCGGATCGGCGGCCAAATCCGCCTTGGCCAGCAGGACCAGCGGTCGGGCGCCGGACTCCCAGGCCAGGGCGAGCAGCCGCTCCACCCGGGCGAGGTCCGGTGCCGGGTCCAGCGGCTCGACCACCGCCGCCGTGTCCACGTTCGCGGCGAGCACCTGACCGACCGCTGCGCTACCGGCGGTACGCCGCACGATGCTCGCCCGCCGGGGCAGCACCGCCTCGATCGTCACCCGGCCGTCCGGCCAGTCGCGCACCACCACCCAGTCGCCGGCGCAGGGCAGCGCGACCGGGTCGGCGGCCGCGGCGGCAAGCGCCGCTCCGGCGAGGCTCGCCCGGGTCGTCCCGGCGTCGGTGAGGACGCTGCACACACCCCGGTCCACCCGGGCCACCCGGCCCGGCCGGTGACCGGCACCGCCCGGCCGGTAACCGGCACCGCGCGGTCCGTCGCCGCTCTGCCGGCCGGTGTCGCCGCTCTGCCGGCCGGTGTCACTGCCTGGCCGGCCGGTGTCACTGCCTGGCCGGCCGCTGTCGCCGCCGGTGTACCTGTCGTAGGCGGCCTGGAAGGTGGCGTCCCAACCCAGGGACGCGAGAAAGGACGTCATCGGAACCCTCTGCGGTGAGGGCGGCGCCGCCGCGGGGCGGTCAACCGCCGGTGGAGGTGAGGGCGAGCGACATTGGCTTTCCCCACCTCCTCTCGGTGTTCGACGCGTCTGGCTAGACGGTACGGGTCGGCGAGCACGGCGCAAACCCAATATCGCCGGCCGGCGCCGGGCCCGCCGCGCCGCCCGCTATGGTCGATGAGGTGACGGCTGACCCACTGGTACTCGTGGCCGAGGTGGACCGGGCCACCGACCGCCTCCTTGACACCGTGTCCGCCCTCGCCGGCGACGACGCCAGACTGCCCTCCCTGCTGCCCGGGTGGACCCGCGGGCACGTGCTGACCCATGTCGCGCGCAGCGCCGACGCGCTGGTGAACCTGCTCACCTGGGCACGCACCGGCACGCCGCTGCCGGCGTACCCCAGCACCGCCGCCCGCGACGCGGACATCGAGGCCGGTGCCGACCGCCCGCTCGACGACCTGCTGGCCGACCTGCGGGCGTCCGCCGCGCGGTTCGACGAGGCGGTGGCGGCGATGCCGGCGCAGGCGTGGTCGGCCACCGTCCAGCTACGCAGCGGCGCCGAGGTCCCTGCCGCGACCCTGCCCTGGCAGCGGTTGCGCGAGGTGGAGGTGCACCACGTCGACCTCGCGGCCGCGTACCGGCCCGAGGACTGGCCGGCGGCGTTCACCCAGCGGCTGCTGGTCGAAGCGGCCGCCAGCCTCGGCGCCCGGGCAGAGACCCCGGCGATGGTGCTGCGCGCCACCGACCTGGAACGCGAGGTGACGGTCGGCGACCCGGCGGACACGCTCACCGTGACCGGCCCGTCGTACGCGCTGGCCGCCTGGCTGACCGGCCGCCGCGACGGCACCGGGCTGACCGTCTCCCCCGACCAGCCGTTGCCCGTCCTTCCACAGTGGATGTGAGGAGAACCATGCCGTACACCGGAGATGTCACGCCCGGCGGCCCGGCGGACGTACGCGAACTGCCCGCGCTGACCATCACCAAGGTGTCGGTCGGCCCGATGGACAACAACGCGTACCTGTTGCGCTGCACCCAGACGGGTGAGCAGCTGCTGATCGACGCGGCGAACGAGGCGCCCCGGCTGCTGTCGGTGGTCGGTGACGCCGGTCTGTCTACTGTGGTCACGACCCATCGGCATCAGGACCACTGGATGGCACTCTCCGATGTGGTCGCCGCCACCGGGGCGCGGGCGGTGGCGCACCCGGCGGACGCGGACGGCCTTCCGGTGCCGACAGTGCCGGTAGTTGACGGGGATTCGGTCACCGTCGGCCAGGTCTCGCTGGAAGTGATCCACCTGGTCGGACACACGCCCGGCTCGGTCGCCCTGCTCTACCGCGACCCTTTACCCGGTGGGTTCCCGCACCTGTTCACCGGCGACAGCCTGTTTCCGGGTGGTCCTGGCCGGACGACAAACCCGACCAACTTCAATTCCTTGATGGACGACCTGGAGGCGAAGGTGTTCGGGCGACTGCCCGACGAGACCTGGTTCTACCCCGGCCACGGCAAGGACAGCACCCTGGGCGCCGAGCGGCCGGCCATCCCGGAATGGCGAGCCCGCGGCTGGTGACGGCCCGGGTTGCCGTAGATCCTTTCTACATGCAAGAATATCGATCAATTCGCCGGAGCCGGGCTCAGCTCGCGGGCTGCCCTGGGCACCGTACGGGATGGTGGCCCACGCGCTGGGGCCAAACCACGCGGGGCGGCCGCGACCGCTGACCTGACCACCCGCCAGTTTCGGGCGCATGCCGGCGGCGCGGCCCGCGCCGCTGCCCACGTTCTGCTCCTCCCTCACCCGCGCCATCGCCGGCGCTGACCGGCGTGCCGTGCCGCCTCGTCGCGCCGTGGATGGCGAACGCCAACCGACACGTACGCACAGCAAAGGAGTTGCGATGAGAGCTGGACGACGCATCGTCGTCGCCTCCGCGCTCGCCGCGGCCTGTGTGGCGGCCACTGCGCCGGTGGTCCTCACCGCGCCGGCCGGCGCCCAGGAAGGTGCGCAATGGGTGATGGGCGGGCACGACATCGGCAACAGCCGGTCGAACCCGGATGAGCACATCCTCGGCCCCGCCACCGTGGGCGACCTGGAGCTGGACTGGACGGTCACCACCCAGGGCGATGTCTCCGCCACGCCAGCCGTGGTCGGCGGCGCCGTCTACTTCCCCGACTGGGGTGGCACCTTCTGGAAGGTCGACGCGGACACCGGGCAGGTCATCTGGTCCCGCTCGATCGCCGACTATGTCAACCGCGCCGGCGCGGTCTCCCGCACCAGCCCGGCCGTGGCCGGCGACACCGTCTACATCGGTATCCACGACGGCGCCGAACTGCTCGCGATCGACACCGCAACCGGTGACCTGCGCTGGAGCACGGTGATAGACACCCACCCGAACGCCGTGCTGACCCAGTCCCCGGCGATCCACAACGGCGTGGTGTACCAGGGCGTCTCCTCCGACGAGTTCCTCAGCGCCCTGGACCCGGCGTACGACTGCTGCACCTTCCGGGGCAGCCTGGTGGCGGTGGACGCGGCCACCGGCGCGGTGCGGTGGAAGAGCTACACCCTGCCGGACCAGGGACCCGGCGGGGACATCTTCAGCGGCGCGTCGGTGTGGGGCGGCATGCCCTCCATCGACCCGGAGAGCAACACCATCTTCGTCGGGACCGGCCAGAACTACTCCGTGCCGCAGAGCGTGCACGACTGCCAGGAGAACGGCGGCACACCGGCGGAGTGCCTGCCGGAGTGGAACGCCAAGGACTCCATCGTCGCGATGGATCTGACCACCGGTGAGATCAAGTGGATCACCGGGCCGTCCCGCTTCGACGCGTGGAACCTCGCCTGCCTGCCCGGCTTCCCGCCGAACAACTGCCCGAACCCGGGCCCGGACCACGACACCAGCGACGGCACCCACCTCTTCACCATCCCCGGCCCGGACGGGCAGCCGCGCAAGGCCGTGGGCGCCGGCCAGAAGAGCGGCGAGTACTGGATGCTGGACGCGGCGACCGGCGAGATCATCTGGAGCGCGGCGGTGGGCCCGGGCTCGCTGACCGGCGGCATCGAGTTCGGCACCGCAACCGATGGCGAGCGCATCTACTTCGCCGAGAACAACGGCGACGGCGTCGAGTACCAGCTGCCCAGCGGCGAGCGGATCACCAGCGCGTCGTTCGGCGCGCTGGACGTGGCGACCGGGCGGATCCTCTGGCAGGTGCCCGAGCCGCACGGCGGCCGGGCCACCGCACCGGCGAGCGTCGCCAACGGCGTGGCCTACTTCAGCGGGCTGAACGGATACATGTACGCGCTGGACGCCGCCACCGGCGAGCTGCTGTGGGAGTTCCAGGGCCAGGCCTCCTCGGCCGCCGGCCCGGCCATTGTGGACGGCACCGTGTACTGGGGCAACGGCTACCAGCGCATGGGGACGGCGGGTACCACCTTCTACGCGTTCTCCCTGCCCGAGAGCAGCCCGACCAGCTCACCGTCGTCCTCGGCGTCGACCTCGCCATCGGTCTCGCCGTCGGTCTCACCGTCGTCGAGTGGGTCGCCGTCGAGCCCGCCGCCGGCGACGTGCACCGCGACCTACCAAGTGGTCAATGAATGGCCGGGCGGCTTCCAGGGCGAGGTGACCGTACGGGCCGGCGCCATGCCGATCGACGGCTGGGCGGTCAGCTGGGTCTTCCCGGCCGGCCAGTCCATCACCCAACTCTGGAACGGCAACCTGATTGTGGGCGGGCCCACCACCACCGTCCGCAATGCGCCGTACAACGGTCGGCTGCCCGCGAACGGCACCACCTCGTTCGGTTTCATCGGTGTCTGGAGCGGCAGCAACCCGCCGCCGACGACGCTCACCTGCACCGGCCCGTGAGCCGGGCCTGACCTGACGACGCGCCGGGCGCCGGGCCAACCGGTCCGGTGTCCGGCGCCAGGCAGCCGGTCCGATGCCCAGCGCCGGCTTCGGTCAGCCGATGGACAGCGCCAGCAGGCCGCAGTCGAGCCCGAGTACGAGGACGTCCGCGACGTACCGGCAAGCCAGCGCACGGTGGTGGACGTAGATCGAGCGGATCGCCCTGCCAGTGGCCGGCTCCCACAGCCGGACCGTCCGGTCCAGACCGGTCGACACGAGGATCTGGCGGCCGCTGAACGGCATCGCGCACACGCCGGTCACCGCTGCTGTGTGGCCGGTGAGTTGGGCCAGCGGGCGGCCGCCATCGGGGTCCCACAGGCGGATCGTGCGGTCCGCCCCGCCCGACGCCAGCACCTCGCGCCCGGCACGGTCGACGGCGCAGAGGGCGTTGACGCCATCATGGTGGCCGTGCTGCTCCCACAGCGGTGTGCCGTCCGGATCCCACAGCCGTACCATGCCGTTCTTGTCTCCGGAGGCGAGCAGCTGACGACCGGTCACGGTGAGCGCGGCCAGGGCGGTGACCCAGTTGCGGTGCCCGAGCAGGACCCCGCGTACCGCACCTGAGCTGGGATTCCACAGGCGGATGGTCTCGTCGTCGGCGGCCGACGCGAGGATGGCCCGGCCGTCCGCGTCGATGGCGCAGACCGCGTTGACCCGCTCGTAATGGTCCGCGAACGTCTCGCCGGCGATGCCCGCGTCGAGGTCCCACATCTGGACGACGGGCTTCTCGCTGGCCGCGGCGAGCAGGTGGCGCCCCTCGTCAAGGACCGCGCAGACGTCGGTGTTCGCGGCGGCGTCCGCGCGGAACTCGCCCCGTGCCTCGCCGGTCGCCGGATCCCACAGGCGCACCGAGCCGTCGCTGCCGGTGGAGGCGACGTGCGTGCCGGCGCCGGACGGCGCGGCGCAGACGGAGGTCACCTGGCCCAGGCGCCCACCGTCCATGACAGTCTCCGGCCGGCCGGTCATCGCGTCCCAGAGCCGGACCGTGCCGTCGTCACCGGCGGTCGCCAACAGATGGCGGTCGCCGACCGGCAGCTCGCAGATGGCGCGGATCCAGCTGACATAGCCACGCAGCGGGGGTAGCTCATCGCCGGTGGACAGTTTCCACAGCCGGATGACACCGTCTTCACCGGTCGAGCAGAGCAGCACCGCCCCGTCGACGTCGAGAGTGCACAGATCGGTGAGCGGGCCCGCATTGGTGTCGAACTGCCGTACCGGCGTGAGGGTCTGCGGGTCCCACAGCCGGACCGTGCCGTCGTAGCCGGCGGAGGCGAGCATCGTGCCGTCCGGCGTGCGCGCGGCGCACAGCGTGGTCACCCAACCGTCATGCCCGCTCAGGATGCCGGTGGCCAGTCCGGTCACCGGATCCCAGAGGCGGATCGTACCGTCCATACCGGTCGAGGCGACCAGTCCGTTCGCACCTGTCGGCAGGTGGCAGACGGCGGTCACCCAAGCCGCGTGACCGTCCAGCACGTGGACCGCCCGGCCGGTGGAGGGATCCCACAGCCGCACCGTGCGGTCGTCGCTCGCCGACGCCAGCAGGCTGCGCCCGCCGGGCACCGGCACCGCGCAGAGGTTGCGGACCCAGTCCTGATGGCCCTCGAGGGTACGCACATGCGCGCCGGTGCGCGGATCCCACAGCCGTACCGTGCGGTCGTGCCCTGCCGTCGCGAGCAGCGCGGTGTCGCCCACCGCGACCGCGTACACGCCGCGGATACAGTCCTCGTGGCAGTCGAGTATGCGCTCGGTCTGGCCGGTGAGCGGGTCCCACAGCCGCACGGTGCCGTCCTCGCCGGCCGAGGCGAGGAAGCTGCGCCCGTCGACGGGGACCGAACAGACATCGCAGACGGCGTCCGAATGTCCTTCCAGGACTGAGCGTTCCGTTCGCGGCGGGGTACGCGCCCACCGCGCGCGGTACGGCGCGTCCTCCCCGGGTACGAGGCCGGTGCCCAGGTTGTCCAACCGGTCCACCACCGAGAACAGGGCGGCGCGTTCAGCCGGACCGGCGCTCACCGCCAGCGACGTGCGCTGCAACAGCTGTGCCCGGGCCCGGCCGACGTCGGTCGTGGCCCGGTCGGCGGCCGGCAGCAGCCGGGTGAGGTTGGCGTGCAGCAGGTACTCGTCGTCGTTGAGCAACGTGTCGATGGTGCCGGTACGAGCGGCGTGCTGGGGCAGGGAACGCAGCAGGTACTCGGGCGCGGCCGCCCAGCCCACCGCGTGGCCGTACCGGACCCAGGCGTACACCAGCTCACGCTCGTCCGTGTCCAATGAGGACACCTTGGCCCGGGCGGCCAGCAGCGCCTCGTTCAAGGCTTGGTGGAACAGGCGGTACACCGGTGCGCTGGGCCCGCCGGTCTCGACGAGGAAACTGGCGCCGGAGGTGCGGGCGAAGCGGGCCAGCTCCGGCTCGGTGACCCGGCCGCCGAGCGCCAGTACCGCCGCCCGCCACAGCGGCAGCGGGAGCCCGGGTGTCTCGGCGAAGGCGAGCGCGGTCAACGCCAGCCGGGCCGGGGTGTCGCCCGCGGGTGCGAGTCCGACGAGGTAGGCGTCCAGCGCGTCGCCGACGCTCGCGGCGATGGACATCTGGGCCGGATCGACCGGCTCGTTGTCGCGCAGTGCCCAGGCGCGGGCGACCAGACCGGCGACGAGGAAGTTGCCGCCGGCGTGTTTGGCGATGTGCCAGGCGAGCGGACCGGCCACCTCGCTGTCCGCGTACGGGTTGTCCGCCCGACCGGCACCGCCGGCCTGAAGTGTGGTCAAGGCGTACTCCGCAAGGTCTGACTCGGTGAAGTACTCCGCCGCGTCCAGGTCGATCAGCTCGATCGCGCCGCCAAACTCGGCGAGCAGATCGCCCCTGCCGTCCGCCCGCCGGGTACCGACGATGACCTGGACTCCGGCGGCGGCGCAGCCGCGGGCGAGCGGCAGGATGACGTCGCGGATGAGGAGTCGGGCCTGATCCGGATCGGCGGCCTCGTCCAGCGCGTCGATGATCACGTTGAACCTCACGTCCCGCCCGGCGAGGCGCTGTCGCACCGCGGGGGCGAGGTCGGCCGCGGTGACCGGCAGGGCCACCCCGGCCGCCCGGGCGATCTCCGCCGCCACCTCCAGCGCGCTCTTGCCCTTGGCGTGCACGGCGCAGGCGACCGAGCCCACCGTGGCACGCACCGCGTCGTCGTCGGCGGGCAGCGATTCGTTGATCTCCCGGTCGGCGGTGGTGACCACCCGGCCCAGGACCGCCGACTTGCCGACGCCCGGCGAGCCGGTGACCACCAACGGCTGTCCGTCCGGTCGCGGACGATCCAGCCACTCGACCAGGCGCCGAAGCGCAGCCGTGCGGCCACGGAACCGGTACCCGCGCTCGCTGTCCACCGCGACCCCGCGGGCCCGCGGCAGCCAGTGCCGGCGCGCCTCGTCATCGGTGGCGAGCATCCAGCCCCACGCCGCCAGCGCCGTGTCGTCGGCCGCCTCGGCCCGCCACGCCGCCATCGCGGACAGCTTCATCTCCGGCAGCCGCTGGTCGGCGTGGAACAGGGTCAACGCGTGACCATTGCCCGCGTTGGGCCCACCCGACTCCG
>Ga0310828_1001988_pt1 | contig 10135 bp, 9 predicted proteins | sample WT_ome_3_FD_202242 | JGI IMG/M metagenome (GOLD analysis project Ga0310828, IMG submission 202242) | Sorghum-adapted microbial communities enriched on wild type (WT) sorghum from Joint BioEnergy Institute, Emeryville, California, United... ... | reverse complement strand
GGCAATCTCCGCGAGTTCACGGGCAGCGGCTACATCTTCCTCGGTACAGGTCGGCGATTTGAACAGCAGGGAATCGGAAATGATGGCCGACAGCATAAGCCCGGCAATATCCTTGCGAATGGCGACGCCTTTCTCCTTATAGAGCTTCTTCAGGATCGTGGCGGTGCAGCCTACCGGCTCGGCGCGGTAGTATAACGGGCCGCTCGTCTCGAAATTGGCGATCCGGTGATGGTCGATTACCTCAACCACCCGTACCTGGCCGATATCGCTTGCGCTTTGCTGGCGCTCATTATGATCGACGAGAATAACATTCTTCGCTTCATTTGCCACGGTTTCTACCAGCCGCGGAGCTTGCGCATTGAACTGCTTCAGGGCAAATTGCGTTTCCCCGTTGATTTCGCCCAACCTTACGGCCTCGGCGTTCACGCCCAGACTTTTCTTCAGTTCGGCATACGCGATCGCGGAACAAATCGTATCGGTGTCCGGATTTTTGTGCCCGAAAATCAGTACTTTTTCCATCCTCATGCTCCTTATCCGTTAATATTCGCGAGATAAATATACCCCAGAAAGGCATACCAATCAAGATTCGCCATCGGGAAAGCCTCTCTTATTCCTATTATTTTAATGGGAATACTGGAAAATGGCAATAGAGAACCTGTGTCTGTTCGGCCAGGCGGAAGATCATTCGAGCAGGCGCAGATGGTATAGAATTTGCAGGACAACCCAAAATGGAAAATATAACTATGAAATGGGGGATCGCCCGATGATTCGGATCCTGGCGGTTACCAGGGATGGACAGGTGTTCAAGGACGTTCCGCTCGAGCGGCTGCAGGAGGAAGACATTCACTGGTATTGGGCCGACTTTTCCGCTCCGGACGAAGCAGAGTCGCTGCTATTGGAAACTTATTTTCACTTTCATCCCCTGGCCATAGAGGACTGCTTTCATTTATTGCAGCGGCCGAAGCTCGACCATTACGGAGATATCCATTTTTTTGTGCTTCACGCCATGAACCAGCAAACCCTGGCAGCCGACGAGGTCGATCTGTTTCTCGGCGGACGGTTTCTGGTAACCTTCCATTATCAGATTTCCCGGGAAATCGATGATGCCTGGAACCGGATCGCTGATGCGGGCGGGGACTCCGAAACCAAGGGGCCGATTTACGCCGCATACCTGATTATGGACAAGTTGGTGGACCAATATTTTCCCGGCGTGTATCAGATTGAAGATCAGCTTAATGAGATTGAAAACAATGTTTTCGAAAAATCGATCGAACAGCTGATGGACGATATCTTCGAAATTCGTTCCAAACTGCTAAAGCTGCGGAAAACGATCGTGCCGATGCGCGATCTTCTCTATCGGATCATCAATACGGTGCGGATTGAAGGGATTCAGGACTACCTGCTTTATTTTACGGATATTCACGACCATCTGCTGAAGCTTTCAGAGATGATCGATTCCAACCGGGAAATGACCGCCGATATGCGGGATAGTTACGTTTCGCTGAATTCAAACCGGATGAATTCGATTATGAAGACGCTGACGGTGATCACCACCATATTTATGCCGCTTACCTTTATCGCCGGCATCTATGGAATGAACTTCAGCTATATGCCGGAACTGCAATGGAGATGGGGGTACTTCGCGGCATTGGCCGCCATGCTGGGAATCGGCGCAGGGATGTACCTTTGGTTCCGGCGAAAAGGCTGGTTTGATTAAGGGAGGGCTCCGGATTCCAGCCCGGCCGCGGTGCGGCCGGGCTGTGGTCGATGAATGCGGAATATTCCTCCTTACATCCGGTTCTCTGCATCACCGCCGCCGATTTTTCACTCCCGCATCGCCGGGCAGGCAGACGCCAATTCGCTGATGATATCCGGGCGTTCATCCGTCCGGCAGACGACGGAAAACCGCTTGCCTATCCCAATCTTACCTCGGCAATAACCGGATAATGGTCGGACGGATACCGGCCCCCCGGACGGGTCCGGTCTACCTTGACCGACAAGACCGTGAAACCGGGGGAAGCGAAAATGTAATCAATCGGTTCACCCTCAGTGGAGCCCTTAAATCCGTGAAACGTACGGCCAATCGCCTCCCCGGCCTGAAGGTAGGCATCTGTCAGGTCGGAGGATACACCATCCGTTACCCCTTCTCCCCGCAGGAAGCGAATCGGCGGCGAATCCGGCACGGCGTTCATATCTCCCGTCAACAGCGCCGGGACTTGCCATTTCGCGCGTTGTTCCTTCATGAACCGCACAAGGAGCGCGGCACCGTGCAGCCGGGCTGCTTCCCCGACATGGTCCAGGTGGGTGTTGAAGAATAGGAAACGGCCCCCGGTCGAAGCTTCCCGGAGCAGCCCCCATGTACAAATTCGCGTAATCCGCGCATCCCAGCCAATCGAAGCGGGGATTTCCGGTGTAGCGGACAGCCAGAACTGTCCCTGCTCCAACAGCTCGATCCGGTCTTTCCGGTAAAAGACTGCGGAATATTCCCCGCTTTTCCCGCCGTTGCGACCTTTGCCGAACCACGAATATTCGGGAAGCCGCTGCTCCAGATCCAGCAGCATGGAATGAAGCCCTTCCTGAATGCCGCAAACGAGCGGCGCGTGGGAACGGATTACGGCCGCGGCCGCATCGCTCCGGTTGGGCCAGGCATTCATTCCGTCCCCCGGGTTATTATAGCGAAGATTGAAAGTCATGACCGGTATCTGCATAACCAACATCCACCTCATTTTTCGGGAGATTAAAGCGTTTTTGGCAATCGTATCGTTTCCATATTATCCCACGAAGCCGGTGGTGTACAGTCCTTTCTTCCGGGTTGCCTTATCTTCCAGGAATAGGCCGGAAAACAAAAAACCGGCCGGATCCAATCAGAGTTGGACCAAAGCCGGATATATACATCTTCCATTTCCTATTCACTTATTTCGCCAAAGCGGCCTGGAAAAGCTCCCGGTCCTTGATCTGCTGGTCCAGAACGTCCAGGAATTTTTCCATGCAGTTGCAAATAAAATCTTTTTTGCAAACCGGGCACGGGGTTACGTTCAAACGTGCAATATGGGTGGCTTTCCAATCCGGATTTTTGCTGTAAAAAATACGACACTTGCTGCCATCCGCCAATTCCATGATAAATTGGAAGAGTCCGTTTTTCTCGTTCTTCTCCGCAAGGGTGAATTCCTTGATCACCGGTTTGTAATATTGCACTGTTCTCACCTTTTCTATTCAATTTTGATCTATGAGCAATACAAAATATTACGATGTTTCCCCAGGGGTGTCAATGGAAATGTCGAGGGGTTGCCCCGACGCCAGCGCTGTGCATGACAAAAACATCAACCACAGTTAAATGAAGAAACAAATCTCGTTAATACGGGAGAAGTGAAATCGTTTCCCTTGTGCTAGAATGGAGGGGATTGATCGCAAGTCTACCAATTTGACCGGGGTGATAATTCATGAAAAGGAATCAGATTGCGGCGCAATTGTATACGTTAAGAGAATTTTCCAAAACAGCCGAAGACCTGGAAAACACGTTGAAGAAGGTCAAGGCCATCGGTTACGATGCCGTCCAGGTTTCCGGTATTGGTCCGATTGAACCGGAACGTGTCAAGGAAATGACTGAGAGAATCGGCCTGCAAATTTGCGCCACGCATATTCCCTACGACCGTTTCGTCAACGACCTGGATGGAGTGATTCAACAGCACAAGCTCTGGAACTGCCGCTATGCGGGCCTCGGCTCCATGCCCGGACAATACCGGACAGGCCGCGACGGCTATGCAGCCCTGGCCAGGGAGTTTACCGAGATCGGCAAGAAACTTGAGGATGCCGGACTGAAATTTATTTATCACAATCACAAGTTTGAATTTGAGAAATTTGACGGCAAAACAGGCATGGAAATCATGCTGCAGGAATCCGGTCCCTCCTTCGGTTTCGAGCTGGATATGTACTGGGTGCAGGCCGGCGGCGCCAATCCGACGGAATGGGTGCGCAAGGTGGAAGGGCGCATGAACGTCATCCATTTGAAGGATATGGCCATCATCAAGAATGAACAGGTATTTGCCGAAATCGGCCAGGGCAATCTGAACTGGCATGACATCATCCAGGCTTGCCGGGATACCGGAGTGGAATGGTACGTGGTCGAACAGGACACCTGCCAGCGGGATCCGTTCGAAAGCCTGGAGATCAGCTATAACTATCTGACCTCGATGCTTTGAGTCCGGAAAGAAACCGGTCCGGGTGGGCGTCTCATGACGCTTTCCGCCCTTGAGGTTTTCCCGTCCCCGGTTTCCGGGGAACGTTCACCCCGGCATTTTCCTTCCAGGAGAATGCCGGATTTTGGCGTTGTCACCGAATATGTTATGATAAGGCTGATTACAAGGGGAGGGATTCTTATGCCGCAAAAGTTAACGGATACCGCCGTCCTGGCAAACGGGGTGCGCATGCCCTGGCTCGGTCTGGGAGTATGGAAAGTTCAAAACGGCAACGAGGTCGTGGAATCGGTCAAAGCCGCCCTGCGAATCGGCTACCGCAGCATTGATACAGCCGCCGTTTACGGTAACGAGGAGGGCGTCGGCCAAGCAATCCGGGAAGCGGGCGTACCTCGCGAGGAATTGTTCGTTACAACCAAAGTATGGAACGCCAACCAGGGATACGATACGGCTCTTGCCGCTTTCGAGGAAAGCCTGTCCAGGCTGAAGCTGGATTATGTCGATCTGTACTTGATTCACTGGCCGGTAAAAGGCAAATACAAGGATACCTGGAGGGCACTGGAAAAACTCTACAGGGACGGCCGGGTTCGCGCCATCGGCGTCAGCAATTTCCAGGTGCATCATCTGGAGGATGTGCTGAAGGACTGTGAAGTGGCTCCGATGGTCAACCAGGTGGAATTCCACCCCCTGCTGATTCAGCAGGAGCTTCGTGACTTCTGCAAGACCCGCGGCATCCAGCTTGAGGCCTGGAGTCCGCTGATGCAGGGGAATCTGGACCTGCCTCTTCTCAAAGAGCTGGCGGAAACCTACGGAAAGACGCCCGCCCAGATCGTCCTGCGCTGGGACCTGCAGCATGGCGTTGTCACGATTCCGAAATCGATCAGGGAACAGCGTATCCGTGAAAATGCCGATGTTTTCGATTTCGAGTTGTCCGCCGGGGATATGACCCGGATCGACGGGCTAAACCGGAACCGGCGGTTTGGGGCCGATCCCGACAATTTCAATTTCTGATTCCATTCCCCTTGAGAAGGCGCGCGGCGAAAGCATCCGCCGCGTCCTTTCAAGGGGTTTCCAATTTTTTCACGGAAATTCCCGCCCGCTCCAGCGCCTCGCGGATCCGCCGGGCATGAATGTCGGCATGAGGAGTATCTCCATGGATGCAGAGGGTATCCGCGCGGATAGGCCGTTCCGTTCCGTCCCGGACAGGAACCTTGCCTTCCTTCACCATCCGGATCACCCGCCCGGCCACCGCCCCCTCCTCCGTCAGTACAGCCCCGGGGAGGTCCCGCGGCGTCAGGGTTCCGTCGGGCTCGTAGCTGCGGTCGGCAAACACCTCGCTGGCTGTGCGCAGCCCGGCCTGTTCACCTGCCCGGATCAGCTCGCTCCCGGAAAGACCGTACAGGACTAGCTCCGGATTGACGCGGCGAACCGCCTCGGCTACGGCTTCGGCGAGAGGGCGACGGACAGCCGCCATGTTATATAGCGCTCCATGCGGCTTGACATGCGCCAGTCTCCCGCCTTCGGAGCGGACGAACGCCTCCAGTGCGCCAATCTGGTAAACCACCAGCGCGTACACTTCATCGGGCTTCAGCGCCATCGTCCGCCTTCCGAAGCCGGCCAGGTCGGGAAGTCCGGGGTGGGCCCCGATCGCCGCGCCATGCTCCATAGCCAGCCTTACGGTCCGCCGCATGACGTTCGGATCGCCGGCGTGAAATCCGCAGGCGATATTGACAGAGGTGACCCAGCGGATGATTTCTTCATCGGCGCCCAGCCGGTAGGCCCCGTAGCTTTCCCCCATATCGCAATTCAAATCGATTCTGAACATGGTCCTCCTGCTCCTTCGCTTCAGCGGTATTTCATGGTCATTCCCTGCCGGAAGAGGGTCCATTCCGTCTCCCGGATCCACAGCAGTTCTTCGGCCGCCTGCAGCGATACTTCCTGAAAGCGCAGCGTCTTCCCGGGAGCCAGCTGCGCGAGCAGCGGCAGATCAGCGCGAATGACCTGGGCGATGACCGGGTAACCGCCGGTCGGCTGGCGGTCGGCCATCAGCACGATCGGCTGCCCGTTCGGCGGCACCTGGACAGTGCCGAAGGAGACGGCCGACGAGATTGGTTCGAACGTCTCCGCAAGCGGCAGCGTCGGCCCCTCAAGCCGGTATCCCATGCGGTCGGACTGCGGCGTCACGCGCATCGGCACGGTGAACAGCGCCTCCTGCGCTTCCGGGGCGAACCGCCCGAAATGCGGCCCGCGCACCGCGCGCACGACCGGCTCTGCCGCATAGCCCGGCAACATGCTGTGCGGCAGCCGCCACGCCGCTGCGGCGAAGGCGCCTCCTCCGGCGCGTCCGCGCAGCTCGGCGGCGATGCGCCCGGCCAGCGGCGACGGCATGCCCAGCGGCAGCCGGTCGCCGGCCCGCAGCGCCCGGCCGAAGCCGCCGCCGAGGCCGGCGCGCAGATCCGCCGAGCGGCTGCCGAGCACAGGCGGCACGGCGAAGCCTCCGGCTGCGGCGATATAAGCGCGGCAGCCGCCGCGCGGGCGGCCGAAGGCGAGCACGGCGCCGGCGGGCACCAGCGCGGGCCGCCACATCGGCAGCGGCACGCCGTCGACCGCCGGCGACAGGTCGCCGCCGCAGACGGCGATCACGGCGGCGCGCTCGAAGCGCAGCGTCGGGCCGGCCAGCGTCGCTTCCAGAGCGGCATCGCCTTCGTCGTTGCCGACGAGCAGGTTCGCGGCACGCAGCGCGAACAGGTCCATCGCGCCGCCGGAGGTGATGCCGTATTGCTGGTAGCCCCGGCGGCCCCGGTCCTGGACAGTTGTCATTAGCCCCGGGCGAATGACTTCCACGCTCACGACCTTCCCTCCTTCAGCCGTTCATAGTCCGCCGGGGAGATCGGCACAAATTTGACCGTCTGTCCCGCCTTGAGCAGGGACGGCGGATCCTGATGCGGGCGGAACAGTGCCAGAGGCGTCCTGCCGATTAGCTGCCAGCCCCCCGGCGTAGCGATCGGGTAGACGCCTGTCTGCATGCCGGCAATGCCCACCGAGCCGGCAGGGATCGATAACCGGGGCACTTCCCGGCGGGGGACGGCAATTTTTCGGGACATCCCTCCCAGATAAGGAAAACCGGGGGCAAACCCGATCATGTAAATCCGATATTCTCCCCTGGAATGAATGTCGATCACTTCGCCGGGGGTAAGCCCGCAATAGGTTGCCACGGCATCAAGGTCCGGTCCGAATTCTCCACCGTAGCACACCGGAATCTCTACCTTCTCCCCGCTCTCGTCCAGGCCGTCCTCCAGTTGTTCCAGCAGGGCCAGAAGCTGACCGCGAACCCATTCGTAGGCGGAGCCTCCGACGCTGCCGCTTTCGTTCTTGTACTGCTCACCGTAACGGAAAAGAAAGTAGCTGTCGTAAAACACCGTAACCGTCGTAAATGCCGGGACAACTTCGATCTGCCCCGGCAGCGGACAAGACTCGAGACGGGCCGTGAGCGCCCGCACCTTGCGGTGCGTTTGCGGTTCGATGCCCCTCCCCCAATCCACCACCGCCGCGCATTCCCCAAGCGGGTACACGTTCACGGACATCCTGCTCGCCTCCTCATTCCATATCCGTAACGTTGTAATAAACCTATATGCTATTATACTTCAGAAGATGGCCTTGAACGAGCAAGGGAACGCCGGGAACGCCAAAATGCCACCAGATTGTCAAGGGAGGGCCATTGCATCTTACCGGGCTTCATTGTATATATGTAGTAATGAACAGAGAGGGTGGTCGTTTTTGGCAGATGTAGATATTAATGCCCTGGGGAGGCCGTTGTTTCTATTGACGTTTTTCGCCATGCTGATAGTCGGAACGGCGCTGAGCCTCGGCATTTTGCGCTTGTTTCAAGGAAAAATTGCGGCCGGCCTGTTATTTCTCGCCGCAGCTGTCGTCCTGACGGCGGTTTACCTGGTTCTGTTCTTGAATGGATGGTACTGATTTTCGTACCGTCCATTTTTTCTGATATTTCCCGGCCTTCGAACAAAGAAACCTCCAAACCCGCTGAAATCGCGGGATTGGGGGTTCGCTTCCAGTTTGAATTCACATCCGGATTTGGGGATTTGTAAGGAAGAACGGTTATTTCACCGGAATCGTAAACATGTTGGATTCGGCCACGGGCAAATTTTTCGTATTCAACAGTTTGAGTTGAATCTCCAGAACGCCCGGCTTCTGGTAGAGATCTTTGGGTACCGGTACCTCGACCGTATCCTCGGTGATAAAGATCGGGGAAACTTTGGTCCCGTTCAGGTAGACGACGCTGCCGGTGAAGAGATTGCTTCCGTGCAGCCTCAGGACGGATTTGCCGTCTGTGACATGAAAATCGCGGCCGGCTTGAATTTCCGCGAGGTCGCTTGCATCAATGTACATTTTGGAGAACTCGTCGTTATAGTTGGGAAGCGGATAGTTGGTCTGCGGTCCGCCGTTTAAGATAGTCTCGACATAATTTTTTCCGAACATCCGGTCGTACTGCATCAGCCGGTAGTTTTCCAGATCCGCAGTCAAATCGGCGGCCGGCTGTCGCGACATGGTCTGATCCGCCCGCACCACCAGATTGCCCAGAAGGCCGGGAACTTTCCGGGACAGATTGTAGCCGAACTGAAAACCTCCCGGCATATCCATATGCAGCATTTGCAGCAGATTGGCTCCGAGAAAGGAGTCGCTCAATATCGGAAAATTTTGCTTCGGCATCGGATAATTCGTCCAGACGACGAAAGGAACGCTGTGCATTTTCTTCCATTCGTCCAGCGTCCATTCCCCCTCGCCGGAGGCATGGATGAACCCGCCCTGCTTATAGACTTCATAGTCGTAACCCAGCATGGGCAGATGATCCCCGAAGAACACAACCATCGTCGGCTCACCCGACTGGGAGTAGTAATCAATCAGCTGCTTCAAAGACTGATCCGCATCATGGACACCATGGGTATAATTTTCCAGCGTCATCTTCGCTTGATCATCCAGCTTTCCGGAAACGGTGATCGGGTTGCTGTCGTACCGTTTGCTGTCGTAAGGCCCGTGATTTTGCATGGTCACGGCATAAATGAACACCGGTCTCTCCGAGGCTTCCGTTTGCCTGATAATCGCCTTCGAAACTTCACTGTCTCCGATGAAAAGCCCGTTATATTGGGGATTGTTGAAATTTTCCGCGCTCATGAAGCTTTCGAAGCCCATCTGCTTGTACACTTCATTGCGGTTCCAGAACCAGCCTTCATACGAGTGAATTCCGGTGCTTTTATAGCCGTTGTCCTCAAAGAAGCTGGCAAGCGACGGGGTCGGACGATTGATAAATTGCTGATAAGGAATCGAACCCCCGGGCAGAAAGCTCATCGAATTTCCCGTCAGCACCTCGAATTCCACATTGCAGGTTCCTCCGCCGAATTGCGGCGACAGCAGGTAACCCGACGTTGCCGTTTGCTGCAGCTGATGAAGGGTTGGGACCGGATCCTCGCTGAACTTGACATCCGGAAGCAGGGTCGGATCCCAGAACGCCTCATTCATCACGAGAATGACATTCGGTTTTATTCCGCCTGCCGGAGCGGAGACCGGTTTGGCCTGGTTCAGCAACCGGGCCAGCTCGGCCATGCGGCTTTCGCTGTACCCCGGAGGCTCCTCAACAACGGTATGCTGTATATTGCTTGTAAAAGCCAGCACCGTACCGTTGCTGCTGTAATTTTGCTCCTGGTCCCAGGCGATTTCACTGGCGCCCAGCTTGCCGAACACCCCCCCGGTCAGCTCCGGTTTGTAAGCAAACGAATAAAGCATGAAAAGGGAGAGTAGCCCAAGGACGACCCGAAGCGAAACAGGGATGGACAGCCTGGGCATCACGAGCCGGAGCAGGGCAATCAGAACCGTCACCAGAAGAATGATCCCGGTCTGGATGAAGATGGTCCCGTTCGAGATGAGGG
>Ga0310828_1001984_pt1 | contig 10159 bp, 7 predicted proteins | sample WT_ome_3_FD_202242 | JGI IMG/M metagenome (GOLD analysis project Ga0310828, IMG submission 202242) | Sorghum-adapted microbial communities enriched on wild type (WT) sorghum from Joint BioEnergy Institute, Emeryville, California, United... ... | reverse complement strand
CCCGAATTGTCAAGACCTCATCAGCATCTTGATAGCTTTTTCCGTAAAATTCCTTGTCCTTATAAGTGTGTATTTCTTCATACGTCCTTTTCATCTTTTCCAAGATGCTTTCTTCAGTCTCCTCATTAGGTGACCAGTATAAAATTTCCATGGGGTTGACTTTGTTTGTAGCAAGGCTTTTCCTTCTGTAACCGATGGATGAAGCGTGTTGAAATCCTTCACGCTTGTAAAATCTTAAACGTTTCTTTGTGTCACTGTCTGTATAATCAAGAGGCTCCACTTCCAAGATAATGGGTTTTCCTTTAGCTTTTAACTTTTCGATCAGTTTATGCCCAATGCCTTGCCCTCTTGACTCCGCAGATACCCATAGATAATCAATAAAAATGAAATCATTGGTTTCCGCATACATCAATACATGATGCGGTCCTTCATCTTTATGGTAGAGTTCTGGTTTTTCTTTCAACAAATGTTCCATATGCTCTTTCGATTTCATCTCTTCGACTGGGAAATATTGATTCAGCTTCTCGTACCAGTTCATCTTAACCCTCACTTTTAGTATATGTTTTAACATCCAATATAGACATACCCAAACTTTAAAGGCTTTAATCATTCTTTTTGGTAGAGGAGATTTTTGATCCGCTGTAACAGCTTATTTATGGTAAAATGAGGGTAAAGTGCATAGAGAGGATAAGAAACCGTGCTCCGAATCATTGTTGCCATTCTTACTTTTATACTATTACTCTTTATTCTTTTACAAACATGGATCGATGGAATCCCTATGATCATTCCTAAAATCCTCATATGGCCAACCATTCTGTTATTCATCATTCATCTCGCCTTTAAAAATAAAAAACGACACAATAAAAATAAAACAGACTGACCCACATCCTCAGAAGGCGTCCTTTAAATCACTGTTTGTTCGCATCATCACACTGAGACAAATAAACGCTTAAAATTTTCATCTCCCTCATCCATTATTGAAAACCAGGCTCTGCCCAACCTTTTAGGTAAAGGCAGAGCCTATGTAAGCCTTATATCAGCGGGAAATGCTAATGTTTTTTTACTTAAACATAAAGGCCCTCCATCACGGAAGGCCTTTTTTTATCTATTAAAGTTTCCTTTATATTCATCGTCATAGAGGTGACATGCCACCCAATGATCTTTCCGCTGCTCGGTCCAACGCGGTGTGACTTGAGCACACACTTCGGTTGCGAAAGGACAACGCGTGCGGAAACGGCATCCGCTTGGCGGATTAACCGGGCTTGGCACATCGCCTTCGAGAATAATGCGCTCACGTGTGCGTTCGTAATCGGGATCTGGCACCGGAATGGCGGATAGAAGCGCCTGTGTGTAAGGATGAAGCGGATTATCATAAAGTTCATCACTTTCGGCAACTTCTGTCATTTTGCCAAGGTACATGACGCCAACTCTGTCGCTAATGTGCTTCACCATTGAAAGGTCGTGAGCAATAAACAGGTAGGTTAAACCGCGTTCTCTTTGTAGTTTTTCCAACAAGTTTACAACTTGTGCCTGAATAGATACATCCAAAGCGGAAATAGGTTCGTCACAAATAATAAATTCCGGATCGACAGCCAGCGCTCTTGCAATACCTATTCTTTGTCTTTGTCCTCCACTGAACTCATGAGGATAGCGGTTGGCATGTTCGCGGTTCAAACCGACGGTTTCTAACAAATGATATACTCTTTCATCGCGTTCTTTTTTGCTTTTTGCTAAGTTATGAACATCGATACCTTCGGCGATGATATCCTTTACAGTCATCCTAGGATTCAATGACGCATAAGGATCTTGAAAAATCATTTGCACTTTTTTATTTAAATCTTTTAATTCTGCACGCGACTTTTTAGCGTGGACATTCACACCGTCTATTAAAACTTCACCTGCTGTGGCGTCGTATAAACGGATGATTGTCCGTCCGGTTGTGGACTTTCCGCAACCGGATTCACCAACAAGGCCGAATGTTTCCCCTTTATAGATATAAAAACTAACATCATCTACTGCCCTTAAATAGGCATTTCGCCCTACTTTAAAATGCTTTTTTAAATTATTGACTTCAACATATTTTTGACGTTCGTTCTTTTGAGTTGTCAACGGGTACGCCCCCCTACCCCAATAGTCTCTGGCGGCTCAACTTTAGGTGCACGTTCATCTTGTAGCCAGCATGCGACTTGTTGTGTATCAGAAACATCAGAATAATCAGGCATAAATTCTGTACATACCTTCATTGCATGCGGACATCGGGCAGCAAATGGGCATCCTTTTGGTGGATTTGCCAAATCAGGAGGTGTCCCCGGAATGGCCAATAATTCACTTTGTCTAGTGTGAAGCTTTGGCATTGAGGATAACAGACCCCATGTATAAGGATGTTTTGGTCTATAAAAAATCTCATCAACTGTACCAGTTTCCACGATTTTTCCACCATACATAACCGCTACCCGGTGTGCCATATTCGCGACAACACCTAAATCGTGTGTAATCAATATAATTGCCGTATCCATTTTGGCTTGTAAATCCTTCATAAGGTCAAGAATTTGTGCTTGGATTGTTACATCCAAGGCGGTAGTCGGCTCGTCCGCTATTAACAATTTTGGGTTGCAAGCGAGCGCTATTGCGATAACAACTCTTTGTCTCATCCCGCCCGAGAATTCATGAGGATATTGTTTAACACGAACCTGTGGATTTGGAATACCTACTAAATCCAAAAGTTGGACGGCTCTTTTCCTAGCTTCGCTTTTGCTTAAACCTTGGTGTTTTCTTAAACCCTCAGCAATTTGCTTGCCAATCGTCATGGTCGGGTTTAGAGAAGTCATTGGATCTTGGAAGATCATAGAAATTTCATTACCACGGTATTTCTGCATTTTCCTTTCAGACAATTTCGTCAAATCAGTGCCTTCAAAGAGAATTTCTCCACCGGTAATCTTGCCCGGCGGATTAGGAATCAATCCCATGATAGCTTTCGATGTCACTGATTTTCCCGAACCCGATTCACCAACAATCGCAAGCGTTTCTCTTTTGTTCACAGTGAGATTTACGCCTCTCACCGCTTGTACGGTTGCTGCATAAGTTTTAAATGTTACTTGAAGGTCTTTGATCTCTAATAGCTTGTCCATATTTTTCCTCCCCTCTCACCGTGCTATTTACGCATCCTTGGATCAAAAGCATCGCGTAAACCATCAGCGAGTAAGTTAAAACTAATCATAAGAATACTGAGAATCAAAGCCGGGAAGAGGGCCATATATGGATAGATTTGCAGATTTTCAAATCCGGCTTGGTTCAGGGATCCAAGAGAAGCTGCCGGTGCGGGAATCCCTAATCCGATAAAACTTAAAAATGCTTCAAAGAAAATGGCACCGGGAATTGTGAACATCAATGTGATAATTATTTGGCCCAAGACATTAGGAATTAAATGTTTCCATATAATTCTCTGATCACTACTCCCGAGAGTTCGTGAAGCAAGGACAAATTCTTGATTTTTCAACTTAAGGACTTGTCCTCGTACGATCCGAGCCATTCCAATCCATCCGGATATAATAAGAGCCAGAATAATGGACGTCATGCCTCCGCCTAACCATAAAATAAACAATATAATCAGTACGAGATTAGGAATACCGGCTAAAATTTCAATCACACGTTGCATCACATTGTCAACTAAGCCGCCATAATATGCGGAAATACCGCCATATGCGACCCCGATTAAACAATCACCGATTGACGCGATTAAGGCGATTATGAGTGATATTCTTGTTCCTGCCCAGACGCGAACCCAGATATCACGACCAAGTTCATCCGTACCAAACCAGAAGTTTTGTTTGACACCATTCAGTTCATAAGTGTCCATCCCTGTAGAGTCTTTTCCATCAAAACCTAACCATTCCAAACCGGGAATCCGAGGATACAAGTTTTGTCTATTGACAACATCTTGATCATCAATCCCATATTTGCTTAGCATCGGCGCAACGATCGCCATAATAACAATTAACACAATAAAGAAAAGACCAACAACGGCTGCTTTGTTTTTTCTTAATCTAAGCCAGGCATCTTTCCAAAAACCGATGCTTGGAGCAGAAATCCGATCAGATTCATCAGCAGATATCTGAGCCGGTTGAAACATATCCAAGGTGATATTATCATTAACTACACTCATGATTTTCTGCCTCCTCCAAGACGTATTCTAGGATCGATGACACCATAAAGAATGTCGACGATTAAAATAACGACTAGGAATAAGATACTGAATAATAATGTTGTTCCCATAATCATTGGATAGTCACGTTTAGTGATTGAGTTAACAAACTGGTCACCGATACCTGGGATGGCAAAAATTTGTTCAATAACCAGCGATCCTGTCATGATTCCAACGACCATCGGTCCCAATATTGTGACGATCGGAATCATCGCATTTCTTACGGAATGCTTGAAGATGACGGAAGCCTTACTCAATCCTTTTGCAGTTGCCGTTACAATATAATCTTGGCCAAGGACATCAAGCATTTCCGTTCTCATAAAGCGGGCGATGCTTGCAATAACCCCAACCGCAAGCGAGAAAGCTGGCATGATATGAAATTTAAATCCACCCCAGAAGGCGATTGGTAACCATTCAAGCTTAACACCAATGTAGTATTGCAGGAGACCTGCAAATACGAAGGATGGTATAGATATGCCTAATACTGCGATAAACATCGCCAAATAATCAATATAGGTATTTCGTTTCAAAGCTGCTATGATACCGAGTAATAAACCCACAATAGTACCAAATACAACGGCCTCAAACCCTATTGTGGCTGAAGGCCCGATACGATGTACAATTAGGTCTGATACCGGTCGACCGTCATACGTAAATGAAACACCAAAGTCACCATGAAGCATGCCCCCAATGTAATGTATAAATTGTATTGGGATCGGGTCATCCAAATTGTATTCATGTTTCAGAATTTGGATTTGATCTGCTGTTAGCTTTTCTGAATTAAAAGGTGAACCAGGTAAAAGTTGCATTAGTAAAAACGTAAACGAAGCAATGATGAACAAAGTAATAATCAAGTATCCAATACGTCCTGCAATATACCTAGCCATTTCTGCCCTCCTATGAATCTATCTTCTATTCTGTAAATAATAGTTTACGTGAAATTTTAGTGGATTACAACCCTTACCAAAAATTATAAAAAATTATAAAAATGAGGGTATATGTCAGTAGTGACATGTACCCTCTTAAAATTCATCCACTTGTCTTAATGTTTCTTAACTGACATAAACTTGAAGCTATAGTCTGGTCCAAACGGATGTGATGCAAAGTTAACCAAGTATGGTTGAACAAGCGATGCACCGCCACTTTGGTACATTAAGCCTAAAGCAGCATCATCTTGGATGAGGATTTTTTCAGCTTGAAGCAAGAGTTGGTCACGGGCGGCAGGGTCATCAGCTTTTTCTCCTGCTTCTTTTATTAACTTGTCATATTCAGGATTACTGTAAGCCATTTGGTTATTACCATTACCCGTTGTAAACATATCTAAGAATGTCATCGGATCTTGGTAGTCGGGACCCCAACCAGCAGTAGCTATATCATATTTCAGGTTGTCCTCAAGATCGAGCATTACTTTAAATTCTTGTTGGTTAATTTTTAATTTCAAACCTGGCAAGTTCTTTTGAAGCTGGTTAGCAATGTAAGTAATGTTTTGTTTATAATCCGGGCCATCATAGGCAAGGATCTCCAACTCAACATTTTTAACACCGAGCTCATCTAAACCTTTTTGCCAGTATTCTTTAGCTTTTTCTAAATCGTAATTTTGTAGATCGCCATTAGCCTCACGGAAATCTTTCCCATCAGCGGTTTTTACAAAACCACCAGGAATAAGACCTGTTGCAACAACAGAACCGTTATTCAACAATTTATCAACATAAGCTTGACGGTCCCAGCCCATGGAAATGGCTTTTCTGATATTTGGATTTTTCAGATATTTGTTTTTCTCGTTAAACTTGAAGTAGTAAACGGATGTTCCGAGTTTCTTACGGAAGTCATCACGATCACTATATTTTGCCACCCAGTTTTTGGATAATCCAACAGCATCAATTTTTCCACCCATGTAAAGGTTAATACGAGCTTGCAAGTCTTTTACAACCTTTACATTGATTTGATCGATATGGACATTGTCCTTATCCCAGTAAGTCGGGTTCTTTTTGTAAACCCAGCCTTCATTGTGGTCCCAGCTGTCCAATACATATGGACCGTTGAATACACAATTTTCTACTTCCAATCCATAGTTTTTCCCTTGAGATTCAACAAACTTTTTATTTTGCGGGAAGAAGGTTGGGAATGCGAATAAGCTCTTATAGTAAGGAACTTCCTTCGTTAAAGTAACTTCCAATGTGTGATCATCAACGGCTTTAACACCGAGCTGATCCGGTGGCATTTTGCCATCAATAATCTCTTGTGCATTTTTTATACCAAGAGTTGGGAACAAATAGTTATAGGAAGCACCTTTAGTCTTTGGGTCAACGACTTTTTGCCAAGCATAGACGAAGTCGTTAGCGGTGACTGGATCACCATTACTCCATTTTGCATTTGGTTGGAGCTTAAATGTATAGACATAATCTGATCCTTGCTTTTCGATTTGTGGATCGCCAACCGCAAGAGCAGGTACAAGTTCATCTTTTTCATTCATAGTATATAAGCCTTCATATACTTGGTTAAAAACAATAAATGAAACTTGGTCATCGGCGATCGTTGTATTCATTGTCGGAATCTCTTCAGTTTCCGCAAGATTCATTACCTGCTTGTAATTATCGTTCGAACTCGTCTTAGTTTTATTGTCTTTTTTGTCCGAACTGCTGCCACCGCTGCTACATGCTGCCAAAACCAAGCTAAAAACAAGCAGCAAGGAGAGCAAAATTGACCATTTCGCCTTTCCTTTCATAAATCGAATGACCTCCCTAAATGTTATAAATTACAGGCTTTTAAATAATTATTATGAAATTTTCAAAGCCTTTAATGTTATTATACTAGTATAATTTCTTTTTTGCACTGTTTTTTTTTGCATTTATATAAAAAAAGTTGTAATTTTGGCCTTTCCTAATATAAAAATAGGTCTTTTTTACTATTACAAATTTAACATATCAAACAGGGGATATTGCCTTACCAGTGTAATTAAGAGATACTAAATATGAATAATCATTCTGTGATAGTTTTCAGATATATCACAACGGACGATTTGAGAGTTTTCATGATTTAGATTATAGTGACAGAGATATGAATCTGTTTTTATAGGTAAAATTGATGCTGGCATTTTTCATCAAATAACATACGCTTATATCGGGAAAACTTCTTTGTCTTGTCTAACTGTTTTAACTGGAGGTATTTGGAATAGATGAAGCACTTAAATTTAAGATGGATAATCATTGCACTAATTGGATCTATATTCTTGATTATCTTTTTTCAAGGATATTTATATAATAAAATTACGGTTGTAACGTTTATAAATGCTTTATTCTTATCAGGTCTTACCCTAATCATCCTCGGCGGAGCAATGTTTGTCTACCAAGGGGGTTTTTTTAAGGGTATCATCTATTCTTTCAAACGATTCTTCAAGTCATTCTCCTTGAAAAACAAATGGATAGCAGAAAATGAGTTTGACGATAAAGACGATGATGAAATATTAACCAGAGAATATAAAATAAGTTCTGCAACGTTATCAGTATTATTAGTTGGTATTTTGCTGTTCGTTATTTCTGTTCTGTTAGCGTTTTTATAATTAGTTAAAAGACAAGGGTGTCCCTCAGGAACACCCATATTTTTTACAATGTGTAAGGTCCTACCAAAAAGCCAATCATCAATACATCTGTTAACAAAAAGTATGAAATAAATTGAATATTCCCCCAGTCTTTATTTTTCACCCATTCGGTTAAAAACCATGCAAAGAGGGCAACGATAACAGGAATAACATAGGATGCTCCGACAAAATGTAGATAGCCCGGACCGAATGTTTGCAGTTTGCCATTAAATAATCTTTGTATGAAGATTAATTGGGTAATGACGAAAAGAACAGCCGCCGTTACAGCAATCCACCGGGGGTTTCTTTCCATCAGTGTCATGTTACCCATGGATAAACCTATAATAAACAAACTTGCTGGAATAACCCATACGAGCGCATAGACAAATATAAGAAGCGAAATGGCCAATTGTGTCAAAGAAGTACTCATGGCGTCGCTCCAATCCTCTTTTTTCAAATGAAGGCTTTTTTGTATGATGCTCTCATTTTGACTGCTTCCCTTTAATATATAGCTGTGGCCGTCAAATTCATTCCAAAGAACGGCATGGTTGTTCATCCATACAGGCTTGGAGGATGGATTTTTGGTGTTGCTGATTTTTTGTGCTTGCCATTGACCGTGACTCTGCCTTGCCAGATAAATATTTTGAGCTTCCTTGCCACCGTAAAACGGCCCTATGCCGGAAAACAGTAAAACAGGTTGATCATTGATCCAGTTAATTTGTAAATCGTTCATAGTCGAAAAAGTTAACCCCGTTTCATTATCCACGACATCCAATTTGACAGTTTTGCTATCGACCTTATATTTCTTTAGATTAAATGAAACCAAATAGTTATTCCGATAAGTTCCTCCATGAGTGCTTCCAAATTGATAATAAGTAATTAACATTGTTTGATCATGTACGACAAAGTTAAAACCATCCAAAAGAGCATTATAAGGTAAAGTCAATTTTACCAGTTGTTTTTGTTCATACTGACCGCCGTTCTTTTGAAGAACGGTGAGATAAATATAGTCATCTGTTTTCTCAACCATTAAAAATATATTTGGATTGTTTCCCGCTACAATGTTTTGTATGGGGTGTTTGGCCGAGCCGATTTTTTTACCGCTTAGAGTAGTTTGATCCAGTCTGTAGATTTCATTATTTCTCCAGTAAACGAGATTCCCTGACAAATTAGCCAAACCGTCCACGTTTTTTTCAATCTCTTTTGTTTTCCCCTCACTGTCAGAGAATGTCAGGGTCTTGTTGGATATAAAAAATATGTTGGAATCTATGACAGTATAAGGATCATATTTTGTAAGATTAATAGGAATTTTGCGCTGCTTAAATATTTGAAAGTTATCATCTGTCTCGAGCACTGAAAGGGCTTGTTTATTTTTAATATAGACTGTAATATGTTGTCCGTCACTAACCACCAATGGTGTTTCCTTCTCTTCACTGTTAATAGGAAATGAAATGTCCCGGCTCCAATTTTTATTTGGAAGCTGTCTTTCATCACTTAACACTTTTTGCATGAGAAGACCGCCAAAGACAACAAAAATCAATATCGGTACGATGAACAACTTTAATTTCTTCAAGCTCCACACCCCTTATTATCACCTGATTTATCTCCATTAGGCTATTTTACCACTTACTATTAAAATTATCCTTATTATAAAATTTCCGACTTCTTCGGCCATTAAAATTAAAAGCTTATTGTAATACCGCTGTCGATATTACAATAAGCGTTTAACATAAATCTTCACTTTTTGTTCGATTCCATGTTTGCAGCCGTTTCTAACTCCCATATTTTTTCAAAATAAGGTTGGCCTTTTATCATACGCTCGCAAAGATCATAGTGTTTTTCCGTCCAGCCGATTTTGACGCTGTTAAAAAGTTTCTCCCACGCTTCGTTAAAAGATAGCGTGCGGCTTTCATGGTATTGTTTTGGAAACCATTCCGTATACCAATAGCGCACTTCTTCCAGCTTCCCGGATGTTCTTAATTGATCAAGTGCCATTAACAAGATTTGTTTGAGTTGCCTTTCTTTGCGTGTCAAGCCGAGCATCCATTTGGGGTCCGGTGATAAAATATGATACTCTTTTTGCTCCACAGGCGGATGCCATTCGTATTTAGTGGTTTCCATTTCCTGTGCTTTTTCTAAAACAACTTTTTCTTGCCGGGGAATGAGGCGGCTTTTGCGAATCGGCACCGTATAGCCAAGCGTATCGACGACGATATGCCGTATTCCGTCCGTTGCGATAAAACAATATTCTATAACTTCTCTTTGATTGTTCTTTCTTATGTAACTTTTGTTCCGGACATCTTCTAATAGCTTTGGCGGCAAATCGCTGAGATTATTTTCAATGTACAAAAATAAGTCGGTGTCGATTTTAATCAGCGGCA
>Ga0310828_1001983_pt1 | contig 10162 bp, 9 predicted proteins | sample WT_ome_3_FD_202242 | JGI IMG/M metagenome (GOLD analysis project Ga0310828, IMG submission 202242) | Sorghum-adapted microbial communities enriched on wild type (WT) sorghum from Joint BioEnergy Institute, Emeryville, California, United... ... | reverse complement strand
TTAAAAAATTTTTCCATAAAAATAGCAGTTAACTTAATATATAAAACGAGTTCGCCAATAGGAATACTTTTTCCTAAGCACATTGATTTTGATAAAGCCTCCATATTGATTTCTTAACGTAAAAAACCCCAAGAATGGCTTTCCTTCATCCTTGGGTTTATCGATTTTATTTTAAAACTTCCACCAGAAGCTTATCCGGTTAAATTATACTGTTTTAAAATCTGCTCCAATTTCATCGCTTTGGCTATTTCGCCTTTGATTTTTAATTTACCTGTCATGAAGGCGACTGTTCCACTCAGCTTTCCGGTTAAAAATTTCCGGAAGTTTTCCGCTGACATAACCAACGTACAATCAGCTGTCGTTTCGCTCGTCGGAACAACTTTGGCCTGTCCTCCACTTAACTGAAGTTGGAAGGAATCCTCTTCATCTCCGGTAAGATCAAACTGATAAACGACATTTAAATCAGCAATCGGCGCCGGATTTTCATTTAATTCTTTTTCAATATACTGTTTAATTTCTGCCAGAGAAGCATTTATCACACTTTCACTCATTACTAAACATCCCCTTATGAAATATATTTTTCAGCCTCAATATATCGGGCTGCAATTTCCCGTTTCTTTTCAAAAGTTAATTGCATTGGATATTGAGCGAGTTCCTTCTTTATCATTGCAGCTGTTTTTTCGGCATCAATCCCAATTCCACCCATGAGTTGCCGTGCCAATGATTCTACTTTTAAAAGCACTTCATCAACAAAACAAACAGTGAGACTTTCTTTTAGTTGTTCTTTTGGCAAACCGTTTTTCTTTATCGCCTTCACAGTCCTGAGCACCGCTGATTCCGCTGCATACAAATAGATGGCAATATCGGCCAATTTCATAATCGACTCTTGTTCATGTTCCAACTCCAGCCCATATTTCAAATAAACGCCCCCGGCCAAAAGCAAAAATACCCGTCGAATTGATTGAATAATTTCTTTTTCACGGGCAAGTGGTCCGTCGAGCTTCTTCTTCGTTCCTGTTGTTTCCTTAATCACACGGTTAATCAATGCTTCAAGGTTAAACTGGCCTTGAGCTGCTCTTTTAAATAAAAATCCCGGAATTAACAACCGATTGATTTCATTGGTCCCTTCAAAAATCCGGTTTATTCTGGAGTCGCGGTACACTTGTTCAATGTGATAGTCTTTTATAAAACCATAACCGCCATGTAATTGGAGTGTTTCATCCGCCACTTGATCCAATGTTTCTGAGCCGAAAACCTTGCAAACGGCACACTCAACAGCATATTCTGACAACCGCTTCCCAATCAATTTATGGTCTGTTTCATCATAAAGGTCACCTAATGCATCTTCCAACAACCCCGCCGTCCGATACTGTGCTGATTCCGCAGCATATATACGAGCTGCCATCGTTGCCAATTTTTCCTGTGTGGCCGGAAATGAAGAAAGAGGGCGACCAAACTGGATTCGTTCATTTGTATAGTTAAGAGCCAGCTCCAATGTCGATTTGGCGCCACCCATACATGCCGCACCAAGATTAAACCGACCAAGATTCAACACATTTAAAGCGATTACATGGCCACGTCCAATTTCACCGAGTACATTTTCAATCGGGACAAGACAATTGTCGAATATTACCGGGCAAGTTGAGGAGCCTTTTATCCCCATTTTGTCTTCCTCAGGACCAATGATTAACCCGGGGAAATCCCTTTCAACAATAAATGCTGTAAATTTTTCACCATTTACCATGGCGTAGACGATGAACGTATCGGAAAAAGCAGCGTTTGTAATAAATTGCTTGGTTCCGTTTAAAATATAATGCGTCCCTGCCTCATTTCGTACGGCTGTTGTTTTTGCATGTAAAGCGTCGGACCCGGCGGAAGGTTCTGTTAAACAATACGCACCGATATATTCACCGGATGCCAACTTTGGTAAATATTTTGCCTTTTGGTCCTCTGTACCAAAATAGGTAATCGGTAAAGTCGCGATGCACGTATGGTTGGAATGTGCTACCCCATAAGCACCGGTCCGTCCGACATATTCTCCGACAATTCCTTTTGATATTTTATCAAGACCAAGCCCGCCATATTTTTCCGGTACACTGTGAGCAAGCAACCCCAATTCCCCGGCTTGACGCATTAGCTTTACGACACAGTCAAAATCTTGGTCCTCAATATCTGCATTTTTTGGAATCACTTGTTCTTCAACAAACTGTTTTGCTGTGGCTGCAATCATTTTCTGCTCGTCTGTTAAGTCTTCCGGTGTAAAGACAGATTCAGCCTCTATTTGTCCTACTAAAAATTCCGCACCTTTTATAGATAACCCTTTTTGAACCAACGAAATCAGCCCCTATTATTGCGTTTTGATCCATTCGGTATGAGTGAACATTCACTCATTAAGTACTACTCTTATAACAACTGCCATTTTATTTATTAATCTTCCAAAAACAACTACCCCCTTATCCCCTTTGTTATAAATTTAAAAATATTACAAACTAATCATACCATAGGATTCTAGTTTTCGAAATTGATAAATATTAACCTTAGCATAAATATTAAGATGACAACAATAAATTATGCAATTTATAATGACGATATGTTTTAAATTGTTTTTCTCCTGTACCATCATACTTTTTTCCATTAGTTAACTGACATTTACCTTATAAAGAAAAGAGCAGGGCGCCCGCTTAGCGACGTACAAACTGGAGCGCCCCGCAAGTTATGGCGCAGGAACAAGGGGAGCTAGTTTCTCAGTCGCTGGCGCTCGGAGCTAGACAATAAAACTAATCCCAAGTTATTTCTTTGTATTTTTATATTTTCTTATTCTACAAAGAAAGGCGCAAACGATATACAGATTCATAGTTCCTTCACATTCAATTCCTTCATAAATGAAACAAATGCATTGACAATATTTAGTTGCAGTGATTCGTTGTGATAATACATCCAGGTTTTTCGTGTTAATGGTTGACCTTTCGAATCAAAAAGAGTTTTAATGATAAGATTCGGATAAGGCTTGACGACCAAATTGGCCAAAATCGCATACCCCAATCCGTTGATTACCATTTCTTTACAAGTTTCCACATGATTAACATAAATATTAATATAGGGCGGCTTTTCAAAATGACTATACCACCATTCTTCAATCAGTGTATGCATATTTTGATCTGTAAGATAATCAATTCTCGGCATGGATGGAAGTTCTTCCATCTCAAATTCCCATGGTGAGGCGATGCAAAGTTCTTCATCATAGAGAAGCTCTTTATGATCCTTCCATGGAAAATCTCCTTTCACAATAGAAACATGCACATCATTAGTTAATAACTTTCTATGCATCTCACTGCTCCATCCGGAAACAACCTGGCATTCAATATTAGGAAACTGCTCTTTAAATAAACGTAAAATCTTTGGCATTTTATTTAAAGCGAAAAAATTGGACACACCCACTCGCAATGTTCCGTTTACTTGCTTCTTCATATTATTTAACTTTTCTTCCAATTTTCTTTGCGCATGTAACATTTCCACAGCATGATGTGCCAGCACTTCTCCTTCAGGGGTAAAGGTCACACCCCGATGTTTACGAATGAGAATTCGGATCCCATAGTAATCTTCCAATTTCTTAATTCTGGCGGTAATGGTTGGTTGTGATAAAAATAATTGTTGTGCTGCTTGTGTAATATTCTGTGTTGAAAATAAGGCTGCAAGCATTCTCCAATCAGAAATGTTCATTGCTCCCACCTCGCATAATAATTTTTTAGAAAGAGGGAAAATTGGTATTAAAAAAATCTATATCTAATTATAAATATTATATATTTCAACAATTTTTCTTTCAATTTTATAATAGGATTAGATAATTTCTCATATGTTCAAAGGGGACAGTCATTTTAATAATGAACGAAGGGGAGGAGTAATCATATGCAAACGATAAACTATAAACCCGGTTTAGAAGGGGTCATTGCTGTTGAAACGGCAATTTCGTTTCTTGATTCTGAAAAGGAGAAGATCGTTATTCGCGGTCAAGATTTAATCGAATTATCCAAACAAAAAAGTTATCTGGATGTTGCCTATCTACTATTGGAAGGAAATCTTCCATCACCTGTTGAAAAGGCAGCCTTCGAACAGCAATTAAAAGAAAATTATGATGTACCAAAAGAAGTAATCGATGTCTTGAAAATCTTACCTAAAAAAACGCACCCTATGGATGCCCAGCGTACAGCCATTTCCATGCTTGGTGGCTTTGATGAACAAATCGATGATCGATCGGTAGCTGCCAATAAAAAACGGGCGATTGAACTGCTTGGAAAATTACCGTCCATAACAGTAAACAGTTACAGAATCCTTCAAAATCAAGATCCTATTCAACCAAGAGCGGACCTTTCTTACAGCGCCAACTTTTTATATATGATTACCGGAAAAGTGCCGACTGCAATAGAGGAGGAAATTTTTGATCGATTACTTCTCTTATATATAGAGCATGAAATGCCAAATTCTACATTTTCGGCAAGAGTTATTGCCTCTACCCAATCAGATATTTATGGAGCTTTAACCGGTGCTGTCGCTTCCTTAAAAGGGAACCTTCACGGCGGGGCGAATGAAGCAGTGATGTATATGTTAAACGATGTCAATAACGCCCAAAGCTTCGTTAACCTTTTAAAGGATAAACTGAATAAAAAGGAAAAAATTATGGGTTTTGGACACCGGGTGTATATGAAAAAGATGGACCCGCGCGCATTGATCATGAAAGAAGCACTGCATCAACTATGCCAACAAACAGGTGACTTTTCTTTATATGAAAAATGCGAAGCCGGTGAAAAACTCATGGAACAAGAAAAAGGATTATTCCCAAACCTGGATTATTATGCTGCCCCGGTTTATTGGATGCTCGGCATTCCAATTCCATTGTATACGCCGATTTTCTTCAGTTCAAGAACAGCCGGTTTATGTGCACATGTCATTGAACAGCATGAACATAATCGAATTTTCCGACCACGTGTGAAATACATTGGTAAACCATATTAAGTGAAATGAAAGCGTTATTAGATTTGAAGGAAAGGATGACAATCATGTTAACAACTGTCAAAAGTGAGCAAAAAACCGATGAATTAATCGAAAAAATTGCCGATTATGTTTTAACAAAGGAAATTTCAAGTGAAGAAGCATTTTCAACAGCACATTATGTACTCATCGATACATTAGGATGTGGAATTTTAGCATTAAACTACCCGGAATGCACAAAGCTTCTAGGCCCTATTGTACCGGGGACAATCGTCCCTAATGGTTGCCGGGTTCCGGGTACAGCTTATGTATTGGATCCAGTTAAAGGTGCCTTTGATATCGGGAGCATGATTCGTTGGCTCGATTACAATGACACTTGGCTGGCAGCTGAATGGGGACATCCGTCTGATAACTTGGGTGGAATATTAGCTGTGGCAGACTACCTGAGTCGCGAGCGAATTCATAGAGGGTTGGAACCATTAAAAATGCATGATGTATTAGAATCCATGATCAAAGCGCATGAAATCCAAGGCATCCTTGCATTAGAAAACAGTTTTAATCGTGTCGGACTCGACCATGTCCTTCTCGTTAAAATTGCTTCTACAGCCGTTATCACAAAAATGCTTGGCGGTGGTCGTGAAGAAATCATCAATGCGTTAACCAACGCCTGGATAGACAATTCCAGTTTACGAACATATCGCCATGCTCCAAACACGGGTTCCAGGAAATCATGGGCTGCTGGCGATGCGACGAGTCGTGCTGTAAGACTGGCGATGATGGCGATCCAAGGTGAAATGGGCTATCCAACAGCACTTAGTGCTCCAACTTGGGGGTTCCAAGACGTTCTATTTAATAAGAAACCGTTGCAACTAGCCCGTGAGTTCGACAGCTATGTCATGGAAAATGTCTTATTCAAAGTATCTTATCCTGCTGAGTTTCACGCACAAACGGCAGCTGAGGCAGCTGTCCGGTTGCATCCGGAAGTCATCAATCGCTTGGATCAAATTCAACAAATTACAATTACAACCCATGAATCTGCAATTCGAATTATTGACAAAAAAGGACCATTAAATAATCCGGCTGATCGTGACCATTGTATCCAATATATTACTGCCATCGGACTTCTAAAAGGAAACATTACCGCTTTGGATTATGAGGATGATGCTGCCAAAAATCCACTGATTGATCAATTGCGTGAAAAAATGGTTGTCCAAGAAAACAAGCAATATTCGATTGACTATCTTGATCCGAATAAACGGTCAATCGCCAATGCCGTTCAAGTTCATTTTAAAGATGGAACATCAACGGAAAATGTAGCAGTCGAATATCCGCTTGGTCACCGCTTCCGGCGTCAAGAAGCCATACCAAAAATACTGGAGAAATTCGCTGATAATCTTGCAACACAATATACAGCTAAACAAAAAGAAAAAATTTTTGAAGCCAGTATCGATTATAATAAAATAGTTAACATGAATGTGAATGATTATGTTGAATTATATATACGATAAAGTGAAACATCCATTAGTGGGGGTTTTCTTCATCCCTCACTAAGTTCGTTAAGCCAATCGAATCATGCAGGCAGTTTCCCCCCAGCTACCTTCTTTCAAAACTCATAGTCTTGGGGGCGAAACCTTGACTTGCCGTTAGGGTGGAATAAAAACGTTTTACAGAAGGGAAGAAACAGGATGTCTTGGATTATTGATCAACAAGATTCACAAAATAAATTAGCAGAACAATTTAAAGAACTCGTAGAAAATCATAATATTTTACAAATCCCCGGAACTCACGATGCCATGTCAGCATTGATTGCTAAAGAAGTTGGTTTTTCAGCGCTTTATCTGTCTGGCGGTGCTTATACCGCAAGTCGGGGGTTACCTGATCTTGGTATTGTGACTTCTATGGAGATTGCGGAGAGAGCGAAAGATTTAGTCCGTGCCACAAATTTACCCGTATTAGTTGATATCGATACCGGATTCGGCGGTGTGCTGAATGTTGCCCGCACAGCAAGAGAAATGGTGGAAGCACACGTGGCTGCTGTCCAAATAGAAGACCAGCAATTACCAAAAAAATGCGGCCATCTAAACGGAAAGCAATTAGTATCCGCAGAGGAAATGTGTCAAAAAATACAAGCCATCAAAGAAGTTGCCCCAACTTTATACGTTGTTGCACGAACCGATGCCCGAGCAGTGGAAGGTTTGGATGCGGCAGTTGCACGTGCGAACATGTATCTGGAAGCGGGAGCGGATGCCATTTTTCCGGAAGCTCTTGAGTCCAAAGAAGAATTTCAATTATTTGCGAAAAAAATTCATGCCCCACTCTTAGCTAATATGACGGAATTTGGTAAAACACCATACTATTCCGCAGAAGAATTTGAAAAAATGGGCTACAGTATGGTTATCTATCCCGTTACCTCACTCCGCGTCGCAGCAAAAGCCTATGAACGCATTTTTACATTAATTAAAGAAACGGGTTCACAAAAAGAAGGCTTACAAGATATGCAAACGAGAAAGGAATTATATGACACCATTCAATTGAGTGCCTTTGAAGATTTGGACCAAACCCTTGCTAAAACAGTGCTGGAAAAGAAGCAATGAAATGACATTAAGATTATCCACCCATCGTTTTAAAGTTTTCGGTATCTCCCCCAAGGTTCGATCATACTATAATACCTTGGGGACAACTCTTTTCTTCCAGCGCTACATAATATCTACTCAAAAGAAACTATCTTTATAATTATCTTTGAGGGAAAGTAAACTAGATTCCATTTTTATATATTTATTTTTCCAATGATACACACCAAAAACAGTAATCATGAGTTTGCCACTTGTGTCTTCTTTAAAATAGCGGATCTGTAATATCATTTATCCTTGAAGGACTGATTACGGATGTTAGCCGAGTTCGAAACAATGTCAGAATCATCAATTGTTTTGAGATGTCTCAACCATTTTAATATAATACCTTCTTTCAAAAATTTAAGTAGTAATCCATCACCAAATCGTTCAAATCGAATGATACACATGATCATTGCCAGGATACATTGAGCATCTAATAATTCTACATCCGCATCTTGCAAATCTCTTGTATTCGGCTTAATCCCATAATCTTCCAAAATTGAACGATAATTCATCAGCTTATATTCCGGATGACTTTGTGAAAATTGGTAGAATTCCTCAACAAACATTTTTACCAGCTCATCATATTGTACAAACGGCATTTGTTTGGGGTGTTCAGGGCTCCCATCATTTTCATAATCAAAAACCCAATCACCAAAATACTCACGATCAGATAGTTTCCCAATATATTTTGTAAGCACTTTAAACTTGCTATGCGAGTGCCCGCCTTCGGTAAATTCACACCATTCATCGTAAATCGCACGCAGTTCATCATCTAAATAAGTTAATGCTCTCTTTCTAATAATTTCCGGGACTCCATAATAGGCTTCTGCTATAGAACCGGTAATAGCCGCCAGCGTGTCACTATCACCGCCGACTGAAATCGCGGTACGAATCGCATCTTCAAAAGAACTGGATTCTAAAAAAGCAACGATTGCTTGAGGGACTGTATCTTGACATGTCTCATTAAACTGGTAGCTGTCCCTGATTCCATCAATTGTAAAATTTAAAGGATAATAGGAACGGTTAATCTTATTTCGTATCTCACTTTTAGTACATCCATTCCTTGCCATAAAGATTGCCAATGCTGTAGCCTCGGCACCTTTCAATCCTTCCTCATGATTATGAGTTACACTTGTTACTATTTCAGATAACTCGCGCACTTCACTCTCTGTCCTTGCAATGAATCCCACCGGACTTATACGCATGGCTGCCCCATTTCCAAAACTGTTATAAGGTTCAGGATTCGTACAAAAAACCCATTGTATAAATCTTTCTCCATAACCACAATCAGGATACTTCCGTCCGATTTCCCGCATGTACCGAACCGACATTTCCTCAAGCAGCGAGTAGTACCCATTTTCATAATTATCAGCTAAAGAAGGCTTAATGATCCTCTCTGTCTCCATGATCGCCTTAGCAACAGCAAGTGTCATAATACTATCATCGGTTACATGGCAATCTTTTGTAAAAAGTTCGAAATTCTTGTTTCGATGATTATTGAACTCAAAGCGAGACCCGACAATATCGCCAATAATCGCACCAATCAAAACAATTCCTCCTTCCAACAATTAATATTATTTTTTATGCAGTCATGACTACTTTCATTAAATCAATTGTAACCCATCTTGAACCGTTTGTTTATTGTTATACATGATAAAACGGTTTTTCCATATCATTTCCAACCTGACGGGACAATAGCGTGAATTGCTAATATAAAAACCGGTAGCTTTTTCACAAGACACCTTCATTACTTTTTCAGCTCCAGGTTATTCTTGTTAAAATTAAATTGGGAATATTTTAAAAAAAGAGGGATTGCCTTGAGTCGATTAGACAAAAATCAAACGTATACCTTAGAGGAGTTTCTTCTTTATGTGAATGAAGAACGGGTGGAGTTATATGAAGGTACGCCCGTTTTCATGGCTCCGGTCTCCTTTGAACATGAAGGGGTGATTGCAAATATTATTGGAGAATTGACTTCGGTATTAAAAGGCAGTCAATGCTTCGTTTTTAGCAGCAATCTCTTACCGGACATATCGATCGTTTGTGAAAACATAAGCTCCGTGAAAAACGATGCTACGATGCTCCAAACATTATCGTTGAGGTTCTTTCTCCCGGCACAGTGCGAAACGATCGGTTACTGAAACTCCATTATTATGAAAAAGCAGGCGTGGAAGAGTATTGGATTGTTGATTATCAAAATCGAATAATTGAAAAATATCTTTTAAAATCGGACTACTATGTGTTAGAAGAAATTTATGATCAGGAAAACCATTATTTTTCCTCAACAATCCTGCCAAACATACAATTCTCTATAAACGACATATTTTCCTTTCTCGGCCAATAAAACTCTGCAGCAACCGGTTACGGAGTTTTTTTGATTGGTTTTATCACTCTAGATTTACTGTGGAGTTGTCACTATCTAGCAGGTTAAAAGAATCGGTAAATAAAAGGGGAAGTGGAGAAAACAAACTTGTTTCCCAACTTCCTCTTTATTTGCACCAACATTCGGTCACAACTTTTATTCTCGTTCCTTTGGGGATTATCGGGGTTTGGAAAAATCC
>Ga0310828_1001980_pt1 | contig 10175 bp, 9 predicted proteins | sample WT_ome_3_FD_202242 | JGI IMG/M metagenome (GOLD analysis project Ga0310828, IMG submission 202242) | Sorghum-adapted microbial communities enriched on wild type (WT) sorghum from Joint BioEnergy Institute, Emeryville, California, United... ... | reverse complement strand
TCGCGGCGCCCGGAAACTCGGAAGACACGAAGTTGTCCCGGGTCGTCGTCGGATGGCAGGCATAATGGAACAAAACGCCCTTGCACACCCCGTCCGGTTTCGCAAACTTCACGACCAGCACTTCCGGGTCGACCGGTCCGTCCGGGTTCGGCGCCATCCCCACCGAGCCGTCCTCGCACCGCTTTCTGCGATTGACCGCAATGTGGCATCGGCCCGACGCCTTGGAAATCACCACCGGTTCCGTATCGCGTTCGGCGGCTTCAATGCCCGCGAGCACCCGTTCCTTCACGTAACGGATATAATCCGGATCGGGCCGTCCGAGGTAAGAGGTAAATTTCTCCGTCGTCTGCGGGCCCGAATGGGTATGCGAAGCATGCAGAATGACCGCATCGGTCTGCCATCGGGTGCGGACGTCCCGGATGAGCGCGTCCGCCACGTCGCTGCCCCACCAGATCAGGTCGGCCTGAACGAGCACAGCGTTTCGTACCGTTCCGGTAGTTTCCGTCTGTTTAAAAAACCATACTCTTGCAAACAGTTTCCGATGAATGTCACGATAAAGCCCGTTGCGTTCACTGAAACCCGCCAGCGGCACGGGATGTGCCGGCGTGATGTCGACTTTGGCCGTGCCGAGCGAGAGTTGGTTTGTCTTCATCCGGTTTGTTCTCCTATTCGATCGCCGTTTCCGTCCCCGTTTTCGATGACGAGTAAATCGCTTCGATCAGCTCCACCGCTCTCTTTCCGTCGTGACCGGTGACCGGAGGCGGCTGATCGTTCTCGATGGCCGCGATCAGCGCTGCCAGCTGCCGTTCATGATACACGTGGGAAATGGCTTTCGGATCGCTGACGCCGCTTCCGTCGGATGCTTCATCCGTCAACTTCGGCTCTTCCATCCCGGGAACGCTCCAGTGCGCGAACTTTGTCCCCTCCATCCGGATCGTTCCCCGCTCACCGTATATCGACAGCGTCGGTGAAAAGCCCGGTCGGATACTCGTCGACGCCATGATCGTGCCGTAGGCTCCATTGGCGAACGATACGATCGCCAACCCGAGATCTTCCGCCTCCATGTCATGCGTCAGCGTGGCGACTTTCCCGCACACGGATACCGCCCTGCCGCCGAACCACAGCAGCAGGTCGATGGAATGGATGCCCTGATTCATCAGGGCGCCGCCGTCCTGATCGAGCGTCCCTCTCCAATCCGCGGAATCGTAATATTCCTGGGACCGGTAAAGCGGCACGTGCGCTTCCACGAGCAGCAGCTTGCCGAGCCGCCCTTCATCGACGGCGCGTTTGGCAATTTGGTGCGCCTCCTCGAACCGCCGCTGCGACACGACGCTCAGGGTGACACCCTTGCGCTCGGCCAGTTCCATCATCCGCTCCGCATCACGAGAGCGCATCGCCATCGGTTTTTCCACGAGCAAATGTTTGCCCGCGGCCAGCACATCCATGCCGATTTCCGCGTGGGTGCCGCTCGGCGTCGTCAGACAAACGATTTCCACATCGTCCCGCGCCAGCAGCTCGCGGTAGTCCCCACACGCCGCGCATCCTTCCCGTTCCGCGACCGACCGCGCCTTCCGCGCGTCCCTGCTCGCCACCGCCGCCAGCCGGGCGTTCGGCAAACGGCGAATCGCTTCGATGTGAAAAGAGGAAATATTGCCGCAGCCGATGACCCCAAAACCCCAAGTTTTCATCCGTTCACCCCCGCCATTCGATCATGGATGGCGCTGCGAATTGCAGCAAGAATTATAACCTGTATGGAACTTGTATCATAATGATGAATCCAGTATACTTTACGTTTTCCGATGCTGTCAATTGTCCCGGATGTTCCCGCCGGATGACTCCTCCCCTTCAACCCGCGGAATAGACGATTTTTCCGCTCTTCATCGTCCGCAAAATCCGGATTTGACCGACGTCGTCGATGTCGAGCAGCACCGCGTCGGCCGGCGCTCCCGCGGAAAGTCCCCAGGCGGCGGGTAGCCCCAACGCTTCGGCCGGCCTGGTCGACGCCATTTCCCAAGCTTCCGCAAAGCCGCACAGCCGCTCGCGCGCCAATCGCCCGATGCTCCAAGGCAACAGCTGCGCCGAACCGGCCAGCAAGTCCGGACGATCCGCCATATGAAGCCGCCCTTCCGGTGTCAGCACGACGGTTCCCCCGATATGCGTTCGATACGTTCCCGCCGGCATGCCGCAAACGTGGACGGCATCGCTGACCAGCACCGCCCGCTCTCCCTTGGCTTTCATGAACACCTTGATCACGGAGTCGGGCAGGTGGAATCCGTCGGCAATCAAGCAGCACCACAAGCGTTCGTCCGCGAGCTGCTCCCAAATATAGTTCGGGTGCCGGGGCAGCATCGGATGCGCGCCGTTGCCGAGATGGGTCGACAGCATCGCTCCCGCCGCCACCGCTTCGCGGATCTCTTCCGGCGTCGCGGCGGTATGGCCGATGGACACCGCGATGCCGTGCGCTCGGCATTGGCGGATGAACTCCGCCGATCCCGGCCATTCGGGGGACAAGGTGATGAGCCTGATCTTGCCCATCGCCGCCTGCTGCCAGCGTTCCACCAAAGACCAGTCCGGCGCCTTCACGCACGCTTTGGGGTGCGCCCCGCGCGGCCCGTCGTGCGGCGAGATGAACGGCCCTTCCAAGTGGATGCCGGGAATGCTGAGGTTGACCAGTTCATCCCGCGCGCACGCGCGTCCGATGGCGCGCACGGCCGCTTCGATGCGCTCGTCGTCATTGGTGATGACGGTCGGGAAATAGCTGGTCACGCCTTCTTTCCACAGCGCTTTCGTCATTTCCGCCACGGCCGTTTCCGTAATGTGCGGCGCATTGAAATCGATCCCCCGAAACCCGTTGATTTGCAAATCCACCAGCCCCGGAGCCAAAATCGCGCCCCGACCTTTAGGATCAAACCGCCGTTCTTGCCGACCAAATCCGTTTCGATCGGAATCCTGAACGATAGGGGGGCGATCTTCATCGGGGGGATCCCCGCCGTCCAAACCCGCGATCGCGGCGATGTGCCCGTTTTCCGCATCCAGCCGCACCAGACCGCCCGTTCGGTAATGTTTGCCGATCATCATGGCGCGTCCGCACCGTAAGCGTCCAGATCGGTATACAGCGTGCAGTCCGGGTGGCGGCGCAGGATGGAAGCGGGACAGTCCGTCGACACCGGTCCGCGAAGCGTTCGGGCCACGGCATCGCGCTTGTTCGCACCCGGTACGATGCAAAACAGACGCTTGCCCGACATCATCGTCGGAATCGTCAGCGTCAGCGCGCGCCGCGGCACTTCCTCCAAGCTCGGGAAACATCCGTCGTTCACCTGCTGCCGGCGGCACGCCTCGTCCAGTTCGACCGGCTTCATCGGAACGGGGTCGTCAAAGTCGGCGACCGGCGGATCGTTGAACGCGATATGCCCGTTTTCCCCGATGCCGAGACAGATCATGTCGATCGGCGCCGTCCTGACGAGCTCGCCGTATCTACGGCATTCCGCCTCCGGATCGCCGAGACCGTCGATCAAATGCACGTTTCCCGGACGAACGTGCCGGAACAAACGTTCCTCCAAAAACCGCCCGAACCGCTGCGGCGCCTGCGCGGGCAGCCCGATGTACTCGTCCATGTGGAAGGCGGCGACCCGGTTCCAGTCCACCCCCGGTTCGGCGATGAGAGACTCCAGAAATTCGTTCTGCGACGGTGCCGCGGCGAACACGATGCGCACCTGCGGCTGCCGGCCGAGCAGTTCCCTCATGCAGTCGGCCACATCCGCCGCCGCCGCGGCGCCCATTTCCCGCCGGGAGGCATAGACCTTCACCCTCAGCCGCTCCGCCTGCTCTGTTTTCACCGGCACGGCTTGCATGGACAACACGCTCCTCTCCCTTCAATGATGATACAGGATGCAAACAGGTATCTATTCGAATCAACCACATCATACACAAACCGCCGCCGGAGTTCAATCACGAACAACTTGAACGCGTACTGTTACTGCTAACGCATAATGTCCGTCAATTGACGGCGTAAGTTGTCCTGCTGGTGACGGTCATTCTGTCCGCGCTTGATTTAAGGGAAAGGGAGAATCACGATAATTCTCCCTGGATGACGCGCTTGATCATATGATCGTCGATGATCCGATGTTTGTTCTGCGAACCGTAGAGGAGGGCATGCGTACAGACTTTGTTGATGAGCCGGGCCGCGCCGCTGGAGAAGCGATAAATGTCGTCAATCGCCCCGTCGGTGAAAATATCATGATCGGCACCAGCAAACGCAAGATGGCGACGTATGTATTCGCCCGTCTGCGCACGATCATAGTGCGGCAGTTTGCATTGCAGATCGATACGCTGCCGGATTGCCGCATACACCTGAAGATGCAGTCTGTCCCATAGTTCGCTCTGTCCGACAAGAATGAGCGCCATGGGACTTTGCGCATCCATCTTGAAGTTGAGCAGGAATCGCACTTCCTCCAGCATTTCCCGGTCCAGCAAATGCGCCTCGTCCACGACGACGACCGGCTGCAGGCGATGAATGCCGCGCATAAGCTCAATCTCGCGATGCAACTGGCGCTTGGCGTCGCCGCGATAGAACTTCGATTCACAGCCGAGCTGCTCGAGTAGGCCCTTGTAGAAGTGCCTCGGCGTGAGCTTGGAATCCGACAGATAGAGTACCTTGAACTTCGCCGGGTCGAGCACTTCCGTAAATCGCCGAATGGTCGTTGTCTTGCCGGTGCCGCAGTCGCCGGTGACGACAGCGAACCACTGTCGCTGAGCGGCATACTCAAGGCGGCCGAGCGTCTCCTCCAGAATAACCGACTCGTACAACTCGCTCGTCGGGATATCTCGCGAGAACGGAGCGCGGCTAAAACCGTAGAAGGACTCAAACATGGCGCTCCTCCTTGCTCACCCGGCGGTAGGCAACTGCGGGCGCTTGCTGCTCCCTGCGATCCCGGTGACGTTCCTCGGCTGCGGTAAGCAGCCTCGATGAGTCCGCCGGTACAGCCCCCATGTGATCCGGCAGCGGCGGCCGCTTGCCTGCCCGTTCTCCGATCACCAGTTCCCGTGCACGCCAAGGTTCATGGCCTTCGTATTCGATCGTGATCTCCGTCAGGTCTGCCGGGTCATAGACAACATCGACCATCCGACCGATGAACGGCAGGCCCACCTCGTATTTGCGCCCGACAAAGCTGATACAGCCCGACTTGTCCACCCGGCGCGACTCGCAGTGTAGAAAGGCGTTTGTGAGTACGTCCGGATCTGCGAACCGTATTGCCTTCGGATCGCTGCGGTAAGCCGATTCCGGACTCATCCGATTCTTAAACGCGGCGTGCGGCTTGTTTAGGTAGCACTCCGACAACCACACCGCAAATAGCTCATTGAGCCGCGCAAGCGTCTTCGGCTTCTCCAGAGCCGCTTCGCTTAGGAAAGCGTCGACTACGCGATTGAACCGTTCCACCTTGCCCGTGGCCTCCGGCGAGTAGGGCTTGGCGAATAAGAGCCGGATGCCGAGCTTCGAGCAGGCGCGTGTCATCCACTTGGTCCGATACTGCTTGCCGTTGTCGAAGTAGACGGCCTCGGGTACGCCAAACTTCTCGATGGCTTGCCGGAAGCAATCTTCGACGACGGATTGGGTCATGGCAGGGTAGAACTCGCCGTGCAGCACGAACCGCGTCGCGTCGTCGATGAACGTAACGAGGAAGACTTGCTTCATGGCGCCGTTCGGACCGATGGGCAGGTAGGGGCCGTATTTGATGTCTGAATGCCAGAGACGATTGCGGTGACGTTGCTGGAAGCGTCTTGCGGCGACGCCGGACTCGGCATACATACGCATGTGGCGCGTACTGTAGCCGCGCTGTGCCAGCCGCTCCTGCAGCGTACTGCGCTTGATCTGGCCGGGCTGTACGTGTCCTTCCCATTCCAGGATCTGAATAATTTGTGCGACGCTGCGGCCGGGAACTTCACGCCGAAGGAGAATAGCTTGTTCCAGGATCTCCGCCGGGAGGGCCGCTTCGGAGGGCTGACGCCCCTTGCCCCTTGGTTTCAAGCCGTCGAACCCTTCTTTGCGGTACTTCGCCAGATACCGGCGCAGCGTCCGCTCGGAGAGCCCGGTCTGTTCGCAAATCCGCTGCTTCAGTTCTCTGGCCTTGGCAGGGTCAAGTCCCTCTGCAAGCAGCGGCGACAGCAACTGCACACGCACCGATGCGATGGCCTCGGCTTTTTTCTGATCTTTCATCGTTCTGCACCTCGCTGGGTAGACTTCGAGATAAGTCTACCGCAGCGTTAGCTGGACAAGAATGCAGAACGGGTATGTACCCACAAATTCGCGTTTACGATAGGACGGACCATTCTCGCCAGCCATCCGGGGGCATCCCCCACGTAGTGTCCGAAAGAATGATGTGCAGACTGTGAAGGAACGGACAACTTCCCCACAGGGTCCGGGTGAAAGCGTATGGCGATGGATCTTAGAGCGCCGAGCCAGTATTCGGTCTGCTCACCGAACCAAGTCCGCCAGCGACGCAGCGTCGCGTCATCTGCCGCCACCGTGGATACCGCCTCCGGCTCGGTAACGACTTGTTCCACAGATGTCGATTCATACCGTTTGTAAGGTACGATGCAATCCGGCAACTCATGATGAATCTTCCGGCACTGGCTGCAACGCAGCCTGCGAATGACAAGAACACGATGGCTTCCGTCGTCGCTGACAAGCTTGCGCTGACGACTGCCAATGACGCTGAGCGCTTCGCCACAACAAGGAGAAGGAACCAATTCTGCACATCTAACGGAAAACGCCGGGTGTCTTTTCAACCAGCTCATACTCTGTTACAATGACCATGTTGGGTAGGGGATGCATCCCGTGGGTCTGTTGCAGCAGATTCACCTTCATGGGACGCATCCTTTTCCTTTCCTGTGATACGGTCATTATATTCGGCAACTTCTGGACAGGCAATCCCGCCAGTAGTTGGACGTTATCTTTCAGCAGAAACACGATTGTCGTCAAAGCCGTAAACAGACTGGGGCAAACCACGGAACAAATTTTCAACGTGCAGTTCATCCCTCCGGCGCCGGTCATCACTTTGGGATATGCGCCGGAAACGACATCTTCGCCGAAGATCACGCTGACATGGACGGTTTTCGACGAAAATGACGACAGTCCGCTCGTTTACGTGAATGATCAACTGGTGCGATATGCCAACAGCATGGAGTTGTCCTTGAACCCGGGCGAAAATGTGTTTAAAATCGTCGCCGGCAACTCCTATGGAAAAACCAGCGAATTGATTTACAAGGTGACTTACACGCCGTGAGAGGCTTGTGCGCCGCCGGATTTCCGGACCTTGGGGACAAATCCCAGGGTCTATTTTTTGCGCATCAAAAATGGTGAAAGGGAGATTCCCCTTCACCATGTTTTTGTTTTTGATCCATGATCAATGAACCCGCAAGACAAATTGGCTCAGCGCATCCTTCAATTGCTGGGACATCTCCCTGAGCTCCGCGGCTGAACTTTCGATTTGCTCCATGGAAGCGAGCTGCTGTTCCGCAGATGCGGCCATGGTTTCGGCTTCGTTGGACGTCTGATGAGAAATGCGGGAGATTTCCGCAATCGAGGACGCCACTTCCTCCATTTCGGCGGACATTTCTTCGGAAGTTGCGGACACTTCCTGAATCTGTTCGCTGACCTGCCGGATCTCGCTCAGAATTTGATGAAGCGCCTCTTTGGAGCGTTCAATCATGTCCATCCCCAGATTCGTCTCGGTTTGCATCGAATCCATCGCGGATACGGTGTCACCGATGAGAGAGCGAATCTCATTCAACAGGTTCGAAATGGTGTCCCCGTGCTGTGAAGTTTGTTCGGCGAGTTTTCCCACCTCGTGGGCAACGACACTGAAACCGCGGCCATGTTCGCCCGCGCGCGCGGCTTCAATGCTCGCATTCAAGGCGAGCAGCTTGGTTTGTTCCGCCACGTCCTTGACGGTGTCGATAATATTGTGTATTTGCGCCGAGTGCGCATCGAGCATCGAGACGATCCGGGAAGCCTCCACTTGGGTTTTTTTGATGCTTGCCATTTGATTCGCGGTTTCGGCCAGCTGCCGATTTCCAAACTCCGCATGTTCATTTGCGCGCATCGCAAGATTGGCGACTTCCGAAGCCGATTCCGCAATGCGCTGTACGCCTGCCGACATTTCATTCATCGTCGTTTCCATTTCGGCGGTCGTTCTCTTTTGTACCGTCGTCCCTTCCGACACTTCCTGGATGGAGGTGGTCACCTGCTGCATCGCCGCGGCGGATTCATGGGAAATATCGGACAGCTGCCGGGAAGATTCCCATGTCGTTGCCGCCATTTTTTGATTGTAGCTCAGCACGCGGTTCATCGATCTTTGCATTTCATTAAAGGCGGCCCCTACCACCTGCAGTTCGTCCTTCGTATTCAATACGATATCCTGGGAGAAGTCGCCCTTGGCCATCGCTTCCGCCCGCCGCTTCAAGGTATTCACCGTCTCCATGACGCTTCTGTAAAAGGCTGCGTAAAATAATGCGACCAACAGCAAAACGGCGAACGTAACCCCCAATGTGGTATTGCGCGTGGACACGGCTTCACGAATGCGCTCCTGCAGCGTGCGCTCCAATTGTGCGGCACCAAGCCGAAATACTTCGGCCGCCGTATTGATCGCATCCGTTCCCTGGGCAAAAAACGTATCGGGATCCATGCTCATCGACGGCTTATGTAAGATTTCTTGATCCAGCACCCCAAGGTAATTCCGGATGTTCTGCGCGGCTAGCTCTCCTTGCTTGAGCAGTTCCCCCTCCGTGGAGCGGTTTAATTCCGCGATTCTGGCAAGCGACAGGCCCAGATTGGACAGCATGTCCTCACTCTGGGACGCTTCCATCATCAGCTCCAATTTGATCTCCTCCGGCAATGTTCCCGATGCGAGAACACCGTTGCCTCGCCCGCGGATCACGGCGGAGCCTTCGATCAAAACCGGCAGTTCCTGCACGATCAATTTCATCAAGTAATAGGAATGGATGTCGCTGTCCAGCGTCAAACCGGACTCATCCGCACTGCTGACGATCAGTTCTTCCACCTGCCGAACCAGTTGGGAATGGCGTTCGAAACTGTCCGACGCCGTTGCATTTTCATAGGTACGCAAGATATCGTCCCACTCCGTTTTGACGGAGGCCCATTTTGCGTAAGACTGCGGAAAATCTTCCTCCCGAAACCGGGTGTCGATTTGTTCAATCAACTGCGCGATTTCTTGCTGCTTCGCCTCAATGTTGGCCTTGGCTTCGAGATTTCCATTCAGGTAACCGTTAACAAGCCCGCGATGCTGCTGCACCTGCAGCATGAACGGCATCAAGTCGACGACTTGCTTCACCCCGACTTGTTCGCTTCGGATCCGTTTGATTTCGGCTTGCTGGATGGAGAACGAATTGTACAGGAGAATCAACACCGGAACCATGAACAACAGACTGATCAGCATAAATTTTTGCCCGTACTTCAGCCTCGAAATCACGAAAATAAACGGACGCAGCATGGTGTTCAACATCCATTCGTCACCCCATGTCATAGTCTGTACTCGATGTTGTTTCAGGGCGAAGAAAGACAACTCGCGCCGGTTTGCATTATTCGACATCCCTTTTAATTAATCCTGCAAAATTTTAATGACATTAAATAAAAAGTTGCTTTAAATATCGGCTAAAAATCGTTGGGGATATCCAAAGGGACAGCCGGGAGCAGTTTTCAGTGTTTCCCATTGTCCCGCTCCTTCCAGCCCCTGCTGCGAGCGGCGCATTTAACTGTATGCGATAGGGATCGGCCGCACGACCTTGAACGATCCGGAATGATCCGTGATGGCAGACAGTCTATTCAAAGTCAAATGATTTGGTTTACCCCGTCAACGTGGCGAAACGATCCTCGGGTTGACCGATTTTGCGGTCTTCGATGCGGCCACAGATGAACCCAAAATTTTCAAAACCGTTCTGCCGTGCATTCGTCCACACGCCCTCCACCCATCTCCCGCCCGAAAAGCGTCGCATACTCAACATTTTCCTAGCGACTTAGCAAGTTTCTCCATACAGACTCTTGATGACGCTCGTCCGGTATCTGTCGGTGGCAGTACCCCCGAGAGGCTCTTTGCAATCCTCGAAAAAGAATCCTGATACATTTTCCATCAAAATAGATGTGGTTTGAAACAATTGTA
>Ga0310828_1001978_pt1 | contig 10183 bp, 9 predicted proteins | sample WT_ome_3_FD_202242 | JGI IMG/M metagenome (GOLD analysis project Ga0310828, IMG submission 202242) | Sorghum-adapted microbial communities enriched on wild type (WT) sorghum from Joint BioEnergy Institute, Emeryville, California, United... ... | reverse complement strand
AGCGTGTCCCGTTCCCGCGTTGTTCCATTCGTTCGAGCTTTCTTCTCCCGCCCCGCCGAGCCGCTCAAACACGGTGATTTCCCAGTCCGGGGCCAATTCTTTCAGAAGCGTGCCCAACGTCGCGCTCATGATGCCGGCACCAATCAAGATGACGTCTGATTTCGTTTGTCTACTGCTCATGTTTACCGTCCGTCCTTACACCGATAGTTTGCAGAAAGAAGGAGGCGCATCCGCCCCGCAGCCCGGGGCGGACACAGCCTCGCCATCCTTCCATCCGATCCGTCAATCGACGACACCGATACGAAAATATTTGTCTACTATTATAACATAGATTTTCAGATTTTTAATCTATCGATGTCAGATTGTCAATGATTGTCAGTCAATGTCGCCCATTTTCCGGGCAGAACGGAACCATCTGGACCTCTAGACGGAGCAAAATATCTGAGTTTTTAGTCAATTTATCGTTGGCTCTGCCAATGCCGGTAAACGTATAGTGAAATCAGATTTATCCATTTGATTTCAAAGGAGAAGGGAGCGAAAATGATGATTTCACAACGACGGATGCCGTTTCAAAGCGGGATGGGAAGACGAACGGTTCATGCGGCAAGGCGGTTGCGGAGCATGATGGCAAACGTGTTGGCGTTGCTGCTGGTCATGGCCGCCGTTTGGCCCGGACTCGGCGATGTTGCGGCGGCGGCCAACGAGTCGGCGGATCTGGATGTGCTGTTCATCGGCGCCCATCCGGACGATGAAGCGGGAAGTTTGTCCACCTTCGGCCAGTGGCTCGAATACGAAGGCGTCCGCACGGGCGTCATCACCGTGACGAGAGGGGAAGGAGGAGGAAACGCCGCCGGCCCGGAAGAAGGAGCCGCGCTCGGTCTGATCCGGGAAATGGAAGAGCGGAAAGCGGTCGGCAAAGCGGGCATTACGCGCATTTACAACCTCGACAAACTGGATTTCTACTATACGGTCAGCGCGCCGCTGACAGAGCAAATATGGGGTCACGATTCCACCCTGGAAAACATCGTGCGCATCGTGCGAATGGCGCGTCCGGAAATCATCGTCACGATGAATCCGTCGCCGACGCCGGGCAATCACGGCAACCACCAATACGCGGCCCGTCTGGCGGTGGAAGCGTTCTACGCCGCGGCCGATCCGGATCGATTCCCCGAACAAATCTCCGAAGAGGGACTGTCGCCTTGGCGGGTCAAAAAAATCTTTTTGAGGTACGCCAACGGAACGGGAGAAACCGGCGCCATCTGCGAAACGTCGTTTCAACCGGCGGAACCGACGGATCAGGTGTATGGAATATGGAACGGGCGTTTTTCGGAACAGCACGGAAAAAGCTGGGGGCAAGTCGAAAGGGAAGCGATGCGCGAATATGTGACGCAAGGTTGGTCCGTCTTTCCCGATCTTCCCTCCGATCCGGAACAATTGGGGTGCGATTACTTCACGGAACTCGACAGCCGCGTCCCCGGTATGGACGGGATCGCCGGCACCGACGGCATGTTGGCGGGCGCTCTGAAAGCGCTGCCGGGAGGACTGCCGCTGGGCACGGAGTTGGTTTTGACCGCCGATGCGTTTCAACTGGTCAAAGGGCAGACGTTTACGGTGACGGCGCATCTCCGTAACGGCACGACAAAGTCGCTGCCCGAAGCCGTCGTACAGCTCGAAGTGCCGAAAGGCTGGAAAACGAACGGGAAAAAGACGATTCGCCGGTTGGAGCCGGGGCGGGACGGATCGGCCGTATTTACCGTCACCGTGCCGAAAAACGCGGATCTGAAACGCGTCCGATTGAAGGCGACGGTAACGGCCGGAACGATGCAAGGCACCGCGAGCCGGGTCGTCAGCGTCGTACCGGATGTCGCCGGAGCGATCGAACCGCTGCCTCAAGTCGCGCAGTTTCGGGCCTGGACGCAAACGGTCGGCGTACCGCAGCTCGATCATTTGATCAAACCGTTGCTGTCGATCGGCGTCGGCGAAACCCGGCCGCTATTGGTAGAGCTGCGCAACAACAGCCGGATTGTGCAGAGCGGCAACGTGGAACTGCAGCTGCCCGACGGATTTCAGGCGGAACCCGCGGCGCAAGCATACCGCAATCTGCAGCCGGGCCAAAGCACAACAATCGTCTTCCAGCTGCGAAATTCAGACCCGAATTTGAAAACGTCCAATGAAGGCGGAAATCGCGGCGACTACGACTTCACCGTCCGCACGACAAGCGGCGGCGGCAGCAGCGTGCAAAACGCGGCGATCAATCTCGTGCCGGTCACGGTCGTCGCCAAGGCGGAGACGGCGCCGGTCGTTGACGGCGTCATTTCGGAGGACGAATATCCCGGCACCCCGATTGATATCAGCCGGCTGTGGGAAGGCGAGGCGCCGGAGTCCGCCGCGGACGCTTCAGGATTTGCCCACGTCGTCTGGCATGACGATGCGCTCTATTTCGCGGTCGTCGTAACGGATGACGTGCTGGGCGCCGTGCTGACGCCGGACGACGCCAAGCGCCACTGGCGCACCGATTCGGTCGAAATCGCCATCGATCCGCGCGGTGATTCGGAAAACACGTCCACCACGTTCAAGGTCGGCATCTTCCCGACAACGGACGATGCGGCCAACGGCAATCCCGCCGCCGCTTACCGGGACGCCGACCACCGGCAAGGTCCGATCGCGAAGACGGCTCCCGGGATGGTCGTCCGTGCGACCATCAGCGAACCCTACACCGGGTATACGATAGAAGCGAAAATTCCGTTTGCGGATTTGCCGGCCTCCGTCGATCCGGAGCGCATGGGACTGAACATCTTTATTTACGATTCGGATACGCAGGACAAAACCGGCCAGACGCGGCTCGGATGGTCGACATGGGGCGGCGTGCAAGGCGATCCGTATCGCTGGGGCCATGCCGTATTGTCCGGATATGAAGCGGTCGGTGGCATCGGTTTTGAAGCCGCCCGCAGCGTGACGTCGCCGCTGTCCATCCTGCAGTCGCTGGAAGACGGCATCCCGCTTGCCGGCGGGCGCGACGCCGGAGACGTGCTGCACTTCGTGTCGGATCCGCGCGTCCGGGGCGGAAACGTGACCGTCGAACTGCGGGCTGACGTCGCCGGTACCGCCCATCTATTCCTCTGGAAAGACGGCGGAACGCTCGCCTACGAAACGGTCGATTTGTCACCGGGTCGGACGAAGCGAATCCAATTGTCGCCTGATGGCGGTTCGCCTGACGGGAGCACCGTATTGGCCGCGTTCGAAACCGACGACGGCGCCGCCACGGTCCGTTCGGCGAACGTCGCGGCGGATGATTAAGCGGTTGGAACGGCAAAAACCGCTCCCCCCGAACGCACAGTGGAATCGCCCGCGGGCGATTCCACTGTGTCCACCATCGTGCGTTCCCGATGCGGAAAAGGAAACGCTCCGCACGCCGCCCAGCGTGCCAGCGCAAACTCCAGATGCCGGGTATGGCCTCCGCCGGCAACATGGTCCAAAACACTCCATGGGCCGAAGACTATCTCATCAGTGCCAGGCCAACGATAAAAACAGCCGTGCCGACGACGGCGATAAACAGACTCGACTGCCGGACCGAACGGGCGGCGATGCGCACCGCAAACCAGTTCAGACCGCTGTGCAGCGGGACAAGCAGCGCCACCGACCAAGGATGTCGGGCCACGACAAGCGTGGCTCCGATATGAAAGGCGGACGCCCATATGCGCTCCAGCACTCCCCACAGCGGACTGACATGAAGAGTGCCCTGCGACTCCAGCAGCTGCCGGGCTTGCACCGCCTTTTCATCGGTTCGCTTTCCCAGCGATGCCATCGCGACGACATTCACCATGACGAACAGCACTTCAATGGCCGCCCACCCTTGTCCGACGGACACCGCCCACGACGTTCCGGCGGATGTCAACAAAAGAAGCGCGAGCCGCACGGTCTCCTCCAGCACTCCGGAACTGGCGGCCATGATATTTTTCACGGTTTCCTGCTTCCATCTCGTGCCCATCGCGCCAATCGGTCCGCGCAGCGCCAGCGCGATCAGCCAACCCAGCGCCCCCAGGCCGAACGCTTTCCACTCCATGTCCCATCCCGCCGCCCGAAACCCGAGCCAAAACAGCAGCGGCACGATGAGATATAACGGAAGGCTGCGGAGGGCTCTTCCGGCTGCCTGTTGAAACAAATCGAGGGAATCCGTGTGTTTCTCGGTCGCGTTCATGCGTTCCACTCCTTCACTGCCGAAGCAGATGTGATCAGAATTCATTTTCATTATCGATAATGATAATATTATAGCCTATAAAGACTGTCAAGCCGTCTCTATACGTTCATCCGTCGGGGAAACCGATCACGGAAAACAGCCTCCGCCTCCGCTGTTCATTCGGCTCATTGTTCGCCGCCTTTTTCAGCAAATCCCAGATGGACCGAATCAACCGCACATTTTCTTCGTCGGTCAAATACAGCGAGATCTGCCGGTACGAAACGCCGTCCTTGAACAAATCGGCATCCGGCTGCTGGAGATAGCGCCCGTAGCCTCCAATGATGCTCGCCGCAAACTGCATGAACAGGGCCAGATGATCTTCGGCGGACGCCTGTTTCAGTTCCTCATCCGAAATTTCCGCGCCTTTCTCGGGCAGCATGTACACTTTCTCCAACGTGCCCCTGACCGGGATTTCTTCGGCGACGAGCAGCACTCCCGCATCGGTCATTTTTTTCAACTGCCGGTACAAGGTCGCTTGAGGAACATCGCCCAGACGATCCAGCAGCTGCTGCGCGGTCATCCGTTTCCCGCCGGCCAGCGCCTGGATAATGCGCATTCGAACCGGATGCAGAATGATTTCCGCTTTTTTGACAGGCATGGTTCCCCTCCCGTATACCATTCTCATTATCGATAACAGTAACAATTATACTTGTGAACATACGCCGGGTCAACCAACGCTCCCCTCGCCCGGTTTGCGTGCCGTGTACGAAACACGCCGTTGCAAGTGTCGACCAATCCGCGACTGAGGATGCGATCCGACGATATCTTACGACTCTTCGATCGCATAGGTCGTAATTTCCTTGATTTTGGCCTGCTTGGATGCGCCGTTAAACACGTAGACATCACAAAACCGTCGCCGCTTCCCGCCGTATGTCATCATGCCGTGCAAAGCGGCCGTATAGCCGTGGGTGATAATATGATCGATGCGAAGTTCCGTAATCGGATGTTCCTTGAAACTTTCCAGCGTTTCGATCAGCCGGTCCTTCCCCTGAATGTTGCCGACGCCGACCCGGTCCCAAACGACCGTATCCGTAACATGCCGCAGAAGAAAGTCGAAATCCCCGTTGACCAAGGCGACGTTCCATTCGAGCAGCAGCTTTTTTCTGGGGGCGTTGCCGCAATCTTCCCGGCAGACGAGTTTCACATTTCCGGCAGCGGAAGTATGTTCGGTCATCACGATATCCCTCCTTCGATTTTCGCCGACGGCCGCAAGTCCTTGTCCCACGGACGGCTCTCACAGGCGCCATAGACGCGTCCTGTGCCCAAACCCAAGCAAAAACCACCGCCCATCAGCCTGATTCGGTGGTTTTGGCCACTACATGATTTCACCGCCGGCCAAATTTCATTTCCGGTTTCCGGGCTGTAGAGATCCGGACTGATGTACGCTTCAATCGCCGGAAGTTCCGCGAGCTCATAGCCGTTGGACGGGATCCGTTCCGAATCAATTCGTTTCCATGCGTTCCGAAACGCGTCCGGAACCGGTCCCTTCACCTCAAACACGACCCATAAAACAAAGACACCCTGCACAGGATGTCTGAATGGTAGTCGGATTCTATTTTTCATTCTACCCCATATCGGATGCGTTCACCAGTGCCGATGCCGCTTTTTGCCGCCGATCGTCGACGGCTTCGCGGTCTTCCGCTTGTTCCTCAGTCCACAAGAGAAACGGCATACCGTTTTCGATTCCGATAGCAGACCACTTCTCTGTAGCCTGTTTTGACCGCCAGTTGAACGGCTTCGTCGAGCATACGGCCGATATCGTCGGGAAAATGGGAATCGGAACTTAACGTGATCGGCACGCCATGCTCAAACAGTTTGCCCAGGAAGAGCGGACTGGGGCACATCTCATTCACCGGGTACCGGTACGCCAAACCCGTATTGATTTCCGTCGCGACGTCCGCCTGCTTCAACACCCGGGCCACATCGTCGTACAACTGCAGCAGCCGGCTTTCGTCGGGCCGGTAATTGAACACCTTCAAATTGTCGAGATGGGCGATAATATCGAACAAACCGGAGGAGGCGGCGCGTTTCACCTGTTCGAAAAAATACCGGTACAGTTCCAGCAAATCCTTTTGCTGAAAAACGTGCTGCGCCTCGGGATTGTCAAATCCCCACCCATCGAGGAAATGAACGCTGCCGATGATATAGTCGAATTCATACTCGCTCAACAGCTCCGCCAATTCGGCTTCCCCGCCGGCAAAATAGTCCGCCTCCACGCCCAGGGACAAAGGCGCGCCCTGCCGCTGCAGCTGGCGGACCGTTTCGATAAAGTCCCGAATCGACCCGATGCATACGCTGTCCAGCCATCTGCGCTGCATGACGCCAAGTTCGCTGTCGTCCAGCAATATATAACGCTCGTAATAGCGGCGAAATTCCGTAAAACGGTACAGATGATCGACCACCCCGAATTGTTCGATCCCCCGTTCCCGTCCCAACCGGATATATGCGGACAGCCATTCTTCCGAAAAACAGCCTTTCGTCAAACGGGCTTGCAGACGGTCGGTCATGTCGACAATCCACGGCAAAGTATGGCGATCGAAACGGTTCCCGCCGTCAACCGGTGCGGCGACTTCCAACGCGCTGGCCGTCCTCTCCAGCCAGCGATACGAATAGGGGCCTTCTTCCAGATGGAAATGGAAGTCAACCTTCATTCCCCTTCCTCCTCGTCTGCAACAATCAGCTCGACATCCCTCTCCGCCAAGTAGCGTATCCATTCCGGCGGACAGCGGTGATCCGTGATTACGGTGAAAACATCGTCCAATGAACAAATGTTGGCAAATGTGGTTTTCCCGAGTTTGGAATGATCGGCCAAAATGATCGCTTCATCCGCGCGCTCGATCATGATCCGGGAAATGTTCGCTTCCGAAATCTCATAATCGGTAATACCGTCCACCAGCGAAACGCCACCGGCGGAAATAAACGCTTTGTTCACTCTTAGCCGGTTGAGCACAAGTTCGGACAAGGGACCGGAGACCGACCGCTGATGCCGGTTCACTTCACCCCCGACGAAAATGATGCGTCCCGGAAACATTTCCATCGCCAGCAGCAGCACGGGGGTGGAATGCGTCACGATGGTGACGTTCGGATGCGAATGCAGATTGCGAACGACTTCCAGCGTCGACGTTCCGTTGCCGATCATAATCGTGTCTCCATCTTTCACGAGCGCGGCCGCCCGCCTTCCGATCGCCGCTTTCTCTTTCGCGTTGATCAACGTTTTCTTGTCGAAAGGGAGTTCGAAAGCGTCGGCCCTCACTTTCACCGCTCCGCCGTAAACCTTTTTCAGTTTGCCTTCCTGATCCAGCCGCTCCAAGTCTCGGCGGATCGTCTCCGTGGAAACGCCGAGTTCGTCGGCGAGCGCCTGAACTTCGACCTTTCCTTCTTTGTTGAGGCATTCCATTATTTTTTTCTTTCGTTTCTCGAAAGACAGAGACATAATGCCATTCCCCGTTCTTCATGTGAATTGCTTATATGGATCTCTCGATACATTTCCACTCCGATTCCGGCACAAACAAATATACCGGAGCACCGGGCGTCAAGCCTTCCACCGATGGCCGATGCAGCGTATCCACGGTCACTTGCAGACCTTGCACGTCGATTTCATAACGCATGATGTTTCCCAGGACGGTCGCCATCGAAATGAATCCTTCCGCGACGATGCCCTGCTGCGCGCCCGTCCGATCAGGTTCGGTCGAAATGTGTATCGCTTCCGGCCTTACCGCAAACAGCTCTCCGCGATCGGGAATGCCGCGAATCGGTTTGTGCAGGAGCTGCTCCCGGCTCCATACGTTGTAATTCCCGATAAAATTGGCGACGAATTCGCTGCGCGGCGAAGTGTAAATCTCTTGCGGCGTGCCGTGCTGCTCAATGGTGCCGTGGTTCATGACATAAATCCGGTCGGAAACCGCCAGCGCTTCTTCCTGATCGTGGGTAACGAAAATGGTCGTCATATTAAGCCGCTTTTGAATGGTTCGAATTTCGTTGCGAAGCGTACGGCGAATTTGGGCATCGAGGGCGCTGAGCGGCTCGTCCAGCAGCAGAACGGTCGGTTCCTTGACGAGAGATCGCGCCAGCGCGACACGCTGCTGCTGCCCCCCGGACAGTTCATGCGGATAGTGGTTCTCCTTGCCTTCCAGTTCAATGAGGGAAATCATCTCCGACACCGCTCGCCTGATCTCTTTTTTGTCCAACTTCTCCATCTTCAAACCGAAAGCGATATTTTCAAACACGGTCATGTTGGGAAACAGCGCATAGGACTGGAAGACCATCCCCACATCGCGCTTCTTGGGCGGCAAATGCGTAATGTCCCGGCCCCCCACCATGATTCGGCCTTCGTCAATCGGATTGAGCCCGGCAATGGCCCGCAGCAGCGTGCTTTTTCCGCAGCCGCTCGGTCCGAGCAGCGTGATGAACTCTCCCTTTTCAATAGACAGGGAGACCCGATCCAGCACCCTGACTTGATGGTACGTTTTTACAACGTTGCTGATTTCCACGAAGCTCATGCCGTGACTCCTCCTTCGTTGTCCGCAGGCGTGGCGGATGTTGCGTTCATTTTACGCGATTTCCCTCTTCCGATTCTGAGCACGAGCGCAAACAGCAAGGAAATAATCACGAAGAAGGTAAAGACGATCGCGCTCGACATATGCCCGTCCGTGGCCAGCATGCGGTGCAGATACACTTGAACGACCTCGTAACTGCCGCCGACCAGCATGTTCGCCAGGACAAACTCGGAAAAAAGAATGGAGAACGAAAGAAGACTGGCCACCATCATCCCGGGCATGATGTTCGGAAGGATGACGAATACGAAGGCTTTCACCTTGCCGGCGCCCAGCACTTCCGCCGCTTCCATCAGCTGCGCCGCGTGAATCGACCGCAATGAATTGCGCGTGCTCTGGTACACATACGGCATGATCACGATGAAATACGCGCCGATCAAAATCCAGATCGTACCCGAGATGGCAATCGGTCCGGACGAATAAATTTTGATCAGCCCGACGGCCGTGACCACTCCCGGCAAAGCGAAAGGCAGCAACACGACGGACTGCAGCATTTTCTCAAGTCCGGGAAAATACAGGACGACAACAAATATGGCGGGAACCATGATGGCCAGCGAAATGACAACGGTCACTGCGGATACCAGGAACGACCTTCCGATCGCGTACAAAAACCGTTCATCCGAAAAAAGCCGGCCGTACCATTCCAATGTCAAGCCATCGGGCAAAATGGTGTTTTGCCAAACCGTGCTGATCGAGAACAAAAACGTGGCCAGCAAAGGAATGATCAGCACGGCGAGAACAACGGACGTTACGCCGATATGCCACCAACGGCCTTTGGACCTAGCGGTTCTGGCGGGATTCGACATTAGCTTCCCTTCCTTACAAGCTGCAGCATCTTTTCATTAATGAACAGCGCAATCAGCAGGATCACAAACAGCACGACGGCCAAGGCGCTGCCCAATTCCTGGCGCGGAAACACATCCCCGGTCACGAGACTGTTAATCTGAATCGTCAGCAAATTCACATTGCGTACGGTGAGAGCGTACGCCGTCGCCAATGCTCCCATCGCATTGGCGAACAGCACGCTGAATGTGCCCACTAGGCTGGGAAGCAGAACCGGCACGCCGATATATCGCCAAAACTGCCAGGTCGACGCTCCCAATAGTGCGGCCGATTCTTTCCATTCCTCCCTGATGGCATACAGGGAAGGATAGACGAGCAAAATCGCGAGCGGAATTTGAAAGTACGTGTAGACGACGATGAGACCTTTCAACGAACGCAAATCGAAATTCAGGAAGCCCATCCCCAACTTGTCGAACAGCAAGGTGAACATCCCGTTCGTGCCCAGGATGATCATGAACGCAAACGCGAGAGGCACGCCGGAAAAATTGTTGAAAATATTGGAAATGTTCAGCAGCACATCGCGCGTTTTCGCCGAGAACCGGGTGAACGA
>Ga0310828_1001973_pt1 | contig 10205 bp, 8 predicted proteins | sample WT_ome_3_FD_202242 | JGI IMG/M metagenome (GOLD analysis project Ga0310828, IMG submission 202242) | Sorghum-adapted microbial communities enriched on wild type (WT) sorghum from Joint BioEnergy Institute, Emeryville, California, United... ... | reverse complement strand
ATGTCCGCTTGAACGTAAATAACCATTCCAACCAGCCCAATTTTTACCTGTCCAACCCGCTGGCAGAGGAGGTGCTGTAAAGGTAGTGACACCATATTCTTCAGCGATATGTTTGGTCTGATCTTGTGAATGATCATCAACAACGATAATTTCATCCGGTTGAATAGATTGGTTAAATAGGGAATCAAGTAAACGGGGTAAATTCTTTTCTTCATTTCTGGCAGGAATAATAACGGAAATTTTCCCATGGTTTATCTTGCTATTCCCACTGTAGTGAATGGTGTTTCTTTTAAATAGAATCATGCCGGATATGATCCCGATTGGAAGGATAAGGATACATAAAATTAGTCCTAACATGTTTTTCCACTTCCTAAAAAAGTTAATTTGTATAATTATATTCTACACCATCCAAAAGTTGGTTGCTATTCCACTTTTCCTCCTTTAACTGCAAGTTTTTTTAAAAATACAAAAGGAATTGATCAAAGTTTGAAGAATAATAGTATATAGTCATTTCTTTACGCCTTAATGGACCGGGAACTATCAAGAAAATGGTGAGATCATTATATGGAATAACGGGGCTTGTCGGGAAATGGCAAAATTAGCGGGCAAATCATTATATGTGAGGGGATCGTATGGAAATCAAATATAACGTGTCTGAAGAGGATTATTTAAATTTCAATAAATTCCACATAGAAACTTCCAAGACTTTTAAAAAGGCATTATTTGTTCAAAGGATCATCGGACCTATTATCTTTATTGTGTTTTCTTTTATATTTTCAAAAATGGGAGATTTATCTTTCCTTTCTCTTCTGATTCCTTTTATTCTATTAAGTATATTATGGTTTATTTTTTATCCAAAATATTTTTATAAAAGTGTCATTCGAAATACGAAGAAAGTTTTAAAAGAAGGGAAAATGGGTGGCTTTTTAGGGGAACACATGATGACCTTAACGGACGAGGGCATAGTGGATTCCACAGCAACCGAACAAACAAAAGTATCCTGGGCAGGTATTCAAAGTTTTAAAGAAGATGAACACAATCTTTACTTATATAATAGTTCTGTCAGTGCTTATATACTCCCGAAAAAGGAATTGAAAAATGTCGATGAGATAAGGACTTATATAAAATCAAAAATGAAACAATAAGGACAGTGATATTACAGTGATATTCTAAAAAGTGCAGTGCGTCTACTCGTTAGTGAGTGGCGGCCGGGGTAAAGAATAAAAACTTGCCAAGAGGTTGCCCAAAGTTTTTTTATATGAAAAATAAACCGCTGAGGCAAAAAATGTCCAGCGGTTAAAAACTTAGCTTTGATATTTTTTAATTAAATCAACAAAAGCATCGACAAACGATTGGAGGAATTGAATCGTATCTTGATTGTTAATTTTTCCCTTTTCATCGAACAAAGCTGCCACATTGCCGATATATGCTTCCGGTTGTTGAACAGTCGGCATATTTAAGAAAACGAGTGATTGACGTAAATGATGGTTGGCACCGAATGCACTTAAATTACCCGGAGATTGACTAATGATAGCAGCCGGTTTTCCGTCCCATACACTTTGACCATAAGGACGGGAACCAACGTCTAATGCGTTTTTCAATACAGCCGGTACAGAGCGGTTGTATTCCGGCGTTACAAATAAAACTGCATCAATCTCTTTTAATTTATTACGGAACGTCGTATATTCAGCCGGCACATTGTTATAATCGTCAAAATCTTGATTGTACAAAGGCAGATTTCCAATTTCAACAATTTCCGCTTCATAACCTTCCGGAAATAGAGCTGCCACATTTTCAGCTAATTTCCTTGAGAAAGATTCTTTCCGTAAAGAGCCAATTAAAATCCCTATTTTTACCATATTGTGTTCCTCCTTTTATTTCTATATTGAGATAATTATATTTAAGTTTATCCCAGAATCTCAAAAAACATAACTCATGTAAGAAAAATAAATGCAATCACAATATAATGTCGAAAAATGTTGGAAACCACTTTCAAAATTCCTCTTTCATTGGTAAAATAGCATTATAGGAAATATTTTTTCGATAATTTTAATATAAAAAGTAATTTTTTTTCATGAGATTTTGGATAAACTACTGATATATATGTTCGAAAAGGAGATCGAAAACACATGACAGACACAAATTATTATGTAGGTGTCGATATTGGTACAACAAGTACAAAAGCGGTTTTATTCGGTGAGCATGGCAAGGTAATCCAAATGCAACATGTAGAATATCCGCTCTATAGTCCAGCCCCATCGATTGCCGAACAAGATCCGGATGAGATTTTTCAAGCGGTTCTCCACTCGATTAGAGAAGTCATTCGTCAAGCTGCAATCGATTCTGCAAAAATTCAACTGGTATCCTTTAGTTCCGCTATGCACAGTTTAATTTTAGTTGATGACAAAGGAAAACCACTGACCCGGTGCATTACTTGGGCAGATAGCCGAGCAACCAAATGGGCAGATAAAATCAAAAAAGAGCTGAACGGGCTTGAAATTTATAAAAGGACAGGTACGCCAATCCATCCGATGTCTCCGCTCGCAAAAATTACTTGGCTCAAATCTGACCATCATGAACTTTTTGCAAAGGCAAGTAAATTTATCGGAATCAAAGAATACGTTTTTTATAAACTTTTTCATGAATATATCATTGATTACTCGATTGCTTCTGCGACCGGTCTTTTTAACTTGGAACAACTGGCCTGGGATAAAGAAGCGTTACAGGTCGCCGGCATTTCAGAAGCACAATTATCCAAACCGGTACCTACCACTTTTATAAAACGGGGACTTAAACAAGAACTGGCAGCTGAATTGGGTTTATCTCCTGACACGCCATTTATTATAGGAGCTAGCGATGGTGTTCTTTCCAATCTCGGTGTTGGTGCGATTGATCCGGGTGTTGTTGCTGTTACAATTGGGACGAGCGGTGCCATTCGGACAGTTACGAATAGGCCGGTGACAGATCCTAAAGGCCGGATTTTCTGTTATGCATTGACGGAAAACCACTGGGTCGTTGGTGGACCGGTTAATAACGGCGGGATGACTTTCCGATGGGTACGCGATGAACTTGCCTCCAGTGAAGTGGAAACTGCGAAGCGACTGGGCATCGACCCGTATGATGTCTTGACCAAAATTGCATCACGGGTCAAACCGGGTGCGGACGGACTTCTCTTTCATCCTTATTTGGCCGGCGAACGTGCACCACTGTGGAACGCCAATGCCAAAGGGTCGTTTTTTGGCCTCGGACTTCATCATAAAAAGGAACATATGATAAGGGCTGTCTTGGAAGGAGTTATTTTTAATCTTTACACAGTTATGTTGGCCCTTCAAGAATTAATAGGGGTACCAAATAAAATTCATGCGACAGGTGGTTTTGCCAGATCGGATTTATGGCGGCAAATGTTGGCTGATATTTTCAACCATGAAGTAATTATTCCGGAAAGCTTTGAAAGCTCTTGCTTAGGGGCCATTGTTCTCGGTATGTATGCGTTAGGTAAAATCGACGACTTCTCGATTATTTCGGAATGGATCGGAACCACCCATGTCCATCAACCAAAGGAAGAGAATGTTGTTATCTATGAGGATCTCATCCCGATTTTTATCCGAGTATCCCGTTTGTTGGAAAGTGAATACGACGAAATAACCAAATTCCAACAAAAATGGGTGTAGAAATGTGCTGCGTTCTCAATATTTGTCCTTTATCAAAGCTTTGCATGCTTGGTGAAGGGCTTTTTTGTACGTTAAGAATGTATAAATTTCCAGCAAAGAAGCGAATTCGACGTAGTGGGAAATTTAAAGAATTAAGTATAAGCGTAACTACTGCTCTGCCGTCGCCTGAAGGCTCAACAGTCTCCTGGCGTTTCGGAAAACCCTATACCGTTTACGTCTGCTCCATTTTCTTTCCTGAAAAGCATGTTCACTATTACACAAAAAGAGCAATAGCCAAATAGCTATTGCTCAAAATAGAATGATGATCAAATTTTACTACCAAAATTTTATTTTTCAACTTCATGTCCGCCGAATTCATTTCGTAATGCGGCGACAATTTTACCTGCGAACGTATCTTCTTCCAACGAACGATAGCGCATCATTAACGCTAGGGTGATAACCGGAGCCGGGACTTGAAGATCAAGGGCTGTTTCCACCGTCCATTTTCCTTCCCCGGATGAATGCACGATTCCTTTTATTTCGTCTAATCTCGCATCTTTTGAAAAAGCATCTTCTATAAGTTCCATTAACCAGGAACGAACAACCGATCCATTATTCCAGTTTTTTGCCACCTTTTCATAGTCGTAATCGAATTCACTTTTATGCAAAACTTCAAACCCTTCTGCAATAGCTTGCATCATACCGTATTCGACACCGTTATGAACCATTTTCAAGAAATGCCCGCTGCCGTGTTTGCCACAATATAAGTAGCCATCTTTTACACAAGTATCTTTAAAAATCGTTTCAACCGATTGGAAAACTGATTCTTCACCGCCAATCATCATACATGCACCATGTCTTGCACCGGAGATCCCGCCGCTTGTCCCGACATCAAGAAAATGGATGCCAAGCTGCTTTAATTCTTCAGCCCGGGCAATCGAATCTTTGTATTTGGAATTTCCACCATCAATAATGATATCATTCTCCGTCAGTAATCCTTTTAATTCATCGATAACATTGGTCGTTATTTCACCGGCCGGAACCATTACCCAAACGACTTTTGGACTGGACAGCAAGGAAACTAGTTCAGAGATTGAGTTTGCCCCTGTTCCACCATCCTTTTTAAAATTTTCAACTGCTTCTGAATTAATATCATAAGCGATCACATCATGATGATGATCTCTTAAATTTAATGCCAAATTATAGCCCATTTTTCCTAAACCAACTAAACCGATTTGCATTTTTTATTACTCCTTTCAATATTTGTAAGTAAAAATTTTTATAAAATATAATTGCTATAAGAAATATTTTTTCATTTAAAAAATATGTTATACTATAATCAAATGATCTAATTGCGAGGGATTCTCCATGTCAAAAAATTGTTTAGGACAAATCCGCTCCCATTATGCACGATTAAGTGAAAAAGAGAAAAAGATTGCGGATTATATTTTAAATAACCCTGAAAACATTATTCACAGTACAATCAATGATGTTGCCGAAGATTTAAATGTTGCCGATGCTACGGTCTTTCGCTTTTGTAAACGAATCGGATTTAAAGGGTTCCAAGCAATGAAAATCGCACTTGCTGCTGAAATTATTGAACCGATTCAACAAATCCATGAAGAAATTAGTGAATCCGATGATGAAAGAACAGTCATGGAAAAAGTTTTTCAATCAAATATGAATACATTAAAAAGTACGTTAAACTTAATTGATGAAACAGCCATTGAGCAGGCAGTAGACTTACTGCTAAAGGCCAGTCGGGTTGACTTTTATGGTACAGGCGGGTCAGCCGTCATCGCCATGGATGCTTACCATAAATTTATTCGTACCGGTATCAAGGTGTTTACTTTTATGGATTCCCATTTCCAAATTATGTCAGCCTCTCAACTGACAAAACATGATGTGGCCGTTGTTATTTCACATTCCGGTACAAACAAAGATACGATGAATATTTTAAAAACAGCAAAGAAAAGTGGAGCGAAAATCATTGGGATAACCGGTTACCCGAAATCGCCACTTGCGCAAAATTCTGATGTTGTTCTATATACAAGCTCAGAAGAAACGGAATACCGCTCAGAAGCCTTGTCTTCACGGATTGCCCAATTGAGTCTAATTGATGCCCTCTACGTCAATGTTATGAAACTAAATAAAGAAAAAGCGAAAAAATCTTTAGACAAAATAAGAGAAGCTATCGTTGTAACAAGATTATAAGCGATAGAATCGAATAGTCTTAATCCGGATTCCCAGGCTCTACCTTGCATGCCGTCACAAAAATATAATGGATAGAATTTATTCTGTTTTTCCAGAAAGAGAGCGCAGTAGCAATCGACAGAATCCCTTCGTTAACAAGGGATTCTGTCATTTTTAAGTGACTGCATCCTGATTTAAATAAATATGTCTAAAACTAAAGCACCGAAAAATGCAACAAATGAGAGAATGGTTTCAAGGACTGTCCATGTTTTAAACGTTTCTTTAATTGATAAGCCTAAATATTCTTTTACCATCCAGAAACCGGCATCATTGACATGAGAGAACATAAGCGATCCGGCCCCGGTAACAATAACAAGTAATTCTAAATTTATACCTGTCATATTAGCGATGATCGGGGAAACAATTCCGGCTGCGGTGGTCAATGCTACTGTAGCTGAACCGGTTGCAATCCGGATTAACCCGGCAATAAGGAAAGCTAACACAAGTGGTGATAAAGATAGATTTTCTGCCATATTTCCAATAGTCTCACCTACACCGCTATCAATCAAAACTTGTTTAAATCCTCCGCCGGCACCGATAATTAAAATAATCGAACCGACCGGCAAAATACATTCCTCGACAAACTTCTTAATTTGATTACGTCTTATTCCTTGACGAAAACCGAGGAAATAGAAAGCAGCAAAGCAAGAAATTAACAAGGCGATTAATGGACTTCCAATAAACCCAAGAAATTTCACGCCATTTTTCGGTAGCTGTAGGAATGGTGCAAATGTTCCTAATACCATTAAAATGACCGGCATCAAGATAGATAGGAAAGAAATGCCGACACTTGGTAATCTTTTTTGTTCTTGTGATTCATCCACTTTAATTAAGCCGGATTCACCGGATGGAGTCACTCGTGTACTAATAAATTTTGCATATAAAGGCCCACCGATGATACCTGCCGGGATAGCGATGAATAGGGAATATAGCAGGACCTTTCCAAGATTGGCATCATAAATGCCAATAGCTGCCACTGCACCCGGATGTGGCGGAACAAGCCCATGAACGATGGATAATCCTGCAATCGCCGGCAGACCGATTAATAATAGATTTTTCTTTGTTGCTTGTTGAATCGAGATCACTAAAGGAAGCAAAATTAAAATGCCGACTTCAAAAAATACCGGTATCCCAATAATAAATCCTGAAGCGAACATCGCCCATGGCAATTTCCTTTCGCCAAAGATTTTCACAAAATAATTGGCAATTTGTAATCCGGCTCCTGATTCCGACAACATTTTTCCCAGAATAGTTCCAAGTGCTAAAATCCCGACTAAATGACCTAAAACGCCACCAACCCCGGTTTCGTATGCACTAACAATTTTATCCCAAGACATCCCAGTAAAAATGGCTAAAAACAAACTTGCTACAGTCAAACTGATAAATGCATGCCATTTAAACCATGAAACCCCTAAAATAACAATAACAATCGATAAAAGCGTAATGATTAATATATATGCATCCATAAATAATCCGCCTTTCTTGTTGATGAATGTGAAAGTGTTTTCAATTACATCTTAAGTATACGAAAAAATATTTCTTAAATCAATTACTTTTATGAAAAAAATTTTATTAGTATTTTTGGGCATTAGTAAAATGGTTTTTAGTTAAGATGCCCGTTTCATGCTAAATTATGTCTGCGAATTAGACATTTGATACTGCGTTCGAAGCCAAATTTGGCGGTGAGAAAGCGAATATGTCGCAGAGAGCGATTCTCGAGACCAAATATAGCGGTGAGAAAGCGAAATATGTCGCAGAGAGTGTTTGTCGAAACCAAATTTAGCGGTGAGAAAGCAAAATATGTCGCAGAGAGCGATTCTCGAGACCAAATATAGCGGTGAGAAAGCGAAAAATGTCGCAGAGAGTGTTTGTCGAGACCAAATATAGCGGTGAGAAAGCGAAATATGTCGCAGAGAGTGTTTCTCGAGACCAAATTCAGCAGTGAGAGACCGAAAATTGTCGCAGAGAGTGTTTCTCGAGACCAAATTCAGCAGCGAGAGACTGAAAATTGTCGCAGAGAGCGATTCTCGAGACCAAATTCAGCAGTGAGAGACTGAAAAATGTCGCAGAGGGTGTTTTGAGACCAACAAAAGACCGAAAAAGTGTCCCCGAGCCCCGTTTTTGAAACCAAATTCTGGCAACTAAATTGACCAGATATACCTTTTATGACTTTTGGGATGATTGGTTGCATCCTTTGAAAGCTACTATTTCTAATGAAATAGTCCATACCATAATATGCAGAAAATAAAAAAATAAACGGCGGGGAATGTCGGGAATGTCACTTGCTAGGATTTACTGACATTTCAAAGTAAAAATTTTTGAAACCGGAAAAATTTTTTGGCATAACAGGAGACATAAAGACTAATTAAGAAAAAGTGGAAAAGCAAACTGAGACCCTAAATGTAAATAAATGAATTTCAATTTTATATAAAAATTTTGTATAATAGGTATTAAGAACCAGCTGCATATTCCACTAAGTAGACGCTATCGCAAACTGTGTAAAAAATTCTTAATTTTGGAAATATATAGGTTGGCCTAACTACGAGGAAGTGTTTTCACTATGTATTATAAAAACAGAATAGGCAATAATCTTCTAAAGGTTTTCTTATATGTTTTAAGTTTGTTAACGCTATTGACTGTACTTTTTCTATTACCAAATGATGCGAATGGAACAGAGTTTGATGGGAAAGCTAAAGTAAAATTGGACGGTAAAAAAATTAACTATGATGTTTCACCTGTTATTAAAAATAAAGAAATTCTTGTTCCTGTAAAAAAAACTGCTAAGTCTTTTGGTATTTCTGTTCATTACAATAAAAAATCAAAGACGATAAAAACAACTGGAAATGGAATAAAAACGAAATTAGTCATAGGCAATAAAATCGCTTACAAAAACAGAAAACCTGTTTCATTGAATGAACCACCTACTATTTATAAAGATCAAGTATTAATTCCACTTCCGTTTATTGCAAAAGCCTATGGTTACAAATTTAGTTGGGATAATAAAAATAAAACTGCTTTACTATTTAGTTCAAAAGATAAGAAGTTAAAATACAAAACAGCTTACAAAAAGATACCTGTTCTCATGTACCATATTTTAATTAAAGGACGAAATGATTCTATCAGTGTGGACCCTGCCCGTTTTAAAGAACACATGGAAGCATTAAAAAATGCAGGGTACAGCACCATTACCGTTTTTGATTTACTTAATTATTTTGAAAAGGGCACGAATCTTCCGGAAAAACCTATACTTATTACTTTTGATGATGGCTATATAAGTAATTACACAGAAGCCTATCCTATACTAAAAGAACTTGCTATGAAAGCAACCATTTTTATCATTGCGAGCAGAATTTTTGAGGAAAGAACCATTATCGAAAATGAGTATGAAAAATTCACTTGGAAACAGGCAAGAGAAATGAGCGGAACAATGACCATTCAAAGTCATACATGGGATTCACATAGGCAAGTAAAAAGTATTACAGGAGAAAATAGAGGCATGATTGCCAGGCCATTATATCTGAACGGAAAACCGGAGACACAGGAAGAATATGAAAAGCGTGTGTTAGAGGATTTGGTAAGGTCAAAAAATATTATAAAAGAGAAAATGGGATATGATTCCGTTTCCCTTGCGTATCCATATGGAGATTATTCAGCAGATACTATAAAATTAGTGGAAAAAGCAGGATACAAAATGGCATTCACGACGATAGATGGTTTAGTTACTTCAAAAGATAACCGTTTTGAATTAAATCGAATAACCGGTAATGGGGCGTATTCCGGAAAAGAATTAGTACGTACCATTGAAAGTTATCAGTAAATACGAATCATTAATTTTGACCTTTTGGATGTTTTTTTTACATTATTTCCAAAAAAAAGTGCACAAAAAATTACCTCTTCTGTCTTGGATTATCCAAGGCTTTTCTTTTTCAAAAAGTGTAAAAATACTGGTGAACGTTCTTTAACAAATTCATTGTTCAGCTCCGGGTGCCAGCGACTAACATTTGATAATTAATTACACCCCGGTAAAGTTTAGTGGTCGTGCGCCAGCTGCAAACATAAGCAAATTCCCCCGGTGAAATTTTGAAGCGGATGCTATGTTTGGACATGTGTCATTGACTAGTATAAGCAAATTTCCTCTGATCCAATGGGGGTTTTCCCAGATTTCAGAATGTGTAAGATGAGTGGAAAAAAATGGGAAGACGCTCTATCATCTAATTGTACACTTCGAGATGAACATTTAGAGAGAGAGGTCTTCCCATGGATATTATATCAATAATTGCTGGATTGTTAAAGGATACAGAG
>Ga0310828_1001969_pt1 | contig 10250 bp, 7 predicted proteins | sample WT_ome_3_FD_202242 | JGI IMG/M metagenome (GOLD analysis project Ga0310828, IMG submission 202242) | Sorghum-adapted microbial communities enriched on wild type (WT) sorghum from Joint BioEnergy Institute, Emeryville, California, United... ... | reverse complement strand
CCGATCCCATTAAGGGATCGGCTTTTTACGGTTCGTTCTCATATCGCTTTCGTTACATTCAACAGGCACTTTAAGATTGTAGCGAGAACAATATGGATTTGATTGATGCGTAGATCGCTGCTCATCAAGGCGAATCCAGCTGAGGATATTGTTGAGACAACCATTTTCCACGATGAGACATTCGCCACCGGCGTCCAAAGAACTGATAAAAAGGGGCGGGGTTTCTCCGCCTCTTCTGAAGCTTGTTTTTGTTTTACAATTCCTCCCCGTTCGTGCGAATGACGCGTTGGAACCAGTAAAAGCTTTTTTTCTTATAGCGCTTTAAATCACGCAAGTTTTGGTCATCGCGATTGACGAAAATGACGCCGTACCGTTTGCGCATCTCTCCTTGCGAGCTCAACAAATCGGTTGCCCCCCACATTAAATAGCCGATCACCTCGACTCCTTCTTCCATCGCCATCTTCATTTGCTCGATATGGCGGCGCAAGTAGTCGATTCGCTCGTCATCTTCAACCGTGCCGTTCTCATTCAGCTCCTCTTCCAACCCGATCCCGTTTTCGGTGATGAAAATCGGCATCTGGTAGCGAGCGTACACATCTTTCAACGCAAGGCGCAAGCCGATCGGATCGATCGACCATCCCCATTTCGTCTTCGGCAAGTGAGGGTTCGGCTCAAGCCCTCTGATGATTCGCTCGTCATATTCTTGATGGCGGACGATTTGGCTTTGGTAATAGCTGAACGACAAAAAGTCAACTGTCTGCGTGCGCAGCAGTTCCTCATCGTCCGCTTCGAGCGGCAAGCGAATCCCCTTTTTCTCGAGCCGGTTGGTCACATAGCGCGGATAGGCGCCACGGGCGAACATATCAAAAAAGAAATCGCTGAGCAGCTCTTTTGCCTGTACATTGGCCAAGGCATCTTCCGGCTGGCATGTAGCCGGATATGTCGTCAAATACGTCACCATCCCACCAATTTTTGCCTCTGGTGCGATCTCGCGCAGCGCCTTCACCGCCTTGGCGTGGGCGATAAAAACATGATGGCAGACGCGGTAGGCAAACGCTTCCGGGTCTTCATCATCTGGACAGATCGCCCCCCATAAATGCGGGTTTTCCAGCACTAGGTTTTGTTCATTGAACGTCAGCCAATAGTTCACTTTCCCGCGGTAACGCTCGAATACGGTGCGTGCGTATCGTTCAAACAAATCGACGACCTTCCGTGAGGCAAAGCCGTTATACTTTTTCGCCAACGCCAGCGGCAAATCAAAATGGTACAGCGTAATGACCGGTTCGATGCCGTTTGCTCTCAATTCGTCAAACACGGCGTCATAAAACGCCAAGCCCGCTTCATTCGGCTCCCCTTCCCCGTCCGGAAAAATGCGCGTCCAAGCAATGCTCGTTCGATAGGCGGTGAAGCCCAACTCTTTAAACAAGGCAATATCTTCTTTATAGCGATGGTAAAAGTCGACTGCCACTTTCCAATCGGAATGGCCTTCTGGAATTGGGCGCGCATCGACGATCGATAGCCCTTTTCCATCTTCATTCCATGCCCCTTCCGTTTGGAACGACGTCACTGCCCCGCCCCATAAAAAGTTGTCGGGGATGATCGATTGGCGTTGTGATGGCACTTAATCTCCCTCCTGCTATGTAAGTTTTCATGCTTGCTTCCCAACTCATAACCATTCGCCTGACCGCCCACCCACTATGATTTCATCTAAAAATTCTGTTATTTTTCTCCTAAACAGTGCTGTGGGTACTGATACTATTAACAAAAATATATCCCATAGTTGATGACGCAGCAAGGCTTCATCACTATGGGAAGAAAAAAGAATGCATTCACCTTTTAGTTGCACAATTTGAAGCAAACGACTTTTGGTTCCGTCATTTCTTGGATCGCAAATTTAATTCCTTCACGCCCTAGCCCCGATTTTTTGACTCCCCCAAATGGCATCGCGTCAATTCGGTAATCACTGCTATCATTAATCATGATACCACCGACATCCATTTTCTCAATCGCCTTATACGCTTTTTGCAAATTGTTTGTGAAAATGCCGGCTTGTAATCCATAGTTGACAGCATTGGATTTCTCTATGGCTGTATCCAGATCTTTCACCGGATAAAGAAGAACAATAGGGCCAAATACTTCCTCTTTTGCGATTCGACACTCCTCGGGGACGTTTGTTAATACCGTGGGCCAATAGAAAGCTCCGCTGCGTTTTCCGCCAGTTAGCAGTATGGCTCCGGCTTCAACGGCTTCATTGACTAGATGTTCAACACGAATCGCCTCTTTTTCTGTGATCAGCGGTCCCATGTCCGTGAGTTCTGACTGTTTATCCCCAACACAATACTGATTGGTACGTTCCACAAATTTCTTTTGGAACGCATCCATAATACTCTCTTGAACATAGACACGCTGAACACCGATGCAATTTTGCCCAGCTGCCCAAAAAGCCCCTGAAACCGTCGATTCTACAGCCTCATCTAAATCAGCGTCCTCTAATACAATCACTGGAGAGTTCGAGCCGAGCTCCATGCTGATTTTTTTCAACCCGGCTTTCCGGATAATTTCCTCACCTGCTTCAACCCCGCCTGTAAACGAAATCATTCGAATATCAGGATGCGTAACGAGAACATCGCCAATCTCGCTTCCGTAACCAGTGACAACAGACAATATTTTAGGCGGAAGACCGGCTTCATCAAATGCTTCTGCAAGCAAAAGCGCGCTTAACGGAGTCAATGTTGATGGTTTTACAATAATGGCATTCCCAGCAGCGATTGCTGGTCCTACCTTATGAGCAACAAGATTTAACGGATCGTTAAACGGGGTAATAGCTCCTACAATCCCTATAGGAAAGCGGTAATAATACCCAACTCGATTTTCGCTGCCTTCCATCTGATCGAAAGGGATGGTTTCTCCATTAATTCTTCTTGCTTCCTCCGCACTAATACGAAGGGTTTGAATGCATCTTTTTACTTCTTTTCTTGCTTCACGGATCGTCTTACTTCCTTCACGAGCGATCGTTCTCGCGAATTTCTCATCATTTGCTTCAATATAATCAGCTGCTTTATGAATGATTTCCATACGTTTATAAACAGGCATCGAAGCAGCAACCCGTGCCCCTTCTTTTGCCTCCTCAATGCATTGAATCATATCTTCTACAGAAGCAGCGGGGACAGTATCAATCAGACTATTATCTTGAGGATCGCGCACCTCTATAATCCGATCTCTTTTTACCCACTTTCCTGCTAAATACATTTTTCGACCAATCACTTGAGTTGTCATTAACATACCACCTTTCCCCAATTAAATTTTCACTAACTTTTGCTGATGAGCGGCGCGTTGGATATTGATGAGATCGATAAGAAGCGAAAAACCCGTTTCCATTTTTCCTGCTCCCGCGCCTACTAATGTGACTGGGCCGAGAAGATCACATTCGTACGTAACGGCATTCGTGGTACCGCTAATTGATGCGAGGGGATCTGTTAAATCCACTTTTTCCGGAGCGACAGAGGCGATTACTTTATCCTGCTCTTTACGAACTTTCGCTATCAGTTTCCATCTTTTTCCTTGCTGTTTTGCTTCCTCAATATCGTCTAAGGTAATATCTGTAATTCCTTTGCATATGACTTCCTCTGCTGACAAAGGGACATTCATCACATAATTAGCTAGAATAACAATTTTAAATTTTGCATCATACCCTTCGACGTCACTAGTAGGGTCAGCTTCAGCGTAACCAAGCCTTTGCGCTTCTCTTAACGCTTCTTCATATGTCCATCCTTCTTCTTCCATTTTGGTAAGGATATAATTGGTAGTTCCATTTAAAATTCCTTTGATCTCTGTAATATCATTGCCTGCCAGAGATGTAATCGGCATTCTTAACGCTGGGGTTCCGCTCATTACCGTTCCCTCAAATCCCCAGTACACTCCATACTTCTTAGCCATTTGCGACAATTCTTTATACGCTAATGCGACCGGTCCTTTGTTTGTCATAATGACATTTTTCCCGCTTTCAAAAGCAGCCTTGCAATGATCGATGGCGGGCTGTCCTGTTTTCACATCGGTATAGGAAACTTCCACAATCGTATCAGCGTTCGTTTCACGAATGGTTTTAAAGCTGTCCCACCCTTTTATAATCCCTGGCACATCAGGATAGTTCTCAATATTCCCTGTTTCCTTTAGCACTTTCAAGACTGTCTCAAGATGTAAACCATCTGGATGATAAATCGATCCTTTCATTAAATCCGAAATGGCTACAACAACCGCTTCAAAGCCTTCTTCTTTTTGTAATTTTTCTTGTTTATTTAATAAAATTTCCACTAACCCTTGACCGACAACGCCAAATCCAATGAGTGCTAGTTTATGAACCATATGATTATACCTCCAACATCTCATTTGCTGACAAGGAAACTTTACCATTCAAAAAATGAACAACTGTTTGTGCTAAAATCGCTGTACCGATTGGCAAACACGCTTCGTCAATATCGAAAATGGGGGTGTGTAACTCTCTTTTCACTCCATCTTGAATGGCACATCCTAAAAAGAATAACGAAGAAGGAATTTTTTGACTCACATAACCAAAGTCTTCTCCACCCAGCCCGAATGGCTTTTTAACAATTTGAAAGTCAGGGTATATCTCTGAAACGGTTTTTGTAATCCAGCGATTGACGACAGAATGATTATTCAAAGCGGGCTCTCCGCGCTCAACATGCAGTGAATAACTCCCACCCAAATTTCCCACTATAGAAAACGCTTTCTTTAGTTCCAACTCCAATAAATCGCGCACCTCAGGAGTATAGCTCCGCATCGTGCCTTCGATAAATATTTCAGTCGGGATAATATTGCTAGCGGATCCGGCTTGTATTCTACCTATACTGATCACAGCAGCGTCCAATGAAGAGACTTTGCGTGAAGTGATTCCATACAAAGCTTGCATCACTGGCCCAAGCATCCAAATCGGATCTGTTCCAAGCTCAGGGTAAGCTCCATGGCCGCCTGTACCATAAATTTTCCCTCGAAACACATCCACATTTGCCATACTGTAGCCATCATTGATTTGAACAGCTCCGACCGGAAGCCATGGGCACATATGCAAGGCGATGGCGGCATCTACATGGTCATATACGCCTGCCCGAATCATATATGGTGATCCTGACAATCCATATTCATCAGTGCTTTCTTCCGCAGGTTGAAAAACAAACTTTACAGTTCCCTTTAATTCTCCGCTTTGAAAAAGAGGCGCCAGTATAGTCGCTACTCCTAATAGAATTGCTGTATGGGCATCATGACCGCAGGCATGCATCACACCGTCATTTTTCGAACGATATGCTTTTTCATTTTCTTCCTGAATCGGTAATGCATCCATATCAGCCCGTACAGCAATAGTCGGACCGTCACCAGATGTCAACACCCCAACAACCCCCGTGTCGACGCCGACCCCTGTTTGGACATCTATCCCTCCTATGTCCCGTAACGTCTGAGCGACAAATTTAGCAGTCTGAAATTCTTGAAAACTGAGCTCAGGATATTGGTGAAGCGTACGCCGCCATTCAACTAATTGGTTCGATATCCAATTGGCCCGCTCGCGAATCGGTTTATCGTTGACTCTCAAAATCCCCGCCTCCTTTCCATATGCATGCTCATTGAAAACTTTTCCCATCCATCACGGATGGGAAAAGTTCGTCATTCAGTTGTTCCATCATCTTTTTTTGTTATACTCCCCTGATAAGCACTGCAGTTAAATTTTCAAAAGGCTTTCAGCATGTTGAAATGCTTGCTCAAAATCGGCAATAATGTCTTCAATATCTTCAATGCCGCAAGAAACCCGAACGAGGCCTTCAGGAATTCCCATAGCCGCCCGCTCTTCCGGAGTACACTCGACATGACTTGTTGTACGTGCCGGACCAACGATTGTTTCTACAGCACCTAAGTTCGCGGCTCGGTTAGCAAATTGAAGTTTTGGCAGAAATTCTCTTACTGTATCAATTCCGCCTTTCACCGCAAAACTGAGCATTCCTCCGAAGTTTCGCATTTGCTTTTTGGCAATGTCATGATGTTTATGCGTTTCAAGACCAGGATAATAAACAGTTTCTACAATATCTTTCGTTTGCAAATATTTTGCAAGAGCCATCGCATTTTCGCATTGCCGCTGCACACGAAGATGGAGAGTTTTCATACCGCGCAAAATGAGATATGCAGCCATCGGATCCATTGTCGCTCCATTAATCTCACGATAGTGATAAATCTTATCAATCAGATCTTTCGGCCCGCATACAACGCCACCTAATGCATCTGCGTGGCCCCCTAAAAACTTTGTTGCACTATGGATGACTAAGTCCGCACCTAATGAAAGAGGATTTTGGTTGATTGGCGTGGCGAATGTATTGTCAATAATGACCAATGCTCCAACTTCATGGCCGGCTTTTGCCATACGTTCAATATCTGTAATCTTTACAGTTGGGTTCGTAGGTGTTTCTAAATATAAGATTTTGCATCCTTTTGCAATTTCTTCTTCAATCTGTTCGTGGTTGCCTGTCTCGCAAAGAACTACATCAATTTGTTGGCGTGGAAGAAACTCGGTAAAGATTTTATTTGTGCCGCCATACGTGTCCTTAATAGAGACAATACGGTCACCTGGAACAAGAAACGTTGCTAAGGTGTTGCTAATTGCAGCCATCCCTGTTGAAAAGCTAGTAGCGGCTTCAGCTCCTTCAAGAATTTTCACTTTGTCTTCAAATGCTTGAACCGTCGGATTCGTATTGCGTCCGTAAATATGCCCTTTTTTCTTCCCGATCGCTACATCATACCATTCATCAATATCGTCGTATCCATAAGAAACACTGAGAACTACCGGAACTTGCGTCGCTCCATGAACTAAATACTCTTTTTCTCCTGCCCAGACTGCTTTTGTTCCTACTTTAATATCATTGAACATATGTTTTCCCTCCATTATTGTTTTAATAAGGCTACTTGATTCTCAACCTTCAATCCCAAATTCCGTTTTTTCATTTCATGGTAAGCAAATAAAGCGATGGCGGTATCTTGCACCCCTGTCCCTGTCAAGTCACAAACCGTAATTTGCTCTTCATTCTCCCGTCCAATGCATTGACCCGACGTGAGCTGGCCAAGTTCAACAATAGGAGAGTGAATCGTAAGTACCCCTTGATCCAGCGCGTGATGGAGTTCACCTAACCGGGCACATTGCTCTTTTGTATCACATACCAGCTTATCAGCCCGGACCAATACCTCGGCTTCTAATTCCTGCTTATGCTCAGCATCAGATCCCATAGCCGTAATATGGAGCCCAGGATGAAGCCATTCTGCCTTGACAATGGGTTCCTTCGAAGGAGTGGTCGTGATCACCGTATCACTATTTCTGACAACCGTTTCTGCGCTGTCAGCTACTACAACATCAATGCCAAGCTCCTCAGACATATCTTTGGCATATCGTTTGGCGCGCTCAATTGAGCGAGAATATACAAGCACCTTTTTGAAATTGCGCACCAATTTTAATGCCCGTACTTGAAACCTTGCCTGCCCTCCGGCTCCAATTACGCCAACTGTTTCAATGTGATCTCTAGATAGGTATTTCGCGGCAATCGCTCCGGCTGCCGCTGTACGAACATCTGTTAAATAGCCATTATCTAGGAGCAGTGCCTGCGGAACTCCTGTTTTTGTGCTAATTAACATCATCAGCCCGTTCCCGCTCGGGAGCCCGAGTTTGTAGTTATTAAAAAATCCTGAGGAGACTTTAATAGCGAACATCTCTTTGCCTTTGATGTAAGCAGTTTTGACGTCAACTTCCCCATTTTCATCATGAATATCCACACGCATAATAGGGGGCATCACTACTTCATTCCCGGCTAACTTAGTAAACGCTTCTTCGATAATAGATATAGCCTCCAAATTTAATTGAACATATTGCTTAAGTTCTGATTCTGTAAAAATGATCATTCGTTCGATTCACCTCGCTAAATTCCAAATTAACCGATTAATATATCATCCTTGATAAATAATTTCCTTGGAATTGATGCAAATGTTTCACAGCCGTTTTCCGTTACCCGGATGGCTTCACTGACCTCAAATCCGTAGTCATCAAGCCAAACTCCTGGAATCAGATGGAACGTCATATTTGGCTGCAAAATGGTTTTATCCCCTTTACGGATGCTTGCTGTATGTTCGCCCCAATCTGGCGGATAATTCAATCCAACGGAATAGCCAAGACGTGAATCTTTGACAATCCCGCTCTTCTCAATGGTTTTTCTCCACGTTTCCTCGATTTCCTCACACGTAATACCAGGTTTAATCATGTGAAGGCAAGCATTGATTCCTTCTAGTACGACGTCAGAAAGCATTTTTACTTGATCAGAAGGTTTGCCAATATTGACTGTTCTAGCAAGCGGCGAGTGGTAACGTTTATAACATCCTGCCAATTCTATAATGACGGTGTCGCCTTTTTTGTAACGTTCATCTGTCCATGTTAAGTGAGGGGTGGACGTTTTCTCCCCTGAAGGGAGCAATGGGACAATGGCTGGATAGTCACCGCCAAACTCTTCCGTTCCCGTAATTTGTGTGTGGAAAATTTTCGCAGCCACATCACATTCCCGAACGCCTTCGGCGATTAATTCGATTCCCGCCATCATGGCTTTCTCAGCAATTTTAGCAGCCCGCTTCATATACTCAATTTCTGTATCCGATTTCACAATGCGAACCCAATTGACTAAAAGTGTTGCATCTTTAAACGAAGCGTTAGGCAACCCTTGCTTTAAGCGTTCATAACATTTAGCCGTGAAGTAATAATTATCCATTTCTACGCCGATGGAACGTTTATCTTGTCCAATTTGTCTTAGAATATCGGCTACAAAGTCCATAGGATGTTTTGTTTCAGACTGTACATAATCATCTGGATAAGGAATAATATTTTCGTGATAAATCCAAGTTGTTATTTTTGCAGCATTCGCATCTTGTCCTCGCCCAATCCAAATCGGTTGTTCCTCTTCATCGATAATGACAAGCATTTGATGTACATAAAACGACCATCCATCATAGCCAGATAAGTAATTCATATTGGCCGGATCGGTAACAAGTAAAACTTCGATCCCCTTTTTAGCCATTTCTTCTTTTGTTTTCCTTATTCTCTCTTTATACTCAGCTATGCTAAATGACATCCGAATGCTTCCTCTCCTTCCTGTTTTATCATTTGTTAGAATTTTAAAAACAATCAATTGTTAAGCTTATTATAGTAAAACAGGGAAATATTTATCATCTGCAAAAGTGTATGAACTTTCAAAAAGAGTCCTAGTCAAATTATTAGAAAAAGCGCGGAGTCTCTGTACTACATCATCCGGAGAGCAAGCGCTGCCTCCTTCTCGAATATACAAATGGCTGCTTACACCTTCAGCTCAAGCGTTTTGCGGCTATTTTAGGCGCATGAAAAGCTAAAATGATTTTGCTGTCTGAATCTTAGATAAAACGCTACATTTCACGCGCATACAATTTGTCCAATCTAACGATAAAAATAGTTATACAAGTTTAACAATATAGGAATGAACATACGATGAGTTATACACATAAACAAAGAAGGAACAACCGTGGCGTATCTGCAGCTTGCTCATAACAAATGGAATCCGAAGGACAAACATCCATCTATTCGTTTAGAGGCGAAGACGAGGTTGATCGCACCGGCTTGAAGCGTCTGACGAAAAGCATTTCGTGATTTCTTTCTCCTTTGGGAATGAAACTCTTCGTATCAACAAGGAAGCGGGGCGTGATGCGGGAAAAGATGAGGGCAAAGCTCTCATCCGAACCTTCGATGACACTTTGTCTGCCGAGGATGTCGCCTACATATAAGCAACTGGGTAATATCAAGCACGTCTTCCGGTCGTTGAACGCCCCAATCGTCGCTATTCCTTGCGGCTCTTGAGCTGAAGCCGCCTCTGAAGATGGCGGGCATCCATGATTGCGCCTACATACACACTCGAAGTATGTTTAAATGCCTCTCATCCCTTTTGTGTCAAGGGTTGAGAGGCATTTTGTTTGCCTAGTGACTGTCGAGCTCGGGGCACAAATCAATGATGTTGACAAAAAACTTTATAATCAAGTATAGGCACCTACATCTTTTATGGATTTACACTGCTAAACTCCTCTTCATCATTGCCTTCATTCATTCCATAAAGGCCCATTTTCCAAATTTTAATGCTCAAATCTAATAAAAACAAATCATCCGAATCAACAAGAGAAAGCCCTGTCAACGATTCGAT
>Ga0310828_1001967_pt1 | contig 10263 bp, 13 predicted proteins | sample WT_ome_3_FD_202242 | JGI IMG/M metagenome (GOLD analysis project Ga0310828, IMG submission 202242) | Sorghum-adapted microbial communities enriched on wild type (WT) sorghum from Joint BioEnergy Institute, Emeryville, California, United... ... | reverse complement strand
TGCGTCACCGACACCGTCTGGGCCAGGATCGGCTCGGCGAGCGCCTCCAGCTCGGGCCGGGTCAGGTGTGCCTCGATGTCGGCGAGCGGGATGAGCAGATCCGCGGTCGGATGGCGGGACAACCGCTCCTTGGCCGCCCGGACGTCGTCCCAGAACTGCTGCTTGGCCCGGCGCTCCTCCACCGTGGAAGGGCTGGTCAGCCGGGCCCACGCTTCGGGCGCCTGCGGCTGGTACGTCTTGGCCAGGTGCTCCACGATCGCCGCGTCCACGTCGACGCCGCCCAGGTCGTCGCGGCCGTCCACGGCCAGCACCTCGAACCCGGACGAGGTACGCGCCACGACGCTCGCGTCGACCGTTCCGGCGCCGAAGTCGTGCACCACCACGACCGAACCGACCGGCACCTCCTTCTCCAGCGCCTGGGCGAAGTAGGTCGCCGCGGCGACCGGTTCCACGACCAGCCGCACCTCGCCCAGGCCGGCCTTGCGCGCCGCCTCAGCGAGCACCTCCCGCCGGGTGGCGCCCCAGACCGCCGGGCAGGTGAGGGTGACCTGCGGTTCGACCGGGCCGAGCGTCCGGGCCGACTCCTCGGCCACCCGACCGAGGACCGCGGCGATCAGGTCGACGACCGGTATCTCCCGGTCGCCGAGCAGTACCGTACCGTCGTCGATGCGGCGCTTCGGGTTGGGCTCGAACCGGGCCGGGTCCAGCCGGGCACTGTGCACCGCGTCGCGACCGACCACCAGCGCGCCGTCCCGCTCGGCGTAGACGGCCGACGGGAGCAGCGGCGAACCGTCAACCAGCAGGGTGCGGGTACGCCCATCCGCGGCACGAAGCACGGCCACCGTGTTGGAGGTGCCGAAGTCGATGCCGAGCGAGTAGCCGTCGGGGGGCACGGCGCCGAGTCTACGACCGCGGACCGCCCTACCCGGTTTCCAGGATGCGGATCGCCTCCTCTACCGCGTCCGGGCAGACGGTACAGGTGGCGTCGGCCGAGCCGTCCGGGGCCCGCCGGGAGACGAGCACCTTCGGCCCCGACGCGCGGGAGCCCTGCCACTGTCCAATGGCGACGACGAGTTGCCGAATGGAGAACCCGGTACCGACCACGAGTTGCAGCGCGTCCAGTCCGACACCGCTGGCACCGGACTCAGCGGTGTCCGCCCAGCGCAGCCGGGCGTACCGCCGGACCGCGTCCGCCTCCAGCAGCCACTCGCGCAGCTCGCTGAGCGCGTCCACATCGGCTTCTTCCAGCCGTACCGTTATCTGCACGTGCCGGACGATAGCGAAGCCAGGCACGCTCCGCCACCGAAACAACACTGAGGTACATCAATAATTTCTCAGCGTCCGGTAAAGTCTGGCTTTCGTTTCCCCGTGAACGCGGCCATGCCCTCCCGCCGGTCCTCGGTGGCGAACAGCGCGGCGAACAGCTGACTCTCCCAGGCCAGCCCGGCGGCCAGGTCCATTTCCAGGCCGCGGTCGATCGCCAGCTTCGCGGCACGCAACGCCAGTGCCGGACCCGAGGTGTACTGCCGAACCAGCGCCACCGCCGCGTCGAACACCTGATCCGCCGGAACCACCTGGTCGACCAGCCCGATCCGGAGCGCCTCGGCGGCGTCCACACTGCGCCCGGAGAAAATCAGGTCCTTGGCCCGGGCCGGGCCGATCAGCCGGGACAGCCGCTGGGTGCCGCCCGCGCCGGGAATGATGCCGAGCTTGATCTCCGGCTGGCCGAGCTTGGCATCCTCGGCGGCGACCCGCCAGTCACAGGCCAACGCCAGTTCGCAGCCGCCACCGAGGGCGTACCCGGTGACCGCGGCCACCACCGGCTTCGGGATCTGCGCGACCGCGTCGAAGGCGCTGCTGAGCGCGCCGGCCCGAGCCACCATGTCGGCATAGGACATGTCGGCCATCTCTTTGATGTCGGCGCCGGCCGCGAACACCCGCTCGCCGCCGTACACCACGACCGCGCGTACCCCCTCATCGGTGGCCGCGGCGAGCGCGGCGGCGCGCAACTCCTCCTGCACCTGGGTGTTGAGGGCGTTCATCGGCGGGCGGTCGAGCCGGATGACGCCGATGCCGTCCCCGGTCTCCAGCCGGACGAATTCCCCCATGGCAGGCCCCTCTCTGTCCGGTAGCTTTGCTGTGTGGTCGTCGATGGTCCGCAAGGCACGGTACCGGTTCACGAACTGGACCGTGTCTGGTACCGCAAGGGCTCCCGGTCCTGGCGCGGGCTGGCACACCGAGGCGCGCTGGGCCTGCTGATGCTCAGCCCACTCTGCGCGGCCGGGATCGCCCTCGCGGTGGCGCTGCGCATCGACACCGCGGTCATCAACCGGATCGCCATCGTGCTCGCCGCCGCGCTGCTCGGCTTTGCCGCCGCCCCGTTGGCGGACCTGATCCTGGAGTACTTCGATCGGTCGTACGCCAAGGGCGCGCACCGCTACCAGATCTGGGCGATGTGGCGGGGCGCCCCGGTGCTGTTGCTGGAGACCGACGACGCGCTGCGGTTCGGCCAGATGTACCGGACGATCGAGCGGGCCATCGAACAGCGCGGGTGACACCTGGGCGCTACCGGGCGCCAGCACTACCCGGCGCCGGCCGCTAGCACTGCCGCCACCGCTACCGCGTCCGCCACCGCTGCCGCGTCCGCCACCGCTACCGCGCGCCCGCCGGCTTTACCGCGGGCGCCACCGGGCACGCCAGCGTCGCTACCGGAAGCCCTCCATAAAACGGCGGAAGAAACCGCCCTCCGGCGGCAGCGGCGGCGCGGGCGGCACCGGGGTCGGGCGCTGCCGGGCGATCGGTTGGTCGTAGTCCGTGCGGGCGATCGCGTCGACCACCTGGTCGTCATCGAAGTCCTCGGAACCCTCGATCACCGGAACGAACCCGACGAGCATCCCGTTGCCCAGCACCTGGGCCTCCAACCCGGCCGTGCCGTCGGTGTCCCAGATCGCCTCGCGCCCGTCCGGGAGGACGACCCGGATCCCGAACTGTGACAGCCCTGCCCGTGGCCGCGACAGGTGCGCGGGAACACCCCGTGCGCGCAACGCGTCGACCACTCGGCGGGCCCGGTTCTCGTCCATGGCCCCGAAGGTAACCCGGATGCCTGGGCGTTACCTGGGTATCGGCTGTACGACGGCTTACCGGCGCGGCTTACCGGCGCCGGGGACGGCGACCCTCGTCGAGTACCGGGTCGACGTCGGCCCGCGGCAGCAGGAACGGCGCGGTCAGCGTGTCCACCCCGGTGGCCGCCGCACCGGTCGGCCGGTAGGTGACGGTCGCCGCCCGGTCCGAGCTGGCCTCCACCACACCCGCTCGCCAGGTGCCGGCGCGGTAGACCCACACCCGGTCGGCGGGGCGGTAGCTGTCGGTCGGCGCGACCTCATGCGGGTCGCGCTGGTTCGGGTCGATGGTGGGGGCCGGCATGTCTGCCCTCCTGCCTCGGTTACTCGGGTCATGTGCTGTCGGCGAGCTGCCGGGAGGCTGTCGCGTGGCGCGCGAACCAGCCGGCCGGGTGCGTGGCGTGGTGCGTGGCGTGGCGCGCGGCGTGGGACGGCCGCAGGGTGCGGGTGGATACGCCGTACCCCCCGCTCTTGGCCCGGTACATCGCGGCGTCGGCGTGGCGCAGCGCCTCGGCCAGGTCGTGGTGGTCGCGCACCGGAACCAGCCCGACCGACGCGGTGAGCGTCACCGGGTGTCCAGAGGCGATCATCGGCGCGGCGAGCGTGTCGGCGAGGTCCCGGGCGGCGCAGCCCAGCCAGGCATCGTCGAGGGCCGGGACGGTGAGCAGACCGGCGAATTCGTCGCCGCCGAGCCGGGCGACCAGGTTGTCTCCCGCGTACTCGGCGAACCGGCGGGCCACCGTGATCAGCACCTCGTCGCCGGCGGCATGGCCGAGCCGGTCGTTGATCTGCTTGAAGTCGTCCAGGTCGAGCACCACCGCGATCAGCGGCTGCCGCGCCGGGTCGGCCACCAGCGCCGCGCCGAGCTGGTAGAACGCCCGGCGGTTGGGCAGCCCGGTGAGCGGGTCGTGGGCAGCGGCGTGCCGCTCGGCGACCAGTTCCTGGCGCAGCCGGGCCACCTCGGCCTCGGCCCGCCCAGCCCGGCGGGACATTCGCCAGGCGGTGCCCGCGGCGCCGAGCGCGAGCAGGCCGACGATCAGCGCGGCGAGGTCCACTTTGGGCGCTCACTCGCCTCCGGGCCGGTGCCGCCCCGGAGGTACGCCGGCTTGACTTCCAACTGTCCCCTTCCAGTCACCAAACGTGAATAACTGGACAGATAGCCCACAGGCGCTATCATCCGCGTTGTCCCTTGCAGAAGCAAGGGCTGATGCACGTGCAGTTGCCAGTGCGTCACCGTAACGGCTCCACGGGGGCAGAGAGGTAAATGAGTAAGACTTCGAGGTACGAAACACGCAACGGCATGTTGACCGGAGACCTCCCCCCGGTTGCCTGGCAAAAGAGCAGCCGCAGCAACCCGAGCGGGAACTGCGTCGAGCTGGCCATGCTCCCCGGCGGGGAGATCGCCATGCGCAACTCCCGGGACCCCGACGGACCGGCATTGATCTACACCTCGGCGGAGATCGCCGCGTTCGTCCAGGGTGCCAAGGAGGGCGACTTCGACAACTTCCTGCGGTGACCATCCCCTAGGGGGGACCGGCCCAGCCGGTACGAAACGCCAACCATCCGGGTAACCCGGATCACCCTCCGGGCATGGCATGCTTACGCAGCAGCAGGCGCGAGCGACTGTTTGGCTGAGTTGAGCGACCCGGAGGTCGGCGGTGACTGCGGCCCATCCTGACGGAGGATCGACCAGCGGTCCGACCGTGCTGCGCATGCTGCTCGGCAGCCAGTTGCGCAAGCTGCGGGAGGCCAAGGGCATCACCCGGGAGGCCGCCGGGTACGAGATCCGCTCCTCGGACTCGAAGATCAGCCGGATGGAGCTGGGTCGGGTCGGCTTCAAGGAGCGCGACGTCGCGGACCTGCTCACCCTGTACGGCGTCACCGACGAGCAGGAACGCAAGACGCTGCTGGATCTGGCCCGGCAGGCCAACAGCCCGGGCTGGTGGCACCGGTACGGCGACGTGTCGCCCAACTGGTTGCAGGCGTATCTCGGCCTGGAGCAGGCGGCGGCACTGATCCGGACGTACGAGGTGCAGTTCGTCCCCGGCCTGCTGCAGACCGCCGACTACGCCCGCGCCGTGATCATGCTCGCGCACGGCGCGGCGGCGCCCGAGGAGATCGAGCGGCGGGTGGCGCTGCGCATGGAGCGCCAGCAGGTGCTCACCCGGCCCGACCCGCCGCAGCTGTGGGCCGTGGTGGACGAGGCCGTGCTGCGCCGACCGATCGGCGGGCGCACGGTGATGCGCGGCCAGATCGCCGCCCTCGCCGAGGTGAGCAAGCTGCCCAATGTCACCCTCCAGGTGCTGCCGTTCCAGGCCGGCGGCCACTCCGCCGCGGGCGGGGCGTTCACCCTGCTGCGCTTCCCCGAGCAGGACCTGCCCGACGTGGTCTACGCCGAGCAGCTGACCAGCGCGATCTACCTGGACAAGCGCGAGGACGTGGACGCGTACGCGGCAGCGCTGGAGCGCCTCTCCGTGGAGGCCAGGCCTCCCTCCCGCACCCTGGAGATCCTCGACGAGATCCTGCGGGAGCTGGACGCCGGGTAACGGCCCGGTGGCACAACCGGGCTGGCGTTCGAACGCATGTTCGATAGACTGCCCGGGTGCCCGACATCCACGCTCTGGTGACGACCCGCCGCCGCACGGTCGCCGCGCTGCACGAGATCGCCGCCGACCACGCCAGCGGCTACCGGGAAGGACTCACCCGCGACCGCGCCCTCGCCGAGCTCGCCGGCGTCTCCATCGACCCCGACCTGCTCGCCGAGGCGGCCGCGGCGCATGCGATCGCCGACAACTGGTACGCGACGACAGCGGTCGACCTGCTGATCGAGGCGGGCGCCGACCAGCGGCTGATCGACCAGTATGTGGACGAACTGGGCCCAGCGGCTGGTTGCGACCAATCTCACGATTTTCGCCGATCGGTTTGACGTGGCTCGTTCAACCGGGAAGCGTGACACCGGACGGCTGTCGAAGCCTAGGTAGCCGACAACTAGATCCTGCCGTACGGAAATTGGGTCCGATTGCGGTCGCGAAGGTGCCGCCCAACCGTGAGGAGTTCACCATGCTGACCCTGACCGAGAACGCCGTGGCGGTGATCCGCAACCTCACCGAGCAGGAGGAGGTGCCCGCCGGCGCGGGCCTGCGCATCGCCACCGACCCGACGGCCGGTGCCCTGACCCTCAGCCTGGCCGAACAGCCGCTGGACGGCGACGAGGTGCTGGACCGCTCCGGTGCTCGGCTGTTCCTGGATGCCGAGGCAGCGGCCCTGCTCGACGACAAGGCGCTCGACGCGGCCGTCGACCCCGACGGGCGGGTCCAGTTCGCGGTCGGCGAGCAACCCGCCTGACGGCCACTCGGCCGGGGCCGGGTCGCGCCCGCGCTCGGCCGCAGTAGGTCGCGCCCGCGCTCGGCCGGGGTCAGTCGCGCCCGCGCTCGACCGGGGCAGGTCGCGCCCGCGCTCGACCGGGGCAGGTCGCGCCCGCGCTCAGCCGGGGTAGGTCGCCGCGTACAGCTCGTCGATCTCGGCTCGGCGGGGCAGTGCGTGGAAGGCGCCCAGCCGACGGACGCACGCGGCGCCCGCCGCGCACGCCCAGCGCACCGCGTCGAGGATCGGCCGGCCTTCGCCCCAGGCCACGGCCAGCGCGCCGGTGAACGCGTCACCGGCGGCGGTGCTGTCCACTGTGTCCACCACCGGGGCGGGGACCAGCGATCGGGTGCCCTCGCGGTCGACGTAGCATGCCCCGGCCGCGCCGAGGGTGAGTACCGCCCGCGGCACGGCGGCCAGCAGTGCCGCCGGCTCATCGCGCCCGCGGCCGGTCAGGGCCATCGCCTCCACCTCATTGACCACCAGCAGATCCACCGCGGCCAGCAGGTCGGCCGGCAGCGGGCGGCTTGGTGCGGCGTTGAGCACCACCCGGGTGCCGGCCGCGCGAGCGGCGACCGCGGCCGCCGTGACCGTCTCGACCGGCACCTCCAATTGGCAGACGAGCACATCGGCGGCGGCGATCGCGGCGAGCTCCCGCTCGGTCAGCCCGATGAACGCGGCGTTGGCCCCCGGTGTGGCCACGATGGCGTTCTCGCCCGCCGCGTCCACCATGACCACCGCGACACCGGACATTCCGTACACCGTACGGACCAGAGATGTGTCCACACCGGACGCGGTGAGCCGGGAGCGCAGCGTCACACCGAACGAGTCCGAGCCGATCGCGCCGAGGAACGTGCACGTACCACCGGCCCGGCTGACGGCGATCGCCTGGTTGGCGCCCTTTCCGCCGGGGACCGTGGCGAACTCCCGGCCCAGCACCGTCTCGCCGGGGCGTGGCAAGGTCGGCGCGGTCGCTACCAGGTCCATGTTGGCGCTACCCGCGACGACCACCCGTGGCACGGTCACGCGCGGGCGGTGAAGCGGTCGCCGGCGTGGGTGACCAGCAACGGCAGGCCGAATGTCTTCGACAGGTTCTCGCTGGTGACCGTCTCCGCCAGCGGCCCCTGCGCGACCACCACGCCCTCGCGCAGCAGCAGCGCGTGGGTGAACCCGGGCGGGATCTCCTCCACGTGGTGGGTGACCAGCACCAGCGTCGGGGCCTCCGGATCGTGGGCCAGCTCGGCCAGCCGGGCCACCAGGTCCTCCCGACCGCCCAGGTCCAGCCCGGCCGCCGGCTCGTCGAGCAGCAGCAGCTCCGGGTCGGTCATCAGCGCCCGGGCGATCATGGTCCGTTTGCGCTCGCCCTCGGAGAGGGTGCCGAACCGGCGTTCCGCCATGGCGGCCACGCCCATCAGGTCCAGTAGCGCCCGCGCCCGCATCTCGTCGATCGCGTCGTAGCGCTCCCGGAACCGGCCCACCACGCCCCAGGACGCGGTCAGCACCACGTCGCGCACCGTCTCCTCGCGTGGAATCCGGTCGGCCAGCGCCGCGCTGGTTAGGCCGATGCGGGTACGCAGTTCGTTCACGTCGACCCGGCCGAGCCGCTCGCCGAGCACGTCGACGGTGCCGTTGGTGGGGTGCATCCGGGCCGCGGCGAGGTTCAGCAGGGTGGTCTTGCCGGCGCCGTTCGGACCGAGCAGGACCCATCGCTGGTCGGCCGCCACGTGCCAGGTGACGTCGCGGAGCAGGTAGTTCCCGGAGCGGACGACATCCGCCCGGTCGACACGGATGACGAGGTCGGGGTCGGTTTCAGGCACCTGTTCATCCAATCACGGGCGCGCTGCCACCCGAGACTTGTGGGGGCCGCGTACTGTACCCGGCGTGACCCCGGTCATAGAAATCCACGACCTGCGCAAGACCTTCCGGAGCTGGCGCAGCTACCACCGCGCCCTGGACGGCTTCGACATGCAGGTCGGGTCGGGCCAGGTGCACGGCTTCCTCGGCCCGAACGGCTCGGGCAAGACCACCACCCTGCGTACGCTGCTCGGGCTGGTCAACGCCGACAGTGGACGGATGACGATCCTGGGCCGGCCGGCACCCGAGGCGCTGCCGGAGGTGGCCCACCGGATCGGCGCGATCGTGGAGAGCCCCCAGTTCTTCGGCAACTTCAGCGCGCGGCACACGCTGCGGCTGCTCGCCACCGCCGGCGGGGTGCCCGCCCGGCGGGTGGACGAGGTGCTGGAGCTGGTCGGGCTCCGGGACCGGGCCGGCGAGCGGGTCAAGGGGTACTCGCTGGGCATGAAGCAGCGGCTCGCCGTCGCCTCCGCCCTGCTGAAAGGCCCGGAGCTGCTCATATTGGACGAGCCGGCGAACGGCCTGGACCCAGCGGGCATCCACGAGATGCGCGAGCTGGTCCGGCGGCTGGCCGCGGACGGTGTCACGGTCCTGGTCTCCAGCCACATCCTCGCCGAGATCCAGCAGATCTGCGACTCGGTGACCATCATCTCCCGGGGCCGCCGCGTCACCGCCGGGCCCGTCGAGCAGGTCCTGGCCCAGCACGACAAGGGCGAATTCCGGGTACGCGTGGCCGACCTCGACCGGGCGGCCGCGGTGATCGCCGAAGCGGGGCTGCCCGTCGCCGTCCACGCCGACCACCTGGTCGTCTCCGACCTCGCCGACCCGGCCTGGATCAGCCAGACGCTCGGCCGGCACGACCTGTGGGTCAGCGAGCTGACCCCGCTCACCCCCAACCTGGAGAGCGTCTTCCTGGAGCTGACCGGGACAGCACCCGCTCAGGGCATACCCCGGCAGGTGGGCGCCTCGGTGCAGCCGCCCGCGCCGGAGCGGGTCGACGAGTCGGGCACACCGGTGATCTCAGTCTGGGCGGCACCCAGCTCCCACCGCTCGGCCAGTGCCGACACCCCTCGTCAAGAGGAGCCCCAGCGGTGATCTTCAACCTGGTACGCGCGGAGCTGGTCCGCCTGGTGACCCGGCGGTTCACCCAGCTGATGGTGGTCCTGCTGCTCGCCGCGTTCGGGGTGACCCTGGCCACGGTGACCGGCACCACGCACCGGCCGACCGAGGCGGAGTTGACCCAGGCGGAGCGGCAGGCCGAGACCGAGCGGGCCGGCATACGGGTGGTGTACGAGCAGTGCCTGCAGGCGCAGCGACCGGACACCCCGTTCAACGAGCGGGTTCGGTTCCGGGGCGTGGATTGCGCCGACTGGGATCCGGAGTCCATCGGCCCGGAGAATTTCCTGGGAGGCGTCTTCATCTTCACCGAGTCCATGCGCAACCTGCTGATGTTCCTCAGCGGGTTCCTGGCGCTCTTCGGCTTCCTCGTCGGCGCTTCCTTCGTCGGCGCTGAGCTGACCTCGGGCGGCATGACCAACCTGCTGCTGTGGCGGCCGGAACGGCTGCGCGTACTCGCCGTGAAGCTCGGCACCTTGCTGGCCGGAGTGGGCGCGCTGGCGGTCGCGGCGAGCCTGCTCTACCTGGGCACGTTCTGGGTCGTGGCCGAGGTGGCCGGGTATCCGGGCGACCAGACCGGCGCGTTCTGGGGCGAACTGGCCGTAGTCAACCTGCGCGGCGTCACGCTCGCCATGGTCGCCGCGGCCCTCGCGTTCGCGGTGGCGACCGTGGGCCGGCACACCTCCACCGCGGTCGGCCTGCTGGCCGGGTACGCGGTGGTCTGGGAAATCGGCGCCCGGATCGTGATGGAGATCGTCGGTACCGAGAAACCCGGCCGGTGGATGCTCAGCAGCTACCTGGCGGCCTGGAT
>Ga0310828_1001964_pt1 | contig 10287 bp, 13 predicted proteins | sample WT_ome_3_FD_202242 | JGI IMG/M metagenome (GOLD analysis project Ga0310828, IMG submission 202242) | Sorghum-adapted microbial communities enriched on wild type (WT) sorghum from Joint BioEnergy Institute, Emeryville, California, United... ... | reverse complement strand
TCATTTTACACCACTTGACGGGACACTGCCAAATATTAAGGTAACGGGGGCGAATAAACATGTCATTATTAAATGACGGTGAGAAAGTCGCTTTTTTAACTGATATTTTAAATCGCCATATTCAAAAGCTCCCATGTGGAGATACCTTTACAAATTATCTTGAATCCATATGTGGCATTTTAAAGCATGATGATTCGTTTCTCCAGAAAGCTGCGTTTGCTAATAGTGAATTGTTTATAGACGCTCTTTCTAATATTTTGAGCAACCAGATTACTATTAAACACGCGACAGGTGCGTTAATAGCTGCATTCGATAAGGTTGGATATGTTGATTCAATGGACGCAGCAGCGATCATTCTTGAGTTTGAACAGCTTCTGAATCAAATGTCCATAGAAGAAGCTGAAAATCTATATAATGAACGTTGGGCAATAGATAAGTATCGGGGTTGAAAGATATGGAAGAAGAACAATCATTTTTTCACCTTATAGAATATTTAGAATCATACTTGTTGGAACTAGGTTTGGAACTTCAGCGTGATCCTGATGATCTCTTTCTTCAAGGGAAAATAAAGGGTATTCAGCATGCCTTAAAATATATAAGAATGCATGAGCATGCACGAAAAGGTGGCCATTATATCGATATTGAAATTGATTGATCCTAGATGTGTTCCTTAAATAGAATGATCAGGCATGCAGGGAGCACGAACAAAGCAGCTCCGGACATGTTTGCTAGAGCTGCTTTGACCGATTCACTTTGATTATTCAAAGGAGGAACGTTTATACATTCATTACGGTTTGATTGCTTTGATTACGGCAGAGGCAATATAGTCCTCTACCTTCGATCCAGGAACCCAATCTTTGATAAACGCCCTGGATTCCTCTTTCGGCTCGACCACTACATCCTTAAATCCACTTTGCGTAAGCATCGTTTTCAGCTCGTCAACGGACGAGGCCCCGGATATACACCCAGAATATAAAACATCCAAGTCGTTTTTGATTTCCGCAGGAAGCTCTGCCGTCGTTACGACATCGGAAATGGCCAAACGCCCGCCGGAGCGCAGAACGCGGAATGCTTCATCAAACACTTGCTGTTTATCCGGCGAAAGATTGATGACGCAGTTGGAAATGATAACATCCACCGTTTGATCCGGGACCGGCAAATGCTCGATTTCTCCCAGCCTAAAATCCGTGTTCGTGAACCCGCCTTTCGCGGCGTTGTTGCGCGCGCGGCTCACCATTTCCGGCGTCATATCGACCCCGATCACATAGCCGGTTTCCCCGACTTGCCGAGCCGCCAGAAAACAATCGAAACCGCCGCCGCTGCCTAGGTCCAATACCACTTCACCCGGCTTAAGCTCCGCAATGGCTTGCGGATTACCGCAACCAAGACCAAGGTTTGCACCGTCCGGAACAGCCGTTAATTCTTCGGTTGAATAGCCCAACTGCGAAGAAACGTCATTGGCCGTTCCGCAGCAGCTTGAAGCTGGCGAGCAACACGAACCCGGCTCCACTTCTTGCAAGGCGATTTCCTTATAACGACTGCGTACATTTTGACGAATTTGATCATTCTTTACTTGGTTCATGGATCATCTCTCCTTCAACTTTTTTATCAAATCAGCAGCAGCTAGGGGTACAACAAGCTGCTTTGTTTGCTATCGTGAGTTGCCGTCTCCTAAGGAAGCGGCTCGATAACTCCGTGGGATTTTGCCATTTCCAAGCTTCCCGTGTCGAGCGCTCTATTTCACGCTGCTCCTGTTTCATAAGGTATTCCGCGGCGAACCAATTCAGTTCATGGGAACTAGCCTCCCTAAAGGTGATTTTTCAGGTAACGCAGTAGCTTGCGAACAACATATTTCGCGTCCGGCCCCACCCCCCTTAATGTGGCGGAAGCAAAGGAACGCTGTCCTTCCAAACCGACATAATACAGTCCCGGAACGGAAAGACTGATTCCTGCTGTCTGCAACGGTTTCCCTTCGGCATCAAGCGCCCCGATGGGCTGAAGGTATGTCAGATTGGGACGATACCCGGTCGCAAAGATGACGGTTTGTACCGGTTCTTCCGTTCCGTCTGGCCACACGACGCCCTTGGAGTAAAAAGAGGTAAACATAGCCCGTTGATCCGGCTTCCCAGCCTTTAATCTTGCTCGGTAATCGTTCAAATCCGCAACAGAGCTCGAACTTGGAGGCTTTTTGCCAAATCGCCAGAATGGAAAGGTATCGAAGCCGACGGCTCTGATCCAAAAATGCAGATCAATTCCGAGTACTTTTGTTTTCGTAAACTGAACAGGCCGAAGCACGGCAAGCGATGTATGGCTGCTGTCGGCAAGCTCTACCGCAATTTGAACTGCAGAATTTCCGCGCCCGACGACCACCACTCGTTGCCCCCGGTAACGATCCGGATTTCGATACGATGAAGAGTGGAGGACTTCCCCTTGAAAGGCCTCCCTTCCGCTTATGTCTGGCATATAGGGATTATGAAAGGAGCCAGTCGCATTGATGATCGTTCTCGTCTGATATTCGTCTCCAGCTGCCGTTCGGATCGAAAAACCGTTATCGCTTTTCTCCACGGCAATAACCTTCTGGTTGGTGCGAATCGGCAAGTCAAAACGTTGGGCATACGCCTTTAGATACTGGATCACCTCGTTTCGCAATGGGTAGTGGGTTGCAACTCCGGGTATCTTCATGCCCGGCAATGATGATAAACGAGCTGGCGAAAACAGCTTCAGACTATCGTAATAATGTGGCCAAGAACCGGTTGCCTGCTCGCTTGCTTCCAGGATCAAAAATTGCAGCTCGTTCTTCTTCAAGTAATATCCGGAAGCAAGACCGGCTTGCCCACCCCCGATAACGATTGCATCGAAAATCGCTGACATTCCAATTCCCCCTCAAATAACTTGCAAATTGCAAGTAATTTAGAAAAAAGATCACCCGCAAGAAGGGGTTGAACAGCATTGGCCGGATTTCGCCATCGCTTCGTTTAATAGCTTGATCGAGCGAATGACGGTATCTTTTTCAAAATCGTTCATGTGCGAAAAGATTTCGTTTAAATAGTCGTTCATTTGTTGGTCAATCGACGCCGCAACATACTTGCCTTCCGTCGTTAGGGAAAGCAGATTTACCCTCCGGTCGTCTGGATCGGGCGTTTTCTTCACTAATTTCATCTTGATTAACGATTGGACTTGTCGGCTGAATGTCGTTATATCTGTCCCTAATGCCTCTGCTACTTTCTGGATGGACGGCTTATGCTGGCGATCAATTTCGTAAAGGATATGGCTTTGAATTAAGGAGATGTCGCAGCCACCGGCAGAACAGCAGTTTTTATTTAGAAAGCCAAAGCGTCGAGTCATGATTTGAAATAGTTCACGTACATTTTCCACGGTGCTTCACCTCATGAAACAGTTATAAAACATTTGATTGCAATTTGCAAGTATTGATTTACTTGTATCCGGAAAATGAGCTGTGAAAGGATGTACAAATTTCAATATTGACTTTTCACCATGAATAAATAACAATATGGTTATATGGTTTTATGTGAGGTGATCATCATGACAATGGAATTTGAAAAGATAGCGGATATTCTGAAAGCTCTTGCCGATCCGACAAGGCTGAAAATCCTTTCTTTGCTCCGGATTCGCGATTGCTGTGTATGTGAACTGGTTCCTATCTTTAACATTTCTCAGCCAGCCATTTCTAAACATCTAAACCGTCTGAAAACGGCTGAACTGGTCCGCGAAACGCGAAAGGGGCAATGGGTGTTCTATTCGATTAATGAAAAGCGGTTAGAGGAAATTCGTTATGCTTTGTCCCATTTGCCTGATCTATCCGAGGAGCTGCGGGAATTGGAGCAACAAGGACTAACGGTTATATGCGAGTAAAGGGGGTGTACAGCAAGTGAGTAAACAAGAGAAAAAGCGACTTTCATTTCTGGATCGCTATTTGACGTTATGGATTTTTGTTGCGATGGCGATAGGAATTGGCTTGGGTTACGTATTTCCTAACTTTGTCGCCGGATTGAATGAGTTTCAAGTTGGAACCACATCGATACCGATTGCGCTTGGCCTTATTTTAATGATGTATCCGCCGCTGGCGAAAGTACGATACGAAGAAATCGGCCGTGTCTTTCGAAATGGCAAAGTGTTAACCATTTCATTGATTCAAAACTGGCTTATCGGTCCGATCTTAATGTTTTTCTTGGCTATTATTTTTCTCCAAGGCTATCCGGAATATATGGTCGGCCTGATTATGATCGGTTTAGCCCGTTGTATTGCAATGGTTATCGTTTGGAACGATTTGTGCAGAGGGGATGCCGAGTACGCGGCGGGACTCGTTGCTTTCAACTCGATCTTTCAAGTTTTGTTTTACTCTGTCTACACCTATATCTTTGTTACGATTTTGCCGGGATGGTTCGGGTTGGAGGGCGTCGTTGTTGATATTACGATGGCCGAAGTCGCCAAGAGCGTGTTTATTTATTTAGGGATACCGTTTTTGGCCGGGATGATTTCGCGCTATTCGCTTGTGAAGGCAAAAGGGCGATCCTGGTACGAAACGGTCTTTATTCCGAAAATCAGTCCCATTACACTTATCGCATTGCTGTTTACGATTATCGTCATGTTCTCGCTGAAAGGCGAGATGATCATCCAATTGCCTTTGGATGTCGTGAGGATCGCGATTCCGCTATTGATTTACTTTGTCGTTATGTTCCTGATTTCGTTCTTCATGGGCAAAAAAGCCGGAGCTGATTATCCGGTGACTTCTACACTGGCATTTACCGCCTCGGGGAATAACTTTGAGCTGGCAATCGCTGTTGCCGTTGGGGTCTTTGGAATTCATTCCGGCGCTGCATTTGCGGCCGTGATCGGACCTCTTGTAGAAGTCCCTGTGATGATTGCCTTGGTCAACGTCGCGCTCCGATTTCAGCGAAAGTATTTTTCGAAGGAAGCAGCTTAACATAAACAGGAGGAATCATCATGTCAGATAACAAAAAACTCGTTTATTTTCTTTGTACGGGAAACTCTTGCCGCAGCCAAATGGCGGATGGTTGGTTGAAGGCGCTCGGTAATGATCGGTACGAAGTAAAAAGCGCCGGGTTGGAGGCACATGGGCTGAATCCGCGTGCCGTCCAGGTGATGAAGGAAGCTGGCGTCGATATTAGCGGTCATACATCGGATGTTATCGATCCGGAGATTTTGAATCGGGCTGACTATGTGATTACGTTATGTGGCCATGCAGACGAACATTGTCCGGTGATTTCGAATAAAAACGTCGTGAAATGGCATTGGGGCTTCGATGATCCAGCCAAGGCAACCGGCACCGAGGAAGAAATCATGAGCCAATTTCGAGCGGTTCGGGACGCGATTAAGTCGCGTGTCGAAAAGTTTCTTGCCGAAGGTTGCTAAAATTACAGAAAAGGCGTGCAGCGTTATGGCACGCTTTTTTGTTTGGCGATCATCAGCCTTCGGAACGACGAAGCCAAGGCGGAGTCCTCGAAGAGCAGAAAATGATTCCCTTTATATATATCTACTTTGCGGGTAGTATCAACTTCGCTGGTACTACCCCAACCCCTGGCGGTACTGGTAACTCTATACTTTTTGTAATATAATTTTTCGATACATTCCGTTAAACAATGCTGATGCATCTTCCTCCACTCGAATATGTTTCTCATACGGCATGATGATTTGTTCGAAATGTCGTCCGATGTCCGTACCCATCGTTGCTACGATGGGACGAAGGATTTTTTTATTACCGGCAAATCCTGCGAGGGAGGGGCAAATTTATCGAAAATGATTATTCGCCCCCCAGCTCGCGTAACCCGAATCATTTCTTGAAAACATCGATTCGGCTCGGGGACAACGGATAAGATCAGATTTGCAATAACCATATCGAACGATTCCGGTGAAAAGGTCAATTCTTGCGCATCCATTTCTATGAACTTAAAATTGGGGGAGTCATATTTATTCCTAGCTCGATCAAGCATTTCGGATGATAAGTCAATTGCAGATACAGAAATATTTTTGTCCATAATGAACTGCAAATCTGCTCCTGTCCCGACGCCTACAAAAAGAACTTTTGCTTTTAGGCTTAATGTCGAGGTTCTCAAAGATCTTTTTCCGTGCCTTTAAAAAAGGACCGGAATTGAAAAGAGAATCATAAAAGGGTGCCCATAACCGATAAATCACTTTATTCCAACGGTTATTCATATCCGATTATTACCTCTGACTTTTAACAGACGAAGGCTATTCAATGTAACAATAAGCGTGGCCCCCATATCTGCGAAAATGGCCAACCATAACGTCAACCATCCAGGGACAATTAGAGCCAAAGCTAAGAGCTTAATACCAAGTGAAAACGTAATGTTCTGCTTGATGATTGCAAGGGTTTTTCGGCTTAGTCGAATCGTATAGGGTAATTTGCTTAAATCGTCAGCCATCAAAGCAATATCTGCGGTTTCGAGGGCAGTATCCGTACCCGCGCCGCCCATAGCGATACCAACCGTTGAAGCCGCGAGCGCAGGCGCGTCGTTAACGCCGTCGCCAATCATCGCAACTTTACCATAGTCTTTACGAAGCTGCTTGATGTAATCTAATTTATCTTGGGGCATTAGATCAGCTTTAACGTCTGTAACATTCAAACGCCGCCCGATTGCTTCGGCGGTTGCTTGATTATCACCCGTAAGCATAATCGTTTTCTTGATTCCAATTTCGTGTAATTGCTTAATTACGACTGTACTGGAATCACGCACTTCATCAGCGACTGCTATTAAGGCAAGAATCTGTTGTTCTGTGCCTAATACCATAACCGTTTTCCCTTGTTTTTGTAATTCTTCAATGCGCTGATTCGTTTCAACGCTGATGTCGGAATGAAGTTCAGCAAAGAGTTTCGGACTACCGACGTAATACAATTCCCCGTTTACATTGGCTTTAACACCTTTCCCGGTGATCGATTGGAAATCCTCAACGACTAGGGTTAGGTCTTCTCCGAGGTTTTCCGCTTTACGAACAATCGCGGATGCGAGCGGATGTTGCGAACCTTTTTCGATAACTGCCGCGATTGAAAGCAATTCATTTTCGTTTTTCGTTCCGAAAGTAACGACATCTGTTACTTCTGGAACCCCCTTCGTCAGAGTACCTGTTTTATCAAACGCAATTGCGGATAGTCTGCCGGCTTCCTCAAGGTGAATGCCGCCTTTGATAAGAACGCCATTTTTCGCCGCGTTGCCGATGGCTGTAACAATCGAAACAGGTGTCGAAATGACCAATGCGCAAGGACAGCCGACGACGAGCAACGCTAATCCTCGATATACCCAATCGCCCCAATCTGCACCGACGAACAGAGGTGGAACAACCGCAATACCTAATGCCAAAATCATAATCGCAGGTGTATAGTATTTCGCGAATCGGTCAACAAACGCTTGAGATGGCGCTCTTTCAGCTTGAGCTTCTTCAACAAGGTGAATAATTTTAGAAATCGTTGTATCCTCGACGCGCTTCGTTACTTTGACTTCAAGCAAACCTTCTTCGTTCAATGTACCAGCGAACACTTCATCGTCAATTGTTTTCGTCACGGGAACCGATTCGCCAGTAATCGCGGCTTGGTTAATGGTTGATGTTCCTTTAATAACAACACCATCCATTGCAAGTTTTTGACCTGGCTTTACAATCATGACATCGCCAACCTGTATATCATCGACGTTTACCGTAATTTCTTCGGAACCGCGTCGGATCAGAGCTTCCTTCGGTGCAATATCCATCAGGGAACGAATGGATTGACGCGCTTTTTCCATGGAGTAACGTTCCAAAACTTCACTGATCGCAAACAAGATAACGACAGTCGCGCCTTCGCCCCATTCTCCGATCGCCGCGGCACCGATGATGGCGACCGTCATTAGGGTGTTCATATCGAACTGAAGCCGGAAAAGATTTTTGATTCCTTTTTTAAATAATTCATAACCGCCGATAATAATAGAAGCCGCGTAAGAAATAGCGGATAAGATGCTTTCCTCACCGTACTGCTCACCTAATAAGTACCCTGCGACAAGCAAGATAGCCGAAAGCAGTACGTTCCAATGTTCTTTCCAGAAAGGCTTTTTCTTTTCAATAGATCGTTGCTTTTCAGGTGTAACTTTCAGGTTTTCAAACGCGCCGGCCTTTTCCAATTCCTCAACTGTAGTCCTTCCATAAACGGTGATTTTAGATGCTCCAAAATTGACTTGCGCGTCTTTTACGCCCGGCAAATTTTTTACATTTTTCTCGAAAATGCCTGCGCAATTCGTACAGGTAAAGCCTTGAACCCTGTAGACGTTTTTATCTTCGGTGTTTTCAATTTTATTTTCCATTGATGATCAACTCCCTCGAATGAGTAGAAGCTAGCTGCACCAGTTGACGAACATGGTCATCTTCCAGCGAATAAAAAACTAATTTACCATCCTTGCGGTATTTGGCTAGGCCAAGCTGTTTTAAGGTGCGAAGGTGGTGTGAGGCTGTGGCCATTGAAGAGCCGATGATGTTAGCCACATCACAAACACATAATTCATCCTCTTCGCACAGGGCAAAGGCGATTTTCATTCTTGTTTCGTCAGCTAAAACCTTGAACATCTTAATCATGCCTTGAATATTTTGTCTTTCGAGCGCATTTTGTACCTTTCGGACTTTAGGTTCGTCGTAACAGTAAATTTCACATGAATCCTTTTCTTTCCTGTTCATATCCTCACCTCAACAATCAAATCAATATTTGATTATCATCATACAATAAATCCATCGATTATTCAAATACTCATTTGATTATTTCCCAAGGGCATCTAAAATATTCAGGTTCGAGATCCACTAATTGTTCCTCTGTATCTATTGGCTCCTTTCAGACCTTTGCATATTTCAGTAAAAAAGAGCTATACCGGAAGCCATCTGCGATGACTTTTAAGGATAGCTCTTCAAGTTTTCCTTATTACAAATCATTTCCACATACCGTCAATAATGTCCGATACCTTTATCCAACGAAAATCATTGCCATGGGTGAATTTGATGTTTTTTTGTTGTAGATCAATTTTTGTCACGACTCCTGTTATTTCCGTTACATTAAATTCACCGAATAATACTAAAATTACCTCTTTCCTGAGCTGCATTGATTCAGCAATGAGCATGGATATCCGTTCCATTTCTTGATCATCTAATTGTGGCGGCGGACTCTTTCGCAAGTTCTGCTGGTGCAGGATGTAAGCCTCCTTGTGTTCCGGAAGCATCATTCTGGACGATTCGAATAGACCGTTTCCTTGCAGTTTTTTACTCATTTATAATGTCCTCCAATTTTTTGCGCTCGATCCCGCGCTTGGCCCGAAGCTTTTAAAGAAGAGGCCCTCATGATCGCGGTACTTCCGTATTTCTCTTTAATTCGGTCAGTGGTTCTTTCCAACGCTAACTTTGCCTCGCGGTCATTGAATAAAGTAAGTTGGTATTCCTGATCGCTTACCAATTGACTTAGAGTGACCCCGATTTTTCGAATGGGCAACCCATCCCAGTGTCGTTTAAATATTTTTTTCGCTGTATGGAAAACCTCATCCGTGAGATTCGTTGGGTCGGGCAATTTCATTTGTCTGTAGAAGCCGGAAGGGTGATCATAATCGGCTCCCTGACAACCTACCGAGACCACCGAGCCCATATAGCCTTTCATTCGGGTTCGTTGACATACTAACTCCGAGAGTTCTAACAGGGGGACCATGATGTCGTCAAACTCCCGATAATCGAATGGAAGGGTCATCTGATGACCGATTGCTTTTTGCAAATCGTGTGAACCTGGAGTTACCGGGGAATTATCTTTACCGTTGGCAATGAGCCACAGAACTTCACCATTAACTCCCCACTTGGATCTTAATTTTGCAAGAGGTGTCTGGGCCAACTGACCAATTGTATATATCCCCATACTTGTTAAATGACGGCACATCCGGGAGCCCACCATAAACATCTGATGAATCGGCAGCGGCCAAAGCACTTCTTGCAGATCTTCCACAGGCAAGTGGAAAATGCCTGACGGATTTCGTTTGGCAAAATTATCGCATGCCATTTTGGAGAGCACTTTATTTTCACTAATTCCAATGCGTACACGAACTCCCGTTTCTTTCATGACTTTATCCTGAATACTCTTAGCAATCTCATGGGGGTCGCCAAAAAGCCGTAAACTTCCCGTGACATCCAAATGCTGTTCATCTATGCTGTACGGTTCTACCAAGTCAGTGTAAGATTGATAAATTTCCGTAATTTGCAAGGATACCTTGATGTATTCCTCCATGCGTGGGCGAATGA
>Ga0310828_1001961_pt1 | contig 10293 bp, 4 predicted proteins | sample WT_ome_3_FD_202242 | JGI IMG/M metagenome (GOLD analysis project Ga0310828, IMG submission 202242) | Sorghum-adapted microbial communities enriched on wild type (WT) sorghum from Joint BioEnergy Institute, Emeryville, California, United... ... | reverse complement strand
GCAGCCCAACCCAGGTGATAGGCCCCGCTTCGTGGACCGCAGCCGCAACTCATCGAGGATTGCACCTGAACCGGCTCGGACCACGTCTGGCCGCCGTCTTCGGATCGCACCACATAGGTGCCCCTGATCGTCGCGGCCTCGGTGGGATATCCTGCCCAGTCGGTCTGGAACCAGTTGATCACGATGGTGCCATCGCGAAGCTGCGTGATCTGTGCGTCCCGGTCGTCGTATGGCGTATCGATGACGACCCGCGGCTGCGACCACGTCCGCCCTCCGTCGGTACTCTCCGTCCACCTGATCTGCCCGTCGTGGTCGCCGCCGGGGATGCCCGGAGAGTGCTCATTGTTCCAGTAGAAGAGGGTCACCAGCCGACCGTCGTCGAGCCGCGTGATCTCCGGGAAGAACGGCTTACGGTCGCCCTGGGACGTCGCGATGAGGACGTCGGGCTGGGTTGGATTGTCCGGACCAGCGGCTGCCGGCGTTGCCGGCAGTGCGGCAGTGGTGAGGGCGAGCGCGAGAGAAGGTACTCCGACCGCGACTCGTCGAAATTGCCGGGGAAATCTTGTCATGATCTCGCCTCCGAAAGCGTGTCGGCGGAGGTCGACCTCTTGGGAGAGCTGCACTGACGCCAGTGCGCTCAGCTAACTCAGAACGGCGTTCCATGTCAATCGCGGCGACTATTGGTGGTACGTCGACGAGGACGCGGTCAGTCCGCTCACCCGGTGCGCTGCAGTACGACGAGCTCGCTCGCGTAGTCGCCGGACAGCGAAGGCCGTAGGCCGCAGTGGGTGAGAAATCGTCCACTGTACTCAGTGCCGGTGTCGACGTCCCGGTAGACGGCGCTGGGGTCGAGGCCGCGCAGCCGCACCGGACGGTGCCAGGTGTTCTGCCGCACGGTCTGTGCGAAGACGAACACCGCGACCTGGCTGCCGTCGGCGGCGACGTAGCTGAGTGCCGACTGCTCGTCGTCGCGTGGCGAGGCGAGCCGGTACAACCTGCCGAACTGCACGGTGTCGCGGATCTCCCGGTACCGGGCGATGTAGCTTGCCGCTTCGGCCAGTTCCTCGGGTGTCCACCGTGCCAGGTTGCCGCCGATGCCGAGCATTCCCGTCATCGCCACGTGGAACCGGAACCGCAGCGGGATCGGCCGTCGGGTCAGGTAACCCGGAGAATCGGTCACCCAGCACGACATGGTCTGTGGCGTGTGGACGTAGGAGTATCCCTCTTGGATGATGAGGCGTTCCAGCGCGTCGGTGTTGTCGCTCGGCCAGGCGAGTTCGAACCGGGACAGGGTGGCGAGGTCCGCCCGGCCACCTCCGGACGCGCAGGTCTCCAGCCACAGCTCGGGATGCGCCTCGCGCAACCGGTCGACCACCTCGTGCAGACCGGTGACGTGGTTGAGCCAGACCGTGCCGTCGACGTCGCTGCCCGGGTCGGTCAGGGAGCGGTTCATGTCCCATTTGAGGAAGTCGACACCGCCATCGCGGACCAACCGGTCCAGCGTGCGGAACGCCCACTCCCGTACGTCGGCGCGCCCGAAATCGAGGCCGTAGCTGCGCCGGAGCATGACCGGTTCCCGGTCCGGCCAGCGGTAGATCCAGTCGGGGTGGGCGCGGTAGAGGTCGCTGTCCGGGTTGACCGACTCCGGTTCGACCCACACCCCGAACCGCATACCCAGGGCGTGCACTTCGGCGGAGAGCGCGGACAGGCCGCCCGGCAGCTTGGCCGGGTCGGCGGTCCAGTCACCGAGGCCGGCCCCTTCGTCGGCGCGGCCGGTGAACCAGCCGTCGTCGACGACGAACAGCTCCACACCGAGCTGCCGGGCGCGCTTGGCGAGCGCGATCTGGTCGTCGTGGCGCACGTCGAAGAACGTGGCCTCCCAGGAGTTGTAGAGCACCGGGCGCGGCTGTGTCGGCCGGGGCAGCACGTACCGCCGCTCGTACGTGTGCCAGCGGGCGGTGAGGTCGGTGTGGCCGTGCGGCGCGTAGATGCCGACGGTCTGCGGCAGGGACTGGGTGGCGCCGGGTCGCAGCGTGTGGCGCAGGTCGAAGTCGTTGACGCCGGCGGTGAGGTGCAGGTGATTGTCGCCGGAGAGTTCGGCGACCAGTTTCCAGGAGCCGCTGTGCGCGACGGCGAGGCTCCAGACCTCGCCGTACTCCTCCCCGGCGCCGCCGTCCACGGCGATCCACGGCTGGTACGCGTGGCCGGGGATACCGCGCCGCGATTCGAGCACCAGCCGGCCCGGGCCGAGCGGCTGGTGGCGTACCCGGGTCTCGGCCGCGTAGCCGCCGGCGAGGGTGGTGGCCCGGTAGGCGGGTTGCCACGGCACCGGCCAGGTGGCCGAGGCGGCCCGGTGCAGCAGCACCGGGGCCTCGTCGTGGTTGGTCAGCTCCAGCCAGCGGCACAGGGCTGGCCCGCGCACCTCGTACCGCAGGATGACGGTGAGCGGCCGGTGGCGGTCGGCGAGGCGTACCGTCAGCCGGTCGCCGTTAATGTCGGCGCCGTCGTACCGCAGGTCGAGCGCCCGGACCCCGTCGGCGAACTCCACCTGCAGGGCGCATTCGTCGAACCGCGACCCGCCGTGCGCCACCAGTTCCTCCGTGTGCGCGCGAGGGCGCGACCAGGTATTCGAGCCAGCCCGGGCGGTGCCCGCGGCCATCAGGCCGGGCAGATCCGCCCGGGCCAGCTCCCCTCCCCAGTGCAGATGCCGTAGCGGCGTGCCGTCCCGGTCGACCGCGAACGCGTAGCTGAAGCCGTCTCCGGATAGCAGGAAGCATCCGGACGGTTCGTCCCACTCGATCGCCACGGTGCTAGGAGAACGACACGTCGTCGAGGTAGTAGGCGCCGCCGTACTCCAGCGGATCGCCGGTGGTGAAGGTGAGGCTGTCGAAGGTCTGCGCGTTGCCGGCGCGGACGCTCGTGGTGAAGCTCTGCCCGTTGACGGTCAGGGTGGCCGACGTCGCGTCCGCCTCGATGGAGACCGGCACGTACGTCCGGGCCGGCACGACCGCGCTGAGGGTGCCGAGCGTGGTCCACGTGGCGCCGTCGTAGACCTGCACCGACTGTGGCGTGGTCGCGTTGGCTCCGGCGACGATGGCGAACGTCCAGCCGGCGCTTGCCGTGCCGTCCGCCGTGCCGTCGACCGCCACGGTGAATCGGGTCCGCTGGTCCGAGTACCCCCAGTGCATGCTGGCCGTGACGTGTCCGGTGGCCTCGAACGGCCGGGTGATCCGGGCGTTGTCGTCGGTCCACTTGTCCCACAGCCGCAGCGAGGTGGCGCTGTGGTAGCCGCCGAACTCCGCGTACGCGACGTTCGGCGCCACATCGGTGACCCACGCGTGTTCGGCGGCGCGCCAACCGCGCGGTACCGCGAACGGCTTCTCGTTCTCGAAGGTGTCGACGCCGGCGGCGTAGGCTTCCAGCTCGGTCACTGTCGTGGTGCTTCCGGGCGGGCCGGTCACCTTGATGTACTGCGCCTGCTGGGCCGGGAAGTCTGTGTAGCGCATCGCCCAGTCGCGGCGGCCGGTGGCCGTGACGACCGGCGCCGACCAGTGCACCCCGTCGCTGGAGAGCGAGACCGTCGCGCTCTGCGGCTGCCCACTGCCGAGCATCAGGCCGATCCTGTTCAGCTCATAGGCCCGGTCCAGCTTGACGATCATCTGCGGGACGGCCGGGGCTTTCGCGGTCAGCACCGCCGCGGCATGAGGTGCGGAGCTGCCGTCGAACGCGCCGTGCGGCCGCTGCTCCGGGAACCTCTTGTCGGGCTTGGCGAACGACCCGCTCACCGTCGCGGTCCCGTCGAGCAGTTTGCTCATGATGTCGATCCGGCCGGCGCCCGGCGTCACGGCCGCCACGTACTCGGCGCTGACGCCCATCTGCTCGTTGTACGCGCCGCAGCCCCACACGTGGCACTGGTCGAAGAAGAGCACCGAACGGTTGGCGCTGACCGCCTCCATGGTGGTGTTGCCGCTGGTGCCGTCGTACCGTCCGTTGTTACCGGTGGACGGATAGTTCGCGAACACCGTGGACTGGGTGTGCCACGTCCGCCCGGTGCCGTCGTAGCTGACCAGGACCCGCACGTCCGGGCGGCCGGTCGACAGCAACAGCGTGCCGTTGGGCAGCAGCACCAGGTCGGGATAGATGCCGGTGACCTGCGTGCCGTCCGGGCCGAGCAACGGTACCGGGTCGGTCCAGGTCCGTCCGTCGTCATCGGAGAAGGACTGCACCAGCCGCGCCGGGTTGTCGGTGGTGCGCAGCGCCGCGGTCAGCCGTCCGTCAGTGGTGCGGCTCCACCCCACCTCGTTCGTGCCTGGCGTCGCCCCGCCCGGAATCGCCGACCGGAACGACCAGCTCCTGCCGCGATCGGTCGACTGCAGCACGATGGAGATCTGCCGGCTCGACCCGGCCAGCACCGTGTACGCCGGGACGATCAGCGTACCGTCAGCCAGCACCATCGGCCGCCGATGCACGCGCATCCCGTTGGACATCGGCCCGAGCTTCATGTCCGGCGGCATGGTGACCGGCGCCTTGACGGTCGTCCATTTGCGACCGTCCGGGGAGGTGTGGACGAGCAGGTTCACGTACGTATGCTGGTCGTCCGCCCACTGAGGAATGAAGTCGATCGCCAGCAACGAACCGTCCGGCATCCGCACCATGTTCAGCGCACTCGTCGGGTAGTTCCGCTGGGTGGTGAGGAAGGTCAGCCCGGAGTCGTTCGACACGGACATGTTGACCACGCTCGCGGCGGTGCCCACGTCGGGGTTCGCCTGCGAGGAGACGAAAATCTGTTTCGCTGTCCGGCCGGAGGCGTCGACGGTGTCCTTGCCGAACGATGCCGGCACCGCCGCCAGCACGCCCGGTCCCCAGTTCAGCACGTTCCAGTGCGAACCCGTACCGGTGCTGTACTGGTCGGGTGAGCCGCCATCGCCCGCCACGAACTCATCCCCCTGCAGGGGCAGGGATCCGCCGGTCTGGGTGACGTACGTGCTTCCCCCCGCTGTCGCCAGTACCAGCGCGGCGGCGAAGCCGACGGCCGCGCCGCGGAGGTGTGCTCCGAACGTTTTAGTTCCCATCACTTCACCCAGTACGAGTAGAGGTCGGTGTTGATGAGCGAGAAGCGCAGCTTCACGGTGCGGCCGGCCAGATCCGCCAGACTCTTGCCGCCCTTCCACCGCACCGTCGCGTCCAGACGGTCGCCGGTCACCGGGATGGCCTGGTAACCGGGGATCGGGTTCCCGGCGGCGTCGAGCACCTCCACCGTCAGTGAGCCCTTGGCCCGTACCACTGCGTTGACGTGCAGATCCTTGCCGTCGAAGACGAGCGGCTTGGTGGTCAGTTCGCCCGGATCGCCGAGGCCGGGCACCGAGGCGTTGGTCATCGAGACGAAGCCGTCGCGCCGCCACGTCGCCATCCCGACCCCGCTGGTGTACGCGGGGGAGCCCGGCGTGGTCAGCTGACCGCCGTGTCCGGCGTTGAAGGCGCCGTAGTACATCGTGATGGTCTTGTCGTCGACCAAGGCGTTGGAGGCGGTGTAGAGCGCGCCGTCGTCCCAGGCGCCCGGCATGCCGGGCTCGATGATCGGATCGCGTACCGGGCGGCTCCAGTCGACCAGGTCGCGCGAGGAGGCGACCTGGGGCAGTACCGGACCGTCACCGGCCGAGGACTGCGAGCCGTGCGTGTAGTTGGTGATGAGCAGGACCCAGGGGATGCCGACGTAGGTGCTTTCGTAGGGGAGCACCGGCATGCCGTAGATCTGGCCCTCCAGCCCGTTCAGCGCCTCGGCGGCGCCGTCGTCGGCGTAGTCCCCGCTGACCCCCAGCACCGGTGTGCTCCAGTTGAGGAAGTCCTTGCTGGTCGAGACGAACGCGGACCGGTCGTAGATGCCCGGCGTGCGGGAGGTGAACATGCGCTTCTTGATGGTGGCGATGTACAGCTGCCGCTTCGGATCCCAGGCGACCTGGGAGACGTCGCCGTCCAGCAGTACCGGCTTGGTGCTGCCCTCGGTCCAGTGGTAGCCGTCGGGGGAGAAGTAGACGTAGTAGCCCAGGGTCTCGTTGACCACGCCGGAGTGGAACTGCATCAAGGCGTACCGCCGATCCGGCGGGGCGTCGGGGTTGTAGGCGATGGTGCCGCCGCCGGCGATGATGATGTTCGTCTTCGACGCGGGGATGTCCTTGTAGCCGACGGTTCCGCGGCCGAGCGGCTTCGTCCAATGCTTGCCGTCCTTGCTCTCGGCGTAGCACAGGTAGTAGCCGGGGGCGACGTCGTTGTTGCAGTTGTACCACATCCGGTACATGCCACCGATCTTGAAAACCGACCCGTATATGTACGTGTTCCGTTCCCACGGGTAGGTGGAGCGGATGACCGGCTCGGGCAGCGTGCGTGCCGGGTGCACCACCCGGCCAACGTCCTTACTGGACTCGATGCGGTAGTCGTCGAGGAAAAGCTCGCGGGCTGTGTCGAGGTGTGGGTCGTAGGCAGGCTCTCCCTTGGTCAGGCTGAGCTGGTCCCAGTACGACGAACCCGGCTCGGTACCGGTGATCCGCACCGTCACCTGCGCTGTGCCGGCCGGGGCGGTACCGGTGATGGTGACCGTCTGCCAGTCGGCGCTGAATTCCGGGTCCGCCGCTTTCGTGCCCAGCTCCACGCGATTGAAGTCGGTGAAGGTCATGGCGAGCGCGGCGGGCGTGCCACTGCGACCTTTGACCCGTGCGGTGAGGGTGTACTCGGCTCCGGGCGTAGCGACGATGCGGTCGCTGGACACGGTGACCGTGCTGCCCGCCGTGACGTTGACCTCCAGCGAACCCAATCCAGCCGTGCGGTACGCCGACAGGTTGACGATGGTGGCGGCTATCTCGTTGCCCTCGACCGTCCACCCGATCGGGTGCCCGGCCCGGTCCCCGACATCGAACCCGCTGTTGGGTAACAGGTTGCCGTCCTGCGGAACCCCGGTGTCGACCGGTGTCTGGCCGCTCGCCGCGATCGGCGTGACCACCATAACCAGCCCCATCAGACCCGCCATCGCGCAGACGCGGACGTGCCGGCCGGTTGCGCGACGTCGTTTTCGGAGAAGCATGCCAACCTCCCGCGGCAAGTGTCCGGAGGCCGCCAGTCCAACTGAAACGTTATTCCATGTCAATGCTTGGGTCGGTGGCGTGCCACTCGGCGCGACTGGCCGGGTTGTGCAAGTAGTTCGAGGTTATCTGCTGTGGTGCCACCGAACTGCTCCGGTGGCACCACGGTTTGGGCGTTGGTAGTTCGGGTGGGTCGATTCAGGTTAGGGCTGCGCACTGTCCGGTGCTGGGGCCGTCGACCGTGTTCGCAAGGCCGGAGTCTGTCGGCGCGACGGCGTTTTCGAAGCAGGACAGCGGGCCGTGTACCGCCACTCCGGAAAGGACGGTGGCGAGCGTGCCGCTGTTTTCGGTGATCGAGACCGGGCCGGTGACCTCCGTGCGGTCCAGCACGACGTGTCCTGAGGTGCCGGTGACGCGCAAAGGCCCAACGATCGTGCTCGCGTCGCAGCCGCTCGTCGTGTCGCCGATGGCGGCATTGCCTGTGGTTCCGGTGACCGTGACCGGTCCATGCACGTTCGATCCGCACAGAGACACGAGCGATGCGCCGGAGGCACTCACCGCCCCGGTAATCGTCGAGTCCTGCACGATGAGCCGGCCGCCGCCGGTGACGCTGACAGCTCCGTTGACGGTCGCGTCGACGAGGCACAGCCCGCCGGCGCCGGCAGACAGCGGTCCGTCGTGCACCCCGGTCACCGTCTGCTCGCAGGGTTGGTCGATGGTGACCCGGCGAGACCAGACCTCCCACGGTGCCACCCTGCCTCGGTCGCCCGTCACCACGACAGTGGACGGGTCCAAGACGGCAAACCCGCCATTCTCGGAGTTGGCGTAGTCCAGACCGACCGGGATGCTCCAGTCGTCACCGCGTCCGTCCTCGGAGACCGTCATCACCAGGCCAGGTCGACCTACCATCAGCAAGAGCTCACCCGTCGGCAGCAACTCCAGCGTGGGCTGGACGCTGTACAGCGCCTGCCCGGCCGGACCGACTTCCACCGGCTGAGGTTTGGTCCACGTCACCCCGTTGTCGGTGGACCGCGAGTAGGTCATGGGGTGACGCCATCCATTGCGGATGATCATCAATAGCGAACCGTCGGCAACTCGCTCGATCGCGCCCTCGCACGGCCCGTCGTACCCGGAGGTGCCGATCTTCGCCGGATCGGCGGTGTCGACCGTCGCAGCGGTCTCCCAGTTCACACCGCCGTCGTGGGAGACCAGCACGATTTGCCGGTACTTCTGGTCGACCGCGTAGTACCCGTACGCCGACAGGTACATGGTGCCGTCGGGATCCTCCACCACGGTGTGCACCAGCACGAAGCCGCCCAGCGTGGTCCCCGGTCGCTCGGAGGCTCCGATCGGGCGCATCGGCTCCGGGGTCGTCATGCGGCCCGTGCGGTGCGTCCAGCTCGCCCCTTGGTCATGCGAGATCGCGGTTTCCACGTCGGCCTGGCGATTGCCGGAGCCCGGCGTCATGTAGGTGTGGTAGTTGACGGCGAGGATATCGCCGTTGCGCAGCCTGGTCAGATAGATTCCCGTCGCGTAGGGCATCGGGTTCAGGTCCTGTGCCCTGGCCCAGGTCATCCCGCCGTCGTCGGAGGCGGCCAGCCGGAATCCGCTTGCGTTGGACGTGTCCGGGTGCCCCGAGTAGGGGACGAGAATGCGTTTGCCGTCGCCGTTCGGCACGACCAGGCCTGGGGACGGGAATCCGACCTGCGTGCCATCGGCGTCGATCGTCGTGGTCTCGCTGATGTGGAACGGCGCCGTGCCGACGGCCGACGCCGGGGTGTCCGCGGGGCCGCCGAAGGTTATGTCGTCCAGGAACACGTCGTCGCCGACCGTCGCGTTGCCGCCGCTGCTGAACGCGAACCCGGTGATCGCGGTGACGGCGTTGTGCCGGCTCGAGTTGTTGCCGACCGTGGATCCCGCGGAGCCAGCGTAGGCTCCATCGACGGTCACCCGCATTGCTGCGTTGTCGGCCGGCACCGCCAGTTGCACCTGGCTCCACCGCCCGAGCGGCACGCTCCCCGCGGGGGCGAGTTCCCGCCACGTGGCGCTCCACGTCTCCCACCACTGGATCCCGCCATCCATTCCGACGGCTAGGCGGAATAGAGAGTTGCCAGGCTGCCCAGTCGGCAGCAACGACTGGCCGACGAGATCGATCATGAACCCTTGCAGCGCGCGAGGGTTGACCTCGAACGAGAGGTAGGCACCCTGTTGAGGCGCCACTGTGCACGTCACGCCGACTGTCGCCGACGTGCTCGTATCGTTCACCCGCAGCGAGTGCTCACCCTGGTAGGCGTCCTCGTCACTGACCGCTGCCGGGAGAAGCCCCGACGGCGTGTCGCAGCCCGCCGGCACCGAGCCGACCGTATCGGATTCGAAGGTAAAGGTAGATGCCCCACTGGCTTCCGCGTTCGCAGCGGTAGGGCTCAGGGCCGCAGCGATCGCGAGAGCAGAGAGCATCGCGACAGAGCGTGCGCCTAGTCCTTCCAGGAACATGCCAACCTCCCGCGGCAAGTGTCCGGAGGCTGCCAGTCCACCTGAAACGTTATTCCATGTCAATGCTTGGGTTGGTGGTTCGCCCGGGGGTCAGCCACCGATTGGATAGGTCTCCCGGAGACTGATCGTGCTGTAGGTGATGTGCCGGGTCAGCGGGTCTTCGGTGCGCGCCGCGTCGGTGACTGGGAGGAGGCTGTGGGTCTCGTTGTTCATGCGGTAGAAGGCCTCGGCGAAGTTGACGCCGGCGGCCCGGCCGTACTCGCCATTGTTGGCCTCGATGAGCTTGCGAGCGAACAGGCCCGAGTAGCCCTGGCTGTCGAAGCAGTCCATCGCGGCGACCTTCTTGCCGACCACCGGTGTGATGTCGATGAAGACGTCGTTGCGGATCCCGTACAGGCTCAGCCCGTCGACCGGGTGCACCGGCAGCGAGGTGAAGAAGACCTGTTTGACGTGGTACTCAGCGCGACCGTCCAGGTTGCGCAGGTAGGTGCCGGTACGGCCGAGCGCGGCGAGCACAGCGGTGGTGGCCAGCGTGTGGGTGTTGCCGGCGACCACCGGGTTCATCGGGTAGTCACAGATCAGCACGTCAGGTCGCTCGATGGCGATCTGCTCGGCCACCCGCTCGACCACCGGCTCCTGTAGCGACACCATCGTGTCGTCCAGGTCGAGTGTGGTCACCTTGTGGATTCCGATGATCTCCGCGGCTCGGTGCAGCTCGTCCTTCTTG
>Ga0310828_1001954_pt1 | contig 10345 bp, 9 predicted proteins | sample WT_ome_3_FD_202242 | JGI IMG/M metagenome (GOLD analysis project Ga0310828, IMG submission 202242) | Sorghum-adapted microbial communities enriched on wild type (WT) sorghum from Joint BioEnergy Institute, Emeryville, California, United... ... | reverse complement strand
TCATCCTCACGGTTTGGATTTTGAAGTCTTTGTCATACTTTTGACTCATCTTCGGACACCTCGATTTTGCTGAATTTATTGTCGCATTCTCGATTCTCGGTGTCCACTATTCAGTCTAGCATCAGAGCACGTTGCTGCAAATCCTGGGCTGCATGGATCCACCGACTTCCGGAAAACTGTTCATCGATGGCAACGACGTATCCAGACTGACGGAAAAAGAGCGCACGATCCTGAGGAGACGAAAGCTGGGCTTCATTTTTCAAAATTATCAACTGTTTCCGACGATGACGGTGTTCGAGAATGTCGCTTTCCCCATGCTCGCGGACAACAGACCCAAATCGGAAGTGAAAGACCGGGTCAAAGCCTTGCTTCAAGCGGTGGATTTGGCGGACAAAATTCACTTTTTTCCTTCAAGCCTGAGCGGCGGCCAGCAGCAGCGCGTTGCGATCGCAAGGGCGTTAGCCATGAATCCCCGTCTGATTCTTGCAGACGAACCGACCGGCAATCTCGACCGCAAAAGGGGAAGGGAAATCCTTGAATTGCTGTCGCACCTTCACCGGGAAGAAAAATTGACGATCGTGATGGTCACCCACGATTTGTTTGCCGCCGGATTTTCGGACCGGATCATCCTTCTCAAAGATGGTCTGATCAGCGAGGTTTATGACGGCAAGGAGGGCAAAGATGACGCTGTCATGGCTCATCTCCTGGAGAAACTTAACTCGTAGAAAGCTGAGAACGGCTTTTACCGTCATGGCGATCGTGATTGGCGTGGCTTCCACCTTTGCGGTCACTGGCACGGTAAATTCCACCAAACTGGCCGTATCTTCCGTCATCGAGCAATTCGATTCGATCGCAGACTTTGTCATTGCGGGGACAACGCCCACGATCGACGGAAGTATCGTTGACGAGCTTAAGGAAATCGCCGGCGTTGAGGCATATTTCAGCCAGTTGTACCAACCTGCACAACTTGTCACGTCACGATTGAAACCGGGCAACGCCGGCAAAAAGGAAGTGAGGGAAGGCGCCAGGGTTCTTCTGCACGGTTATGATCCGATGGACGGCATCTTCACCAATTTCCGCGTCTTAAGAGGATCGCTCGAAAAACCAGGACTCGTTCTGCCAGAAACCGCAGCCCGCATATGGAATGTGGATGTCGGGGATGAGGTTTTGTTTGAAGTCAACGACATTCCGAGACCGGTAACGGTTACCGCCATCGTTGAAGATCACGAACGGTTGAACGGTCCCGACGATTGGCAAGAAGCCAAGTGGAACCGGTGGGACGTCGCATTGCCGCTGGAGATGGTGCAAACCTTCGCCGGCATTGGAAACCGGGTAAGGAATATCGACGTAAGCGCCAAAGCGGGAATGGAACGGCAAGTGGAAGCCGAACTGGATGAGCGAATTGCCGGCCGTCCCGATGTCTTCATCGAACCCGTCCTCCTTGACGAAGATGCTTTGACGGCGGGTCTGAGCGATGTGTATAACGGTCTCTATTTGTTGGGTTCCCTTGGCATCATGATGAGCGGCATCATTCTCTACAGCACGCTGTATGTCAGCGTGATCGAACGGAAACGGGAGTTTGCGATCATGAAAGCTTTGGGATATACGTCATGGCAAACCGTTGCCGTCGTTCTTCGGGAGACCATCCTGTTGGCTTTGCTGGGGACGGCCTTCGGTCTCCTGTTCGGATACGGACTGTCCTGGACATTGTCGGCGCTCATGTTTGACATCTTTGATATCGATGCAGCCGTTCGAACGGGATACGTTTTTCCCTTGTTCCTGTCGCTGTCGGTAGGCATTGCGGTTCCCCTCGTCTCCGGAATCGTGCCGCTCTGTCAAACCGGCAGAATAAGCGTCGCCCAGGCACTCAAACCGGTCACGGTCGAATACCAGAAGTTCAGGCCGATGCATGTGCTGTTCGGATTGGGGCTGATGATTGCCGGTTTGTGGATGACGCATCCGTTGAGGGCAATCCCGTTGTTCGGCGGAATCCTTCTCGTTTTTCAGGCGATCATGATTGGACTGAAAATGGTGGTTTCCCCCCTGATCGAATGGATGTTTCGGTTCGAAGGCCGTCTGGCTTCCAGCAATGTCGCAAGGCAGCAGAATCGGGCGGCCTTGGCCTCTGCGATCCTGTGCACGGGAGTTGCATTTATCGTATTGGTGAATTTCGTCAACGATGCCATGATGCAATCCATTTCGGAGACTTCCCGGAATTATTTCGGCGGAGACATGAAGGTCAGGTTATCGGTCCCCATTATGGATCAAGATGTCCGTGGGTTTCTCAAACTCCCGGGGGTCAAACATGTTTCCACGATCCGTGAAGCATCCGTACTCTGGGAAAACGGCGGAAAACATCGCGTCATCGATGTCTTGAGCGTTTCCGGCGACATCCAATCATCCGTTCCGCTGTTCACCGCAAGGGATGTCAGCCTGGAAACCGTGATTCACCAACTGAAAAAGCCGAAAAGCGTGGCACTCGGAAGGGCGTTGTTCGAACAGTGGGGCGGGACGGTAGGAGATGTGATCGAACTGGAAACCGTCCACGGACGCCAACGGATGACCGTTCGTGCGGTTGTCGACACGTCATTTGACAACGGCAACGTGATTTTCGCGCATGTTGATCATTTCGACGCCCTATTCGGCGTTGATTACGCGCAGGAAGCGGCCTTCATTCTTTATCCCGGAGCGGATACCCGGCTGTTGGAAGAACGGATTTTCAACCAGTATCAGGAGAAATTGTCGTCCATCGACACCCTGGAAGACTTTATCGAGAACCGGCAGGATAACTTTTCGGAACCCTTTTTGATGATGAATGTCCTGCTCGTTCTGGTCATGATCGTAGCCGGTATCGGAATCATGAACACCTTGCAGATGAACGTCATGGAGCGAATCCGGGAAATCGGAATGATGCGGGCGGTGGCTAATACGGTCTGGCAGGTCAAAAAGGTCATTTTGGGCGAAGGACTTTTTATCGGCTTGTCGGGCGTCTTGAGCGGGATTGGCGTCGGCATTCTGGTCTCGTATTTCATGGCCTTGTTTGCGGGAGAAATGGCGGGGATTCGCATCCGGTTCCTTGTTCCGTGGCCGGCCATCGCGATGGCCATCGTGTTCGGACTCGCAGTCAGCGCAGTCTCCGGCATCGTTCCCGCAAGTAGAGCCGCGAAGGTCAACCTTTCGGAAGCGCTGAAATATGAGTAGTCATTCCGTTTTCTTGAGGTGGTAGATGGCAATTTGCGTCCGGTCCCGCAAATTCAATTTGTCCAATATTTTCGATATATGATTTTTCACGGTTCCTTCGCTGAGAAACATCACTTTGGAAATCTCCTTGTTGCTCATGCCTTTGGCGATGTACTCGATGATTTGGAATTCGATTTCGCTGATGCCTAGCTCCGCGTACGTTTTCTTCCGGTCGGATTTTGCGGGCAGGCGGCTCACCAATTTCCGGGCAACATGGGGGTTTACGACGATGTCGCCTTTGGTTACGGCTTTGATGTTGTCAATGATGCGTTGATGGGGGATGTTCTTCAAAATATAACCGTTGGCTCCGTATTTGATGGCTTCGATGATGTATTCATCGTCATCGAAGGTTGTCAAAACGAGAATTTTGATTTCCGGATACATGGATTTGATCTGCCTGGTGCATGCCACTCCGTCACAATTTGGCATCCGGATGTCCATCAACAACAGGTCGATGTTTTTGACTTTCCGCACAAATTCGATCGCCGTTTGGCCGTCGTCGCACGTGCCGACGACCCGGATTTCGGGATCGAGTTCCAGCAGAATTTTGAGGCTTTCCCGAATGAACGGATCGTCATCTACGATGGCGACATTGATCATTTCGCATTCTCCTCGCACCGGGAGTGATTTCTGGGAATGATGGTGTGGATGGTGAAGAATTCTCCGCAATCCATCAAGATTCTTCCGCCGAGCAGGGAAGCGCGTTCTTCCATGCCGGTAATGCCGACTCCTTTGCGGATGGACGACAAGTCGGGGATCGTGCCGTCATTGGTAACCGACATCGTCATTTGATCCGGTTCATAACGGAGATGAATGGACACCTTCGATGCGCCCGCGTGGCGAACGGCATTGATGATCGCTTCCTTGGCATTGCGATAGAAAACCAAATCTTCGCTGGGATACGTGGCATAGGGTATTCCGCTGGTGCTGTACGTGATCTCGATGTTCCATTCATTCCCCATGTCATCTGCCAATTTCTCCAACGAGAACTGGTTTGCAAGATACGCATCGGGTTTGATTCTGCGCACGGTTCTCCGCAAGGTGTCCATGCTTTTGGCCATGTCGGATTGCACTTGTGCGAGCATGGACAAGCTCCTCTGTTGATCGGTATGGAGCGTCGCAATGGCGGCTTCCATCATCATTTTCATCCGGATCATCGCGTGTCCGAGATCATCGTGAAGATCGTTGGCGATCCGGTTTCGCTCTTCGATTTGCGTGAGAAATTCAACCTGTTTGGCATAATCGAGGATGGTCAGGCGGGCATGTTCCAGGTCGTAATGTTTTTTTCTGAGTTCGTCGTACAGTTTTTCCGTTTCCCGGTAGCTTGTTGAAGCGTTGTCCAACCGGCGGAGAATCACGACCATGATGATCATGATGAAATTCGCCAGCAAAATCGTCTCGGGCGGATAGTGAAACATGCAGACATTGAGCATTGCCATCAGGATCAGGAAAACTTTGGAAATGCTCTGGTTGAGACGTGACTGGTGCAGAGCAAGCAACGTCGAACAGAACAAAAGATACATGATTCCTTCGAACAACACCGTCATCATGCAAGAAGCCGTGCTTTCCAGCAACAGAAGGACGCCAGCGCCTTTTTTGTATTTGTCCCGCGCTTTGTCCAGTATTCCGGCCAGTCCCAAATAGAACACGTTGCAGAGCGCAAAGAGTGTGTCATTCTCCGGGGTCGCAACCAGCATGGTGCCGAACGTTGCAAAGGGAATGATCACGAACCGCAAACCCATCCACATGGCAGCCCATTCCTTCCGGCGAATGACGAAAGTCATCCAAACAGTGACTTCCATCTGTGAAAGCGTGACCTCTAGTTCGTTACAAGAAGATGTTATGCAAGTATAATAATAGCCAAAATGTTATCGGGAGTAAATCCGGTCGACGCCCGCTGGGAGGCTTGTCAACATGAGCATCATCGAATTGAAGCAAGTGCTGAAAAAATATGACGGCAAAACCGTCGTTGATCATTTGACCCTGCACATTGACCGGGGTGAAATCTTCGGCTTGGTCGGACCGAACGGCGCCGGAAAATCCACCACGATAAAAATGATTTCCACCCTGATTCCGCAGGATGACGGCGTCATCAGGGTGGGGCAACTCGACGTAAAAAAGGACCCCTTAGGCGTGAAAAAAAAGATTGGGGTGGTCCCCCAAGAAATCGCCATTTTCGAAAGCCTGACGGCTTACGAGAACGTTGCGTTTTTCGGGAAATTGTACGGACTCAAAGGAAGCGAATTGAAAAGGCGGGTAGACGAGGCTCTCGAATTCGCCGGTTTACTGGACAGAAAACACGCCAAACCGAAGACGTTTTCCGGAGGAATGAAGCGAAGGCTAAACATTGCCTGCTCGATCATTCATCAACCTGAAGTGATCATTATGGACGAACCGACGGTCGGCATCGATCCCCAATCCAGAAATCACATCCTGGAATCCGTCAAAAAACTGAACAAACAAGGGACGACTGTCATCTATACCAGTCACTACATGGAAGAAGTTTCAGCAATTTGCAATCGAATCGGCATCATGGATCACGGCAGGCTGATTGCTGTAGGCACACAGGAAGAACTGCGGGAGAGGATGGTTGGCCAGCAGAAGGTGATCATCCGTGCTTCCCCCATCACTCCGGCATTGATCGATGATTTGCGCAAACATCCCAAGGTCAAACAAGTCACTACCGGCGAGCTGACGATTGAACTTCTGATTTCTTCTTCCCAGTTCTACCTCCAGGATATCCTGTTCATCCTGTCCGAACATCAGGCTTACATTCACTCCATGACCGTGGAAGAACCCGACCTGGAGAAACTTTTCCTTTCCTTGACGGGCAAAAGCTTGAGAGACTAGAGGAGGTTGGGCGCGCGTGGCGATCATGACGATATTCATCTACGAAATGAAGCGGTTGTCTCGCAGCTGGATGACCCTTCTTTTTGCGATCATCGCCCCGGTCGTGCTCATAGTCTTGCTGGGCTTGGCGCTGAAGGATGCTTTCGCGATCGGTGACAGGGAGCTGAGACAGGCTGAAGTCGTGATCTACAGCGAAGACGATGGCATCTATTTCGATGCGCTTCGGCAATACTTGGAAAGCGGGGACGTCAGGCCTTATATTTTGCCGGTTTACGCCGAATCGCTCTCTCATCTCGAAGAGAGACTGCGCATTGGAGAAGCCCATCTGGGAATCGTCATCCCTGGGGATTTTTCGCTCGCTGTCCTGAAGGGGGAACAAGCGGAATGGACCCTTTATCCGGGGACCGGATTGGACAAAAACATCATCGCCCAAGGTCTCATTCAGGTTTTTTTGGAGCGGATAAACTTTGCAGAGCACAAAACCGGCCAAAGGCCGTCCGAAGCGGAAGGGCAGCTTGCGGCCCGGGAGCGGGTTCCCGTCAGCCTTGACAGCGGGGAAGGGCAAGTCCGTTTGGACAAACTGGAAACCTTTTCGATGATCCAATATTTTTCCGTCCACGTCCTGATCATGTCCATTTTCTATTCCGGACTGATGTTGGCCGTGAATCTGCTGTATGACCGGGAAAATCATCTGCTGGAACGTTTGAAAGTCTTACCCGTCAAGCCGTTTCAAGTCGTGCTCGGAAAAATGCTGGCATTCCTGGTACTGTCGGGTTTGCAAAGCGCGATTGTCATCGGTTTGTCCGCCAGCGTTTTCGATGTGGATTGGGGAGACCGTCCTTTTGTGCTGGCGTTGACCTGCCTTCTGACCATGCTGATCGCGATGAGTTTGGCGTTCCTTGTCACATTGATTGTCAAAAGCGTCGGCGGCGTTGCGGCCATTTTCAATACCATCGTGCTCATCAGCACGTTTGCCGCGGGCAGTTTTTATCCCTCGCCCGGGGGATGGCTGGAGAAGTTCGCTAAATTTACATTGAATGAATGGGCATCGAGCGTCATGTTCAGCCTGATGCTGCGAAGCGGGGACGCCATTGTCTGGAAGCAGACGGGCGTGTTGTTTGCGGCCGGCGCGTTGATCCTGCTCATTGCGTTTTCCCGTTTTCGCTCAAGTTTTTTCCGGAAGGAGTAACCGAATGATGCCGGCCGTCACGATTATGTGGAATTTGATGAAACGTTCGATTGGCACGGTCCGGGGATTCATGACCTTCATCGTCATTCCGGCGGTTGCCGTTTCGTTGTCCGTTCTGCTGTTCGGCGGCAATTCGCAGGATACGATTCACCGGGTCCATTATGTCAACGAAGACGACGGGCCGTTGGGGCGTTATCTCATTGAAAGATTAAGCCGTCATCCGGATTATGAATTGTTCGAAGTGTCCCATCCGGATTTGCTTCGGGAGAAAGTGTTCAAGTTGAGAACGAACGAAGCGTTCATCATCCCCGATTCGTTTACGGAGCATGTATTGGAAGGTCGTCAAGCATTCATCGAACAGATTTATTTGAATCGGGATGCCAAAAATACCGCGCTTGCCTGGATGTTGAATGAACAGGTTGATTCAATGGCGGCGATGGTTCGCACATTGACCGCAAACGGCATCACGGATGAATCGGACATTGTCCAAACCCTCGAAAGGCATTGGACGCTCTCCGGCGTGAACCGGGTCTCCGGAAAAATCGGAGACAAGGTGTTGTGGCATAGGCCCGAAGACGACGAAATCGGCGAAGTAAACCGCATCATGGTGCTGTTCATCATGGGTATCATCAGCCAGGCCATCATTGTCGTTGTCAACGACCATCAGCAGCGAACGATTTATCGCATGTATCTGGCTCCAATCCGTACGACGGACATTGTGGTCGGCAATTTCCTGGGTTGTTTTCTCATGGGAACGTTCCAGATCATCCTGATGCTTGGCATCACCCGTTACGCAATGGGCTTTCAATACGGGGGAGCACCCGTCGTCCATCAATTTGTCGTTCTGGTATTGTTTTTGCTGGCTTCGATGGGAATCGCATGTGTTGTCGGCACGTTCTTTAGAGATTCCCACCACATCGGACTCATCAATGTACTCGTGGTGTTGCCGACCAGCATGATCGGCGGCTGCTTCTGGGCCTTGGATGACATGCCGGAATTCATGCGGAAAATGGCCAATTTTGTGCCCCAATCATGGGCCATCGACGCGATCAGCACGCTGGAAGACGGGGGCAGATGGACGGACATCTCCATGAATCTCCTCGTTTTGACGGCATTTGCCGGTGTATCCCTGTTGTTCGGCGCCAAAATCATGCGGCCGGACATCGATTGACATCCGCTTAGCCAGGCGGAACCGGACAAATCTGAGAAAAACCGGAGGTTTTCATGAGAAAAACGTTTTGGATCATTCTCTCGTCGGTTTTTCTGGGAGGAGCAACGATCTTCCTGTCCATGTTTTTGTTGCAAGACGACATGAGTGAAGTGGAAGTCATCTCCGTCAGGCAGGGAAAGCTCAGTGAAACCATTTTTACAACGGGCGTCGTGGAACCCAAACGGGTAACCAGGCATTATTCTCCACTTAGCGGAATCGTCTCCGAAGTTTTCATCAACCAGAATGAACCGGTAACGAAAGGCCAAATCCTGTTTGAGCTGGACACCGCAGATTTCGAAAAACAGCTGAAAATCGAAAACGTAAACCTTCAGTTGCTGTTGGACGAGAAAAGGCAGCAAAGAATTAATTACGTTGAAAAAATCAAAACCCAACTGGCGGAATCTGGGAATGCAGAAGCCCTTGATGAACCGCCGGATTTGACCGCATATGATTTGAAGATCAAAAAAAGCCAACTCATCATCGAAGACCTTGAATCAAAATTGACGCAAACGAAGGTTACAGCCGAACATGACGGTATCGTGACGGATGTTAAAGTCACGAAGGGTCAGGCCGTTTCGCAAGGCGAATACGCCTTGTCCATCAGTGATGTGGGGGAATTGCAAGTCAGGGCTGAAGTTCCGGAACTCGAAGCGCATCAACTTGCAACCGGTATGCCCGCCGTCCTCGTCAACGGCGCGACGGAAGAAAGGTTAAGCGGTCATATCGATTACGTGTCCCCGGTTGTTACCAAATCCGAAAAAAGTCCGAATACATCCGTCGTTGAAATCCTGCTGGTTACTGACATAAACGAAGTCCATCTCAAAGTCGGCAATCAATTGAACATCGAGATCGACATCGAGCAAAAAGAGCAACTGCTCATCCCCAGCTCGGCCGTTTTCTTTGAAGGCGGGCGAAGTTACGTTTTTCGCGTCAACAACCAAGTTCTGGAAAAGGTCGAGATATTGACGGGGAGGGAAAACGACCAATGGGTGGAAGTGCTTGAAGGACTGGCTGTCGGGGATGAGCTCATCCGCGAGGCCACAGATGGACAGAAGGAAGGATCGAAGGTCAAGGTTTTGTACGAAAGCGAAAACTGAGGAAAGGGAGGAGAAAAAACCGATGGAAATCTTCGCCGTAAAACTGTCCGATCAGATCTTTCAGGAAGACGTTCACCGGCTCATTTCCAGGATTCCCGAACATGCATTTCGCCGAGTGCGGCACAATAGCCCCCGGAAATTTGATCACTATCATTCCTTGATCGGCGATATTCTGATTCGATCCGTCATTCATCACCAAACGAATGCGAAATGGTCGGAGATCAAAATCGCCGTTTCGAAGTACGGAAAACCTTACATCAAAAACCAGGCCGACATTCATTTCAATCTTTCCCATTCACATGAATGGGTCGTGGCAGCGGTCGACAGAAAACCAATCGGGATTGATGTGGAGTACATTCAACCCATTGACGAAGAAATTGCCCGATTCTATTTTTCACCCATTGAATACAGCAATTTGATCCACGTTAAAGAAGGCGCTGAAAGACTGGCCTATTTCTATGATTTGTGGACGCTCAAGGAAAGCTTCATCAAGAAAGTCGGAAAAGGGTTGTCCATTCCCCTCGATACCTATTCCATCATCAAGGATGCAGACAATATCGAGGTGATTCAGGTGATCTTGAAACAAGCGCCTTACTTCAAGCAATATCCCATCGATTCCAACTACATATTGAGCGTATGTGGACCTCTGTCAATAGATTGGACACATGGAATCGAGAAAATTACGCAACATAATCGTACATTTGTTCGCATTGAATGGGTGTGAGATACCCGATCGCCGAATGGACTCGTTTGCGATTG
>Ga0310828_1001951_pt1 | contig 10359 bp, 9 predicted proteins | sample WT_ome_3_FD_202242 | JGI IMG/M metagenome (GOLD analysis project Ga0310828, IMG submission 202242) | Sorghum-adapted microbial communities enriched on wild type (WT) sorghum from Joint BioEnergy Institute, Emeryville, California, United... ... | reverse complement strand
CGCAAACCGGGAGCCGCTCTGCTCGCCAGTCTGGCCGGGGCGGGGTTGTCCGCCTTCATCGGCCATGGTGTGCAAGTGTTGATGTACGGGTTTGTGCAAGGGCTCATGGCCGAGCTGCTGTTTGCCGCATTTCGCTACAAACGGTATAACATCGTGGTGGCGGGCTTGGCGGGCGTTATGTCCTGCCTGGGCAGCTTCCTGCTGGATCTGTACTACGGATATGCGGATCTGGAAGCCTGGGCATTGGTGGTGAAATACGGTTTGAGAACGATCAGTGCGTTCGTCTTCACGGGTGTGTTCGCGTATTCCATCATCAAGGCGCTGGAAGCAACCAAAGTGACAACATTGATCCGGCCGGTTTCTCCGGACGAGTACAAGCATCTCGATTGACATTCGTTTTGGCGCAGGCGAATCCTGCGATGCGGCCGGACAAGGGGGGTCACGCATGGCTATGGCAAATGGAAGATCCGGGGAAGTTTCCGCGCATGATGCCGACATCTGCGTCGGCGTTGAACATTTGCGTTTGAAATTTCCCGGGGAACCGGACATTTTCTTTCATCATTTGACCTTGCATATTCCGAAAGGTCAAAAAGTGCTCATTCTGGGTCCGAGCGGTTCGGGAAAATCGACGTTGCTGCAGGTGCTGAGCGGACTCATTCCCCATTCCATCGAAGTGCCCATGCGATACAGCCGGATTCAATGGCCTGCATCGTGGGGATTTGTGTTCCAGGATCCGGATACCCAATTTTGCATGCCCTGTGTGGATGAAGAGCTGGCTTTCGTGCTGGAAAACCAGGGGGTTCCGCGTTCGGAAATGGAATCGCGGATGCGCGAGGCGCTTGCCCAAGTGGGGTTAAGTTTCGATGATCTTCACATTCCGATTCAAAGCCTGTCCCAGGGCATGAAACAACGATTGGCGCTGGCTTCCGTGCTGCTGCTCAAACCGGAAGTCGTGTTTCTGGACGAACCTTCGGCCTTGCTGGATCCGGAAGGCACCGAACAGATCTGGGCCTCCATCAAACAATCCCTGCATGACCGGACGGTGATCCTGGTTGAACACAAAATCAACGCGATTGTGAACTGGATCGACCGGATCGTCTTGCTGGATGAACAGGGGCGCCTCATAGCGGACGGCCATCCGGATGATGTGTTCCGGCACCATAAAGCGGCATTTGAGCGGTACGGGATTTGGTATCCTGCGGTCTGGGACGAATATTTGGCATCGTCCCGCTGGAAGGCGATTCGCGCCAACCGGGAGCGGTCCGGTCTTTCCGCCGCCGACTGCGAGACCGTGCTGGAATTGGAACAATTCGAGGCTTACCGCGGCAAACCATGCAAGCTGCGCGTGGACAAGGCCAGCGTCAATGAAAGATCGTGGATTGCCGTGACCGGTGAAAACGGCGCCGGAAAAAGCACGCTGCTTCTGGCTTTGGCCCAGTTGATTCCGACCGCCGGCACATATATCTTGCGGGGGCGAGTGATCCCGGAGCAGCCGAAAAAACGCCGGGTGCCGGAAGGGGTGGCGCTGGTGTTTCAAAATCCGGAGATGCAGGTTGTGGCCGATACGCTATTCGATGAATTGGCGCTGCCTTTGGCCAAGTCCGGGTGGAAACGCGACGAAATGGAGGGGGAAGTCCGGCGGATTTCACAGTATTTCCATCTGCCTCTCGAACCCGGACGGCATCCCTATGACTTGTCATTAGGGCAAAAGCGCAGATTGAGCGTCGCGACGGCAATGGCGGAGCAGGCATCCGTGCTGCTGCTTGACGAGCCGACATTCGGACAGGACGCGCGCAATACCTTTGCGATCCTGGAATATTTGGAGCAGTTGCGGCATGATGGCAAAACCATCGTCATGGTGACGCACGACCGGCGCGTGGTCGAACATTTTGCCACCGAAGAATGGGTCATTGAAAAAGGACGGTTAAAGGAAATACGAAAGATTTGACCATACCGGCGGGCATGGAGGGAACGACGTTGCTGGAATGGTTTGCGCCGCAAAGGATTACATGGTTGCATCGCGCGAATCCGGCATGGAAAGGTTTGCTCATGTTTTTGGTGATGCTGGTGCTGTTTTTTTCCCGCGACCTTGCTTTTATCGTGGTGATGGCGTGCTGGTACGGCGGGTTCTTGTTTGTTTTCAGCGGTTTTGCGCGCAGAAAACTGCTGCTCTTATGTCTGCCCTTTGCGCTCACATTCTTGTCTTCCTCCCTGACATTGGCGCTGTTTGGAAAAGGCGAACATGTGCTGTGGCAGTGGGGCATTGTCAAAATTTCCGAAGAAAGCGTAAGATCCGGACTGATTATCGGCATGAAGTCGCTCGCCATCGGGTTGGTCAGTCTTGTGCTGCTGCTCACGACCCGTCCGGTGTTGTTGTTTTATGCCCTGATGCAGCAATTCCGTTTTCCCGCCAGGTTCGCATACAGTTTCCTGGCGGCATTGAGGCTGGTGCCGATCGTGATCGAAGAGTGGCAGACGAGAACGCATGCGTTGAAGGTGAGGGGGATTACGTTTTCCAAAGGGATAAAGGGCGTATACGAACGGCTCAAGCTGTACAGTGTGCCGCTGTTTGCCCAGAGCATTCGCCGGGCGCAGCGCATGGCGGTCGCCATGGAAGCGAAACAGTTCCGCATGAACCAACCGCGAACGTACTATTATGAGACGTCTTATTCCAAAATCGATGCATACTTGACCGCGTATGTATGCGGTTCGCTGCTGGTTGCGTTATTGATGCCCGAACCTTTCCGGTGAGGGCTTTTTGCTTAATGGGCGTATTCACCGATGAAATCGCGGATCGGATGACTTCTATTGTTACAGCGGAATGCAAATTATTGATTTAAGAAGAAAGGAGAAGATCGAATGACAAAAATCGTTCCGCATTTATGGTATGACAAGGAAGCCAATACTTCAAGTTGAACCCGGCCATATCGCTGATGGTCGCCTGCTCGACTTCCAAGGAAGTGGACAGGCTATGGGCGGCTTTGACGGAGGGAGGGCAGACCATTCAGAAGATTACGCCTTGCCTGCTCTTCTCCGGTGATGTCTGCGGGAAAGCCGAGGAAGCCGTCAAGTACTATGCAGAAGTGTTTGCGAACTCGGAAATCGGACCCATCAGCAGATACCGTGAGGGAGAAGCCGCATCTTCAAAGGCCAGGTGAACGATGCTATGGCTTAAATTCAATTGGTTAAATGGGGAGTGTAATTCGATGAATATCGAAACCGACCGATTAATGTTGCGGGAAATGACGGAGGCAGATTTTGAAGCCTTGTACGCTGTCCTTGCAGATGCAGATACCATGAAGCACTATCCCCATCCCTTTAACGAAGACAGCGTCAGAGAATGGATAAGAAGAAATCTTGAAAGATACAAGATCTTCGGCTTCGGATTGTGGGCCGTGGTGTTGAAAGAAACCGGCGAAGTGATCGGGGACTGCGGTCTTACCCTGCAGGTCATCAATGGACAGATCAAGCCGGAAATCGGCTATCATATTCGCAAAGACTGTCAGAGGCGAGGATACGCCAGTGAAGCGGCAAAAGCCGCAAGAGACTGGACGTTCATGAATACGCCTTTCAATATCGTTTATTCGTATATGAAGCATACGAATGTTCCGTCATGTCGAACCGCGATGGCTTACGGCTGCAAATTGGTTGACGAGTTTGAAGATGAGCACAATGAACGGTTCAAAGTATATGCCATCAGTCGCGCGGAGTGGGAAGAATCAAGGCGCTGAGTTAATGCGTTATTTCCGATAATGGTCAAGCACGGTGGACGAGGCGCTGGACTATTTTGACGAACGGGAGATGGTGTACCCTCTGCGCCTGTTGAGCGAAGCGGGCCTCGGCTACATGACGCTGGGCCAGCCGCTCAGCTCCTTGTCGGGCGGCGAACTGCAGCGGGTGAAGCTGGCGACGGAGCTGGCCGTGGAAGGGAATATTTATGTGCTGGATGAGCCGACGACCGGACTGCATTTGTCGGACATCGAGCGGCTCATGCGGCTGATGAACCGTCTGGTCGATCAGGGAGCGACGCTTATTGTGATCGAGCATCATCTGGACGTGATCGGCCAGGCGGACTGGATTATCGACCTCGGCCCCGGGGCGGGATATGAAGGAGGCAATGTGCTGTTCCAGGGGCCGCCGGAGGAGCTGATCCATTGCCATGCTTCCATTACCGGCCGCTATTTGAAAAGATATGCGGAAGGCGGAAGCAGGGAATGACGGTACGCGAAATACACCGAAACGCGGAGATGTCGCAATGAGAACACTTTGCAACGAGCTTGCGCCGAACCGGGAATACGGCCACGAGAAGTGCAGCCACAAGGATTCCAAGGCTTACTAATCGAAATTATATGCAGGAGCAAAGTGCAGTCCGGAGTTTCGGATCGAAGAAAGGGCTTGACCGAAAGAACCAATCAGGGAGGGCTTCTGCGCATGAGAATCGCGGGCGTGGAGTTGTCTGCGGATTTGCGTTTGGAATCGGTGGAATGGGCCAGGCTGCCGGGGGAGCGCCTCCGGGAAGCGGGTCGCAACGCCCGGCTTGGCGTGCACGGGAAATACCCGAAGCCGCCGGTCGCCGTCGTGCGCATCGGCGGGATCGTCGGTTTCGGGCTGTCGTTCATCCGCAAGGAGACGGCGGAAGGCATGATCGGCACCCCTGTTTACGAGTTTTTCGAGGAGAACGGCGCGGTGAAGGAGCCGTACCGTTCGCTGGAGTTCCCGCTGCTCGACTGGCTCGGCAAGGCGGCCGGCAAGCCGGTGTACGACCTGTTCCGCAGGGCGGATGCTCCTTCCGCGGCCGACGGCGTGCGGATCCCGTGTTATGACACGTCTCTGTATTTCGATGATTTGCACCTGGAGGACGATCCCGCGGCGGCAGAATGGATGCGGCGCGAGGCGGAGGAAGGGAAAAGCCTCGGCCACCGCCATTTTAAAATCAAAGTCGGCCGCGGCGCGCGCTGGATGGACCCGGCAGCCGGTCTGAAGCGGGATATCGCCGTTATCCGGGCGGTGGCCGAAGTTGCCGGCCCCGAAGGCAAAGTGATGATCGACGCGAACAATGGGTATACGCTGAATCAGCTGAAGGAAGTGCTGCGGCAGACGCCGGACTTGTATTGGGTGGAGGAAGCGTTCCACGAAGACCGCGTGTTGTATGAAGATTTGCGGGAGTGGATGGCGAAGCATGATATCCGCGCGATGATCGCCGACGGCGAAGGGGATGCCTCCCCTCATCTGATGGATTGGGCGCAAGCCGGGGTCGTGGACGTGGTGCAATATGACATTATCGTTCCGGGATTCTCCGCATGGCTCGGGATCGGGGCGAAGCTGGACCAATGCGGCGCACTCTCCGCGCCCCACAGCTACGGCACCATTATCGGGAACTATGTCGGCGGGCACCTGGCGGGGGCGATCCGCGGCTTCCAGTTCGTCGAATGGGATGAAGGCGACGTGGCGGGTGTGGACCGCTCAGCCTATCGGGTGGAAGACGGCGCCGTTACGATCCCGAATCTGCCGGGGTTCGGCCTTGGCCTGGATCTGGAACGCTTTGCGAAGGAACGCGCGGCATCGGGCTGGAGGATCGGGTGAGAAGGAATAGCCTGATGTGAAGGTCTGTAACCTTCTCAACCTGTGGTATACTGGTTTTGGAGGAAGAAAAGGTGGTGCGATTCATGAATGTTAATCGCGAAGAGTTGAAACGCATGATAGACCACATTTCCGAACAGGAAGTAGCAGAACTGCTTGATTTTATCGGTTATTTAAACATGAAGCGCGAACGCGAGGCATTGAAAAATCTCGAACAGGCAAGCCTGACCAGTATGGACTTCTGGGACAATCCGGTTGATGATGAGGTTTGGAATGATGTATAAGCAGGGCGATATACTGCTGATCCCGTTTCCATTTACCGATTTGTCGTCAACGAAACAGCGTCCTGTACTTGTATTGTCCAATACCAAGTATAATGAATCGAACCAGGACATCGTTGTAGCCGCAATTACATCGAATTTGACGGAGAAAGAATATTCAATCTTGATAACCGCAAATGATCTCGACGAGGGAAAATTAAAGGTAGACTCCTTGATTCGGGCGGATAAGATTTACACATTCTCGAACCAGATCGTCATCAGAAAATTCGGGCATTTGAAAGCCGAAGTATATATTAGGGTTAAGGATCAGATCGAAAAGTTAATCAGAAGCTAACGCAGCAAATTTGAACTGCTTTCTGTCAAGAGAACAGTGAAAGAGAAAATTGAGGGACATGATGACAACAAGTCAATCCGATTCTCAAGCAGTGATCTCCGCATTAATCGCGGAGTTTCTTTATTTGGAGCATTTTCTTGGTATAGGGTGAATCTTCCATCCATTTTTTTGAAGGAATTCTACTCAATCGTTTGGCAGGTCTATGGTATAGTAAGCATAGGACACAGGTTTGATGGAAACAGGGGATCATCAGGCGATGAAATTATTCGAGGTATTGCCAAACAACTTTTTCCGTTTGTTGACGGGATCCAACAAGGAACTGTACGCGGAAGCGGGTTTGCTCATTTATGAACAGTCGCAGCGGGACCGGTTCGGCATCCGCTATGATGTGATGCGGGACTTGCTGCAGGAACTGATTGAGACCCAACAGGAGCTTGGACTGGCTTACGCGCCGGATGACGACGAACTGTTGGATGATGAAGTTCGTGCGCCGGGCGGAAATACGCGAACAGCGAATCGGGGCAGCGGGTCCTTGCGAATCGGGGAAACGGGAGCGCAACAAATCACTGTGGAAGAAGCGGCCAGGATGCAAGCGAATGCAATGCTTCGGCGGTTCGAAGCTTTGAAATGGATCGATGTCGAAGACCGCGATCAATTTCAGCGCTATATCGTATTGCCACATTATGCAAGCCGGATGTTGGGCCTGTTCATGGAATTGTGCGAAGCCCGGTCGGTGGAGTATCAGCGATTCGCTTTCACCACGTTTCAAATTTTGACCGGCGGAGAGGCCGAGCGGCGACCTTGTTTCGCCGTGCGCGAAGCGCTGCAGATTACGCTGCAATTTCGGCAAGAGCTGATCACCCTGTACAACAATATGAAACACCACATGGAACAGGTCGTTCAGAAGACGTCCATCCAGGACGTGCTTGACCATCATTTCGACACCTACATATCGCAAATCGTGGACAAAAGCTACCATCGCCTCAAGACGTCCGACCACGTATCGCGATACAGACATCACATTTTGCAGAAGGTGCAGGACTGGCTTCTGGACCGTGACTTGATGGAGGAGACGATTACCGACGGTTTGCAGAGCGATTTTTACCGGTCGCGGGAAGAGGCGGAAGATGACATTCGCCGGTCGCTCTTGACGATCGAGGAAATCTATGCCGGACTGGACGAGGTTTTCTATCAGATCGATGTGCGCCATAATCAGTATTTGCGTGCGTCTTACGATCGGGCGCGTTATCTCAGTCAGCATCAGACCGGAGTGGCGCAACAGTTGGGCATGCTGCTGGAGCACTTGTCACAGCGTGCCGAGGCTCTCGGCCTGAATGCGGATTTCGACGGTGAAAATGCGGAGGTTAAGCGCCTGTTTCGCATGCTGCACATCGGTCAGCTGAGTGAAGGTTCCCTGTATATTCCCCGACAGCGCCGCCAGCATCATCAGCCGGAGCGCCATATCGTGGTTGACATCCCCGAAGAATGGAAAGAGCAGCTGCATCAAACGAACCTGGAACGGATGCGGCGGTCGATCACCCGCAAGAAGGTCGAACGGTTCGTTCTGGACAAGATGGGGGAACGCGACCATATGGAGATGCGGGAATTGGCGCCGGACACTGTGGAGCAACTGCTGCTTCTGACTTATGTGTATTTGTACGGTCAGGACGACTCCTCCGCCTTCCGCTTGCGGCGGAACGAGGAGCGCGTCATTGTACGGATCGGACCGTATCGTTTCCACAATCATACCATCGTGCGTGCCGAGGGGAATGCGGGCCGTAAAGCGGTGATGCGATGAACGGGCAAACCAGAGCCGGGAGGTGCGAACGCCATGACCATGGGCAGCGAATATCCCGCCGTGGCGGGAGGATTGGCCTTGCTTGACGCGTTGGGAGAATCAGACAAGCAGAAAATGGGCGCCGCGCTCAATCGGCTGCTTGCGAACAATTTTCTGGTCAAAGAACGGGACAGGGAAGCGTACATGTTCCTGCGCAGAAATCGGGAGGCGGCGCAGGCTTTTTTTCGTTTCTTGCAATGGGAGTTCATTCTCGATGATCGTCACGAGGTCGTCTATGTGCAGGGGCCGGACAGCACGATTCGCCGCGCGTTCAACCGGGATGAAACGATCTGGATGCTGATCCTGCGTCTGATTTACCAGGAAAAGCGCGAAACATTGTCGCTCAGCGAATTTCCGATCACGACGCTGTATGAAATCCGATCGAAGTACGACACGTTCCGTCTGCCGTGGATCAACATGACGACGTTGGATCGGCTGGTGCGACTGTGCACACGCCATCAACTTCTCGATACGCTGGACAACGACGTGCGCTCCGATGACTGCCGGTTTCGGCTTTTTCACAGTTGGATCTATTTCATCAACATGGACGAAGTCAAGGCATTGGCAGAACGGATCGAGCGATACCGACAGCGGGAGGAGGGCGACCTGTTCAATGAAGTGGCTGAAGAAACTCCGGCTGATTAAGTGGCACTACTTCGAAGATGAGACGATGGAATTCGGCAGGCAGACATTGATCACCGGCCAGAACGCCGCCGGCAAATCGACGATCATCGACGCGCTGCAAGTGCTCCTGATTGCCGACCAACGTCAGATCCGCTTCAACCCGGCGGCCCACGAAGAGGCGAAGCGGTCGTTGATTCACTATCTGAAAGGAAAAATCGGCAGCGATGACCGTACTTTCGTACGCGACGGGGATTTTACCACTTATACCGTGGCGGAATTTCGCGATGATGTGAAGAAAGAATCATTCGTGATCGGCGTGGTCATCGATGTGTTCTCCGATCAGCAATTTGAGGAAGAATACTTTATTCTGGCCGATTGTCGACTTGACGATCTTGATTTCATCAAGCCGTCCGGCCATTTGCGCAATCGGGAGGAATTCAGGCGCAGGCACGCGGTTTCCTCCGACCGTTCGCGGGCGAGGGCGATTTTCGAACGGAACAAAACGACGTACCAGAAGGCGTTGCTCGCGAGATTGGGAGGGCTGAACGAGCGCTTTTTCCGCATTTTCCTTAAAGCTCTATCGTTCAAACCGATCCAGAATGTCAGAGATTTCGTGTACGATTACATTCTGGACAAAAAAGAACTGCAGCTGGACTTGATGAAGCAAAATTTCGACATCCATGAAAAATACAAACGTGAACTTGAACAACTGCAGATTCGCAAGGAAAAGTTGCAGCGCATTCGCGACGTGTACGATCAATATGACAAACTGCGCGTGACGGTTCAGGAACAGGAGTATGTGATCCGGCGGCTCAAGCTGACGCTGGAGGAAGAGCAACTGGAAACATGCCGCAAGCAGCTCGCCGAAATGGAGGACCGTCTGCGCGGGATGGAAGACGAGATGGCGCTTGCCGCGATGAAGTACGAAGAAGCGAAAGCCGAAGCAGAACAGGCGTTGACCCGCTGGAAGAGCCATGACGCGGTGAAGCGTGCGGGGGAACTGGAGCGCCAGATCGAGGAATGGAGCGACGGACTGGAACGGTTAAAGCAGGAACTGAATGCTGCCAGGAGGGCATTGGAAGGAGAACGGCAACTCGTCGCGCAATTGGTGGATTGGCCGGGAAACGATGGCTGGACGCTCCGATCGGATGATCGTGCTAATCTGACGTCAGGTGTGGAAGCGATGTCGACGGCAATTCGCCGTATGGAGATTATGCTGGATTCCGATCCGGAGACGGAGATCTTCGTAGATGATCTCGGAGAACTCATGCAACGCATCATGGATTTGGGAACACAACTTGGCCAAATCCACGAGCAACTCCTCATTGAACGAACCCGCGCGGAAGAGCGTGTCCGGGCCTTGGCCGACCGCATGTGTGAACTGGAACAGGTCATTCGGGATCTGGAAAACAAGAAGCGTCCCTACCCGCACTCGGTCGTTCAGTTGAAACGCGTGCTTGAGGAACGGCTGAACGGACGGTCGCCGGTGTGGATTTTCTGTGAGGAAATGGAGGTCGAAGATGAGGATTGGCGCAATGCCGTCGAAGGTTATCTGAATACGCAGCGGTTCGATCTGCTCGTTCGGCCGGAAGTGTTCGCCGAGGCGTTGTCGATTTATGAAAGGGAGAAATACCGTCTGCAGCTCGAAGGGGTCGGACTGGTTGATACGGAGAAAGAGAAGCGGTTCTTTCAGACGGCCGAAG
>Ga0310828_1001950_pt1 | contig 10374 bp, 15 predicted proteins | sample WT_ome_3_FD_202242 | JGI IMG/M metagenome (GOLD analysis project Ga0310828, IMG submission 202242) | Sorghum-adapted microbial communities enriched on wild type (WT) sorghum from Joint BioEnergy Institute, Emeryville, California, United... ... | reverse complement strand
AGGTACAGGACGAGGTGCCGGAACCGTACCGCTCCGCCATTTTCGCGGTGTGGGGCGATGAGCCGATTGTTCCTGATCCGATTGAACCGATCCCCGAGCAGGATGCAGGACCCGAAAACGAAGAAGGCGAGGGCGCCGCTGAATAGGCGGTGCCCGATTCTTTTTTTGACGCAGAAGGGGTGTTGAACTTGAGCATGAATCAGCCGGAACTGCAAGCGCTCGGGAAGATCGAGAGCCGGATGGCGCGGATGGAAGCGTTGCAAGAATCGAATACGCGTGCAATCAGCGACCTTTCCGCCAGCGTCAACCGGTTGGTCGAAAAATTGGATAAATCGGATGACGTGGCGAAAGAAGCGCTTCAGCGGGTGAAGTCGGCCCAGCACCAAATTGATGACGTTCGTTCAGATTTGTCATGGGCGTGGAGGACTGCACTCGGGGCGCTTGTGACCGGCGTCATCGGCGTCATCCTGAAATTCTGGGGAGGTTGATCGGATGTCGAGAGCATCATTTATTGCCGCCGTCGCGCCGGTGGCTGTGAAGGTGCGAATCGATGGCGGCCCGCTGTTCCCGTCCGTCTCCGTCGCCCAGACGATCCTTGAAACCGGTGGAAAAATCCACCCGTGGAATAACATCGTCGGGTACAAAGTCGGAAGCGGCAAGCAGACTCCGTACTGGAGCGGGAAAGCTGTCCGCAAGGGGACGTGGGAAGTGTACGGCGGGCGGACGGTTCAGACATCGGCTGACTTCCGGGCGTATGATAGCATCGAAGACTGCCTCAAGGATCAGGCGCTATTGTTTCTAAACAACAGTCGCTATCGGCGCGTAGTGGTGGCCAGAACGCCAGAGGAACAGGCGGCTATGTTGAAAGAGTGCGGATACGCTACTGATCCGCAGTATGCCGGGAAGATCATGTCGATCATCAATTCTTACGGTCTTAAAAAATATGATGAGGTGGCGCGAATGGAACTGGAGCGAATTAAACGTCTGGAAAATGAAGTCGCTGAATTGAAGAAAGCAGTTCAGTCTGGTCCCGCCCCGGAATGGGCCGAGTCCACGATAAAGAAGCTGGCGGAGAAGAAAACCGCCTCCGGCCAGCCGGTGATGTCGGATGCGAATGTCAGCCGTGATTTGGCGCGGATGCTTGTCATTCTTGATCGTTTGGGGGTAATCGAATGAACGATCTGATCGAATTCGTGCAGGAACAAATTATCGTCCTTGTGCCGGTGCTGTACGTCATAGGAGCGATGCTGAAAAACACGCCCAAAATGCCCGACTGGCTCATCCCGTGGACGCTTCTGATAGTCGGTATCCTGCTGGCCGTGCTGATTATGGGCGACCCGCTTCAAGGTGTGATTCAGGGGATTCTGGTGGCAGGGGCGACCGTCATGGCCCATCAGCTCATCAAACAGACTGGCGAGCGGGAATAAGGGTCACAAATGGGTCACGCAATCTAATGAATAATCCGACTTCCGCGTGGAAGATGTTGCAGGAGAGAGTGCGGAAAAATCGGGCATTTCCGCACTCCGATTTTCAGGCGTGAAAGATGTTTCAGGTGCTGAAAGTATGGACGGTATGCCGGACAAGGTGCCACCTATGCCTAGAATCACGAGGCCTCCAGTTGTCTGGTAGGCCGTATGGGTCACAAATAGGTCACATAGGTCAAAAATACAGGAGGTAATCAGCGGTTTCCCATGAGGTTTGCGAACAACTGGGCAACCGCTTTTTTTCGTTTCTTCGTGATGTGCAGGTAGACACTTCTAGTTGTTTCGTCATCGTGGTGTCCGAGCCGTTCCATAATCTCCTCGAGTGTTGCCCCTGCTTCCGCCAGCAGGGATGTGTGTGTGTGGCGGAGCGAGTGCGGGGTGAGGGATTCATCCAGTCCGGCGAGTCGCAGGTATCGCCTCATTGTGCGTGGGAGAGAGCGAATGTTCAGTGGATGCCCGAGCCGATGGTGTTTGGTCAGGTTGGCAAATATAAAGTTCTGGTCATAATACCGGTTCCGGTATACCATTCGGATTTCATTCTGTAAGGCCCGGAGCTTCCGCAGTTCAGTAATAACGGTTTTGTCGATGTCGATGATGCGGATGGATGATTCCGTTTTCGGGGTCAATAATATATGCTCGTCCCCGACTCCCGAGGGATAGAAAATGGTCTTCGTGATGTTGATTGTCTGCTCGTCAAAATCTACGTCCGACCATTTCAGCGCAAGTAGTTCTCCGCCCCGCAACCCGGTATAGGCAAGGGTCAGGAAGATCGTATATTCAAGTTGGCTCCCGTGTGTCCGCACCGTATCAAGGAAGCAAATGAGTTCGTCTCGTTCTAGGTATTTGGGAATCTCTTTTTTTGACTCGATATCTTCGACGGTTGGTTTATCTTTCGGGATCACCGCAAATTCAGTAGGGTCTTTTTTGATTTTTCCGAGTTCGATGGCTTTTTGGAAAATCATCCGTGCTGTGGTATGTATGCCTTTGATTGTCTGCTCGGCATACCCGAGCTTTTTCAGGTCGAGCAGGATGCTCTGGTAACGCTCTGGCGTGATGTCGCGCAGTCGCAATTCCGAGAGATAGTTCAGGAGCCACTTTATTTCCTTCCGGCGTATTTGGATCGTGCTGATTTTTATGCCTGATGCCTCGTACAATTCCAGCCATTGATCCGCGAACTCCCGAAACGTGATGTTCGATTCCGTAACGTAAGTGCCTTCGCTCAATTCCTGTATTAGCTTCGCCGCGGCAAGCTCCGCCTCTTTCCGTGTGGCGAATCCACCCTTCCGCTTCTGTTTTCGCTTCCCGGTCTTCGGATCGATTCCGATGTCAATGGCGAAGTACCATTTGGCGCCGCAGGTGCATTTTCGGTTTTTAGGGCATTTGCAATATTTGCGGTAGAAATGGCCTTTCACGTCAACCGTCCTCCTAAAAAGAAATCCTTATGTAGAGACTGAACGAATTCTACTGGGACGTTCATTCTCTGCGCGAATTCATAGATGCTTTCCCCTTCCGTCAGCGCCTCATCTCCGATTAGCAACGCCGCGGCAAATTGGTTGGCTTCGCGCTCAATTTTGCTGTGTGTGGCGAAATTTGATGTGGCTAAAAAGGCGTTATCCTGTGTATGTAGGAGAGCGTGGCCTAATTCATGTGCCGCAATTGCCCTTTGCCATGCTCTCGGTTTTTCGGAGTTCACCACGATGTAAGCACTATCAAAAATGCGTGTGAAGAAACCACCAATATGGGATGGGAGACTTTCATAACAAACTTCGATACCGAGATAGTCCGCAACGATGAATGGGTCGTTGGTGCCACAAACTTTAACGACTTCTCTCGCAAGATGTAAAGGATGTGTAGGCATTACCTTCCCTCCCATATTGTGTTTTATTATTCTTCTTCGCGCATCCTCCGTTTTTTGAGTGCATCAAAAAACAGAGCCGTAAGAACATCCTCGACCCGTTGTTTATCTTGTTCGGTCAAGGGTTGTCCGAGAAAAAGCACATTTGCGTTTTTGAGGAATTCAGTCAATTCGACTGGTTGATCGGGTTTCTCGGGCTCCACGTATCCGGCCAGTTCCATGAGATAATCGTAAGAGATGCCGAGACCCTTTGCCAACTTCTCGATAGTCTCTGGTTTTGGCGTTCCCCGTGTTCCTTGTTCTATTTTCGATATTTGCCCGAAGCTGACTCCAGACTTGATCGAAAGCTGACGGATAGAATAGCCCTTGCTTTCCCGCAACCGTCTTAAGTGCTTCCCAAAATCCATTGATTATCACTCCCATCTGAATACGATAGTTGCCGAAAGGCATCGTATCATATTGTACGCCATAATTTAAGGAGTTAAAGCAAAAAAACGTTGCCAAAAGGATAATGAATGTGTTATATTGTACACAGCAAGCGAAAGGAGGTTACGAGAGTGAATGAGACGACTGCGCGGATTGAACTGAAAATCGACGCACTTCAAGACTATCTGCGGAGGAACGGCCTGACGTATGCGGAACTTTCGCGCCGGGCTGGAATCAACCGCTCGAATCTTCACCGGATTTTGAATGGACAGCGCGGGCCGGGGAACGAGGTTATCGCCAAACTGCTGAACGCCTGCGAAGGCATGCGATTTGAGGATTTGTTCACCGTTGTGCCCGAATGTGTCCAAAAGGAAACGAATGTGAGGTGATGGAAACGTGAAGACGGATCAACTGCCGGACATTTTGACGGCGCAGAATATTGCTGACTATCTCGGGATTTCCCGCCGCCGGGTTTACGAACTGTTCCAGATGACGCCGGAGCATGGCGGTATTCCGAACTTCGATATTGGCTTCTCGAAACGGGTGCGGAAGGAAGATTTTCTGCTCTGGATCGAGCGGAAGGTGCAAGCAAAATCCGGGGAGGCGGTCTGATGAATGACGCTGTTGCTGTTGTGCGGATGGATGATGACTTGCTGAACTTCTATGCCGACTGGTACGTGGATGAGAAGGTTCTGTCCAAAACTGGCGAGACGTTCTTGCAGTTCATCGCCCGAAAGGAACGAGAGCTTGCGAAGGGGGTGAGTGGTGGTGCGTCCTATCAGCCAACTGGAAGTGTGGAAGTTGCTTGTGGTGCAAAGTCGTAACTGGAAGGTGATCAATATCGCCTTGCGCCACATCGAAATGCTCGCAAAAAAAGAGCAAGCCCGTCGGCTTGCTCAAACGAGGTAATGAAAATGCGCCCCTATTATACCATGTGGGGCACCGGGAGGTAAAGGAAACGTGAAGCAGATCAAGTTGGATCAGTTGGTGTTGCGGAATTTCAAGGGCGTCCACTCGTTCGTGCTGGATGCTGACGGCGCCGATGTGGATGTCTTCGGAGATAATGCCACCGGCAAGACGACGCTGTTCGATGCGTGGAACTGGCTCCTCTTTGACAAGGATTCTGAGAACAAGAAGGAGTTCGAGATCAAGACGCTGAACAGCGACGGAACTCCTATCCACAATCTCGACCATGAAGTCGAAGGCACGTTGACTATCGAAGATGGAACGATTATACAGACTGTTACGCTTCATAAGGTCTACCGAGAAAAGTGGACGAAAAAGCGGGGCGCCGTCCGGGCGGAGTTCACCGGTCACACGACCGAGTATTTCATCGACGGGGTGCCGGTGAAGAAGGGCGAATATGAGCAGTTCATCTCTGAGATCGCGGACGAGCAACTTTTCCGGTTGCTGACTGATCCCCGGTACTTTAACGAAGTGCTGAAATGGGGCGACCGCCGCAAAATCTTGCTGGAGGTCTGCGGCGACATTTCGGACGCGGAAGTGATCGCATCGAAGCCTGAACTGGCCGAACTGCCCGGAATCCTGAACAGCCGCACCATCGAACAGCATCGCAAGGTTGTGCTGGCTCGCCGCAAGGAGATCAATGACGAACTGGAGCGCATTCCGGTGCGGATCGACGAGGCCGAACGCTCGAAGCCGGACACGGAAGGACTGGACGAACAGGCGCTGATGCAGGAGATCGACGCGATCCGTGCCCGGATTGAGGAAAAGCAGGCCGAACTGGCCGCTGTGCAGAATGGCGGGGCTGTCGCGGAAGCGGAACGCCGCGTGGCCGAGATCGAGACGGAACTGGTTCGGCTCAAGTCCGAATTGCAGGGCGAATGGCTGGAGAAGATCGACGAGCAACGGATGGCGCTGGCGAAAGCCGAAAGCGAACACCGCGCCGCCGAGGGCGAAGTCATCAGCCTGAAGGCGACTATCGAACGTCTGCGCCGGAGCGCCGACAGCCAGCGGCAAGAGATTGAACGGTTGCGGCAGGAATGGCATCAGGTGAACAGTGAGCAATTCGTCGCGCCGGAACTGTCGGATACTTGTGCCGCCTGCGGCCAGCCGCTTCCCGCCGATCAAGTGGAGTCCGCCCGTCAGAGGGCGGAAGAAGAATTCAACCGCTGCAAGTCAGAGCGGTTGGAGCAGATCAACCAGCGCGGTAAGGCGGCAAAGGCCGAGGTTTCGACCATCAGCTCCGAGATTGAACAACTGGAAGCTGAGATCGCAAAGTTGAACCAGAAGCTCGAACAGTTGGCCGCTGTGAAGGCCGAAGAAGCGAAAAAACTGGCCGAACTGCAAAAGCGCCTGAATGATGCCACTTCCGATCCTCGGTATGCCGCGAAGCAGGAAGAACTGCAACAGGCGAAGGCGGAAGTGCTGGCGCTTCGCTCCACGGCGACGACGAAGCTGGATAACATCCGGCTGGAGATCGCCCAACTGCGGAACGAGCAAACGATGCTGGAGAAGCGCCGGGCGTACTTCGATGTCATTCGCCAGCAGGACGCCCGCATCGCAGAACTGCGGGAGCAGGAAAAAGTGTTGGCTACGGAGTTCGAGCGACTCGAACGCGAACTGTTCCTGCTGGATGAGTTCACCCGGGCGAAGGTGGACTTGCTGGAATCCCGGATCAATTCGAGGTTTCGGCTGGCGCGGTTCAAACTGTTCAAGGAACAGATCAACGGTGGACTGGAGGAAACGTGCGAGGTCATGGTGGAAGGCGTGCCGTATAACAGCCTCAATAACGCGGCGCGGCACAATGTCGGGCTGGACATCATTGCCACGCTGTCCGAGCATTACGGGATCGCGGCGCCGATATTCCTCGATAACGCCGAGAGTGTGACCCGTCCGTCGGAGACGCCGGGGCAACAAATCCGCCTGATCGTCTCTGCGGCTGACAAACAACTTCGCGTGGCGAAACGAGGTTAAGGAGGACTGATGATCAATGAGCCAAGCTCAAGCACAAGCGACGAAGAACGAGTTGGCGCTGATTAAGCGCGACGTGGTGGATGTGGTGGCCGAGAAGGTCAAGGAGTTTCAAAACCGCGGGGAAATCCATTTTCCCGCCAACTACAGCCCGGAGAACGCGCTCAAGTCGGCGTGGCTGATTCTGCAATCCACGGTCGATAGGAACGGGCGCCCGGCGCTTCAAGCCTGCACGAAGGACAGCGTCGCGAACGCCCTGCTCGATATGGTAGTGCAGGGACTGAACCCGGCCAAAAAACAAGGATACTTTATCGTGTACGGCAATCAGTTGGTTTTCCAACGCTCGTACTTCGGGACGATGGCCGTTACGAAGCGCGTGACTGGTGCGAAGGACATTCTGCCGATGGTGGTCTATGAGGGCGACGAGTTCGAGTTCGAGATTGTGCGCGGGAAAAAGCGCGTCACGAAGCACGTCCAGACGCTTCAGAGCATGTCGAGCGGTAAGATTGTGGCCGCGTACTGTACGATTATTTTCCCCGATGACTCCGAATTTACGGAGATCATGACGTGGGACGAGATTCAGGCCGCATGGCGGAAGTCGCGCCAGAACCCGGACAAAGAGGGAAGCACGCACAAGGAGTTCCCGCAGGAGATGGCCAAACGCACGATCATCAATCGGACGTGCAAAGCCTACCTGAACAGTTCCGACGACGGAAGCTTGTTGTTCCATCATATCAACCGGGCAGATGACGCCGCCGAGGAAGCGGAGGTTATGGAAGAAATCGCCCAGAACGCGAACAAGGAGATCATGGATGTCGATTACGAGGTTGTGGACGACAAGACCGGAGACGCGACCGAAGAACCGGCGCTGCAGGAGCCGCAACAACTGGTACAAGAGCAATCCGCTTCGCCCGCCAGCAACGATAAAACAGCAGGTGCTGGAGCCGAACAAATAACGCTGGGGCCGGATTTTTGATGGTCGAGATCAGGCCGTTGGCATCCGGGAGCGCTGGGAACTGCTACCATCTTACCGATGGTAGCACTTCCCTTCTTCTGGAATGTGGAATCCCGTTCAAAGAAATCCGACGGCGGCTGGACTTCCGCACGTCGGACGTGGCCGCCTGTCTGGTCACGCACGAGCATCAGGATCATTGTATGGCGTTGAATGATGTTCTGCGGGCTGGAATCGATGTGTACGCGTCGAAAGGTACTATCGAGTCTGTTGGTATTAACCACCATCGTCTGCGGCCTGTGGAGCCGCGCAGGGCCGTCAGGATCGGCACATGGAATGTGATGCCGTTCGAGACGGAGCATAACGCCGCTGAACCGCTCGGGTTTCTGATGGCGAATGCGTCTGGCGATAAAGTGATGTTTGCTACGGACACCTATTACATCCGCTATCGCTTCAAGGGGCTGACGCACATCATGATCGAGTGTAACTATTCTCGAGATGTGCTTCGTGAGAATGTGGCGACTGGTGTGGTTCCGAGGATGCTGGCCCGGAAGGTGCTTCGGGCGCACTTCTCATTGGAGAACGTCAAAGACTTCTTTCGGGCGAACGACTTGAGCGCAGTACAGGAAATCTGGCTTATACACCTGTCGGATCGGAATGCTGACGCGGAGAGGTTCAAACGTGAGATACAGGCCGTGACTGGCAAGCCGGTTTATATTGCGTAATGGGGGTGAACAGCGTGGACAGCGGATGGATCAAACTGCACCGAAAGCTATTGGATAACGAAATCTGGCATGATCCTTTGGCGCTGAGGCTGTTCATTCTCCTGCTTCTGCGAGCGGCGCATGAAGACACGAAAGTGAACGGTATCGAAATCAAACGTGGTCAGTGGCTCCGGTCTTATTCCAATCTGTCCGAGGATTTGGGGTACAAGGTTGGGCGTGGGATGAAGCTGATTCCGAAGACGACGCTGTTCCACACAATTTCCAAATTAAAGAAACACGGAATGGTCGCAGTAGATGAAACCAAACATGGAACACTCTTCACGGTCGTGAATTACGAGCAATATCAAGGCTTCTCGGGTTCTGACGAAATCGAACGTGGAACAGTTGATGGAACGAATTTGGAACGAACGTGGAACGAACGTGGAACTAAAACAATAATTAAAGAAACAGAAAGAAATAATAAAGATACTAATATCCTTACGGATATTAGTATTGTCGACACTCCATCAGAAACCGAATCGGAACCTGAACCGAAACCGAAGTTTGGAGACGATCATGAAGCGACCATTCTGACTCGTCTACTGGCAAAGCTGATGCTCCAGAACAATCCAAATGCGAGAATACCGAAAGCGGAGAAGGACGCGCAAAAGTGGATCGCCGAAATGGAGCGCATACACCGTCTGGATGGCTACAGCTATGACGAGATCAAGCAGGCCATCATTTGGTGCCAGAATGACGAGTTCTGGAAGTCGAACATCCTTTCCACGAAGAAACTGCGCGAGAAGATGCCGACACTTGTTTTGCAAATGAAACGGAGAGGAAATCAGCCGCAAGGCCGCCCGCAGTCCAGATATGAACGGACCGTAAGCGTGCTGGACCGGCTTTATAGGGAGGCGGACGAGATTGAACAGGAAGGAAATCGTCAAACTCATTAGGGTTTGCTCAGTGAACTACCGGGGCTGGCCGGAAGAAGGCAAGGAAGAAGATACCGTTTTGTTGTGGGAATCTATGCTCGGTGATATGCCGTATGAGATCGGTCAGGCGGCAGTCAAGGCGCATATGAGTCGGTCGCCGTTCCCGCCGACCATCGCTGATATTCGGGAGGCGGCAAGAAGCCTGACCGAGCATCACCTGTCCGCGATGGAATCGTGGCAAATGGTTGTCGATGCGATCCGCCGGTTCGGATACTACAACGAGGATAAGGCGATGGCGAGCCTGCCGCCCGATGTGGCTGATATGGTACGCCGATTCTCATGGCGCGAGCTGTGCCTTTCCGAACAGCCGGATGTGCTTCGCGCCCAGTGGAGGATGGCGTGGGAAAACAAACTCAAGAACGACCGCGAGTTCGGTGTTCTGCCGCCTGATGTGAAGGCGCTTGCCGAGGGAGCCGCTCAACGATTCAAGATGCTGGAGGGCGGGCGAAAGGCGGAGTGATGGGCCGTGGTGTATATCGCCTGCGAGGAATTGAATTTCCTGTGGCGCGAACAGGACGTGGAGAAAGTCGAGCGGTTGTGGAGAGAAGGGTATGACATCCGCGCTATCGCGAAGATTGTAAAACGGAATGTGGATGAAGTAGCCATTCTGATCATGGATCGCGCCCGGTGTGGTGCGTTGAAGCGCCGCCCAACTGGCGTGTTCGGAAAAACGGGAGATGAAAATGCGAACCAAAGCACCGAACAACTACTGCGACGGATGCGTGTGGGGAAAGGTAGATCGTCAGTTGAAGTTGGTTTTTTGTCCGTTCCCTCGGTGCCAACGGCGGAACCTGACCATCGAGCGAAATAACGTTACCAAAAGGAAACATGTTTCTAAGCGCTAGGAAACGCCTCTGTGGCGCTTTTATGGTCATGGGTAATGGTTTTATATTACCTGACCTACTTCCGGGCCACAGCGGCCAAATTTGGGGGCGAGGTGACGCTCTAGTGATTCCGGTTGAGGCTATCGACCGATTGATCGACGATTTTCGGACGCGAACAGAAAAGCTGAGGCCGTTTGCTG
>Ga0310828_1001947_pt1 | contig 10389 bp, 8 predicted proteins | sample WT_ome_3_FD_202242 | JGI IMG/M metagenome (GOLD analysis project Ga0310828, IMG submission 202242) | Sorghum-adapted microbial communities enriched on wild type (WT) sorghum from Joint BioEnergy Institute, Emeryville, California, United... ... | reverse complement strand
GCGGACAGCTTCATCTCCGGCAGCCGCTGGTCGGCGTGGAACAGGGTCAACGCGTGACCATTGCCCGCGTTGGGCCCACCCGACTCCGCACTGACCACAATGCCCACCACGGCCTGGTACTCGCAGGACCACAATGGACTCCCGCTGAAGCCTTTCGCCAGACCGGGGTCTGAGTCACGGTTCAGCTGGATCTGCCCCCAACCGAGCGGGTCTCCGATGGTGCCGCACGCCGAACTGCCCGGCGGGGAGTGCGCCGGAAAGCCGAACGTCCACCAGCCGGTGCCGGTCAGAGCGTGCGGATCGACACAGCGCAGCCGGGCCGGCGTCACCTGACCGGGTACGGGTTCGACCAGCTCCAGGAGTACTACGTCGAGGTTCTCCGTTGGCTTGCCGTTGTGCAGGCACTGGCGTACCCGCCGCCGCTGGTTCCAGCCGACGTTCGCCTTCGGGAACGCGACCCATAGCTCGTCGGGGCGGCGGCCGCCGGCGAATACGACGTGCTCACAGGTGAGCACGAGGCTGTGGTCCACGACCACGCCCGCGCCGAGCGGGCTGGGGTCGTCTGCCGTCGCGTGGATGGTGACGGTCCACGGATCCGAAGGCGGCTTGACCACGGCGCGGACCCCGCCGTCAGCTGTTGAGCAGGGCGCGGGCAGACCCCCCGCCCGGCTGCCAGGACAGGGTGATCTCGAAGTTGCCCTCGCTGGCGGCCTTCGCCACCAACCAGTTGACGGTCCCCGTCACCTTGACACCGAACTTCACCTGGACGGTATCCGGAGCGAGCTTCTTCACCCGCTCCAGCACGACCATGGCGGCCTCCACCGCCGGTCCGGCCGATTCCCAAACCTGGCCGGCGATGTCGCCAACCCCGGCCGGCTGGAACCCGGAGAGCGGTTCGATCTCGAACTCAGCCACCGTCTCGTCGTCGACCCGGTAACGGACGACCTCTGACGACACCGGCGTCACCTCCACCCGACGCAGATCCTGCGGAAGCCGACGACTCGAAACACGGCCGCCGACAAGGGGGCGTAGTCATCGCGGGGGTCATAGTGCCCGCAACCCGCACGGGCGGCAACCACCGATTTCAAGATCCCATTTACAAGCATCCGACATATCTGCAAATACTGGCCGGCAACCGGCCCGAAATGAGATCAACAACGCCGCGAGCTGTCAGATATTTGAATTACCTAAGTGGACCTTGCGGCGGCCACTCTGCGTCGGCAGAATCGGCCGCGTCCCAGCAGTCCCGAGCCCGTCGACCGAGGAGCGCCGGTATGTCGGAAATGGAACTGACCTCTGTTCAGCGGTGTGCGCTGGTGATCCTCATGGCCGAAGCACGCGAGGTCCCGAACGCCCATCTGACCAAGGTCAGAAAGTTTGATCTCAGGAAGCCGGATCGGGACCGCCTAGCGGAATACGGCCTGATCAGCGTGAACCAGGAGCGCAAGGGTGGCCCGCTTTCGCTGGAGCTGACCGAGAAGGGCTGGGAGCGGGCGGTGGCCGAACTCGGCAGCGACATGCCGGCCCGAGCGGGTTCGTACGGTGCCGCGCTCTATGCCGTTTTGGACAAACTCGGGCAGTACGTTGACCGAGCCAAGATCTCCCCGCAGGACATCTTCTTCGCGGTGCCGGAGGATGTAGAAGCCCGCATTCGAAAGGCGTATGGCGAACTGGCACCCCGGGCCGGCCACTATGTGATGATCGCCAGGCTGCGCAAGGCGCTCCCCGACATCCCCCGGGCAGACCTGGACGCGACGCTGGTGCGCCTCGTCCAAGCGCCGGACGTACGGATCATCCCCGAGTCCAACCAAAAGGCGCTCTCTGCCGAGGAGCGCGCCGGTGCGGTGATCATCGGCAATCAGCAGCGGCACCTCATCTCCATCGGCTCGTGATGAACGAGTCCGAACGGCGGGCTCTCGCGGCGCTCCGGTTCAACTGGGCGCCGACGCCCGATGATGTCTGGCGTCCTTCGCCCTTCCACGTCGAAGGGCTGCACCGTGACGTCCTGCGCGTCATCATGGATAGCTTCACCGAAGCGGAGCAACAGACCGAGTCGAGCCCGGTGGGTGTGGCCATACTCGGGCAGCGCGGCACCGGCAAGACACACCTGCTCGGGTCGGTCCGCCAGCAGGTGCAGGCCAAGGGCGGCTACTTCTTCCTGGTCAGCCTGTTGGAGACGAGCGCGTTCTGGCGCAGCACCGCACTATCCATACTGGACGGATTCACCCGGCGCACCGAGAACGACGAAAGCCAGCTCAGGGTCTTCCTGCGCCGCCTGGTCGATTTGATCGAGGCACCGCGAGCGGTTCGCCGTGCCGTCATCGGGGACGCCGTGCCGTCGCGGGCCGCGCTCGACGCCTTCATCGACCTGTTGCGCAAGAAGGACCGCCAGGTCGGCATGGAGTGTCAGGACACCGCGCGCGCACTCGCCTTGCAGGCTTCCGAGGACCTGCACGCGCAGGACATCGGGTACGAGTACCTCTGCTCGAACGACGAGGTGGAGCCCGGCGAACGCGCCGGGTGGGGGATGCGACGTGGCAAACGGTCGGCGCAGGAGATCGTGCGTGACATCTCCCGCCTGCTGGCGCTGACCGGTCCGGCGGTCATCGCGGTGGATCAGATCGATCTGCTGATCGCCCAGTCCGCCAAGACCACAGAGGTCGTCGACATCCAGAAGGACTGGCGCATGGCGCTCCTGCTGGAGCAGATCGCCGGCGGGCTGATGTCGCTGCGGGAGACGACCCGGCGCACGTTGTCCGTGGTCGCCTGCCTGCCGTTCACCTGGGAGCTGATCAAGACGCAGGCCACCGACACGGTGCAGGACCGGTTCCGGGAGGCCAGCCAGCTCAGGGAGATCCCGACTCCAGAGCTCGGCCGCGAGCTGATCGAGAAGCGCTTCGTCGCGCGGTTCCAGGAGGTCGGCTTTGCCGCCCCGTACCCGACCTGGCCGGTGCAGCCGTCGGCGTTCGAGGAGGCCGTGCAGTTCACGCCGCGCGAGCTGCTGCGGACGATAGACACCCACGTACGCGCCTGCCTGGCCGCCGACGAGATCCGGGACATGACCCATCTTGTCCGTACTCCCGCTCCGAGCGCCGTGCCGGCGACCGCTGCCGTCCCGAAAGAGACGCCCACCGTCGACCTGAGTGCCTTCGACGCTCAGTTCGCCGAGTTGGTGGCCAAGGCCGACCCAGCACCCGCGCTCGACCAGAAGACCGAGGACAGCGTGGTGCCGGCCCTACTCGAAGCCGGGCTCACCGCATGGATCGGCGCACTCGGCGAAGCCGGTGAGGTGTTCAACATCGACCCGGTGCCGGGCGGAAAGCCCGCGCTGCACGCACGCCTGCGGCGGAGCCTGGGCGAGGAGACCGACGACGAGGCGCACTGGGCCTTCCGTGCGATCAGCGCGCCGAACCACATCGCCGCCCTCAACCGGATCAGGAACGCCATCACCGCCGCGGGCCTGACCGAGGGCGTGTCCAAGCGGCGCCTGTTCCTGCTCCGCAACTCCGCATGGTCGTCAGGTACCCGTACCCAGGAGGTGCTCAAGGCCTTTGCGGACGCCGGGGGCAGGACGTATCAACTCAAGGAGAGTGACGTCGCCGCCCTGGAGGCGTTGCGGGAGCTCATCAAGCGACACGGCTACGAGACACTGCGCCCCTGGTTCCAGGCGCGCCGCCCGACCGCGTCGATCGAGTTCCTGAGCACGGCCTTGGCGGACGCGGCCGACGACCTACCCGAGCCGGCCGTCGCGATAGCGCCACCCGCCGCGACCCGACCGGCGGAGGCCACCGCGATCGCGCCACCCCCCGCGACCCGACGGCCGGACGCGACCAGCGTTCCTGAGGAGCACCGGATCACGCTCGGCACAGCGATGGACAGCGGAAGGCCGGTGATGGTTGCCCTGGAGGCGCTCCGCCGGCACACCGCCATCTTCGCCGGGTCGGGCTCCGGCAAGACCGTCCTGATCCGCCGGCTGGTCGAGGAGTGTGCGCTGCGCGGTGTCTCGGCGATCGTCCTCGATCCCAACAACGACCTCGCGCGGCTCGGCGACCCATGGCCTACCCCGCCGGAGCACTGGGACGAGCGCGAGGTCGCCCGCGCCGAGGAGTACCTGCGCACCACCGACGTCGTGGTGTGGACGCCCCGGCGCGAGAGCGGCCGCCCGCTGACCTTCCAACCACTGCCCGACTTCGGCGAGATACGCGACGACCCGGACGCGCTCACGGCCGGTATCGACGCCGCGGTCGCCTCCCTCGCCCCTCGGGTCAGTGTGGACGGTACGACCGCCAAGGCGCGGCTCGGTCAGGCCGTCCTGCGCGAGGCGCTGACCCACTACGCCCACAGTGGAGCCAGCGACCTGAAGGGCTTCATCGACCTGCTGAACGACCTGCCGGATGGGGTCAGCCGGCTGGAAGGGGCCGGGAAGAAGGCGGCGGAGATGGGGCAGCTGCTTACCGCCACCACCGTCACCGATCCACTCTTCGGCGGTACCGGCACCGCCGTCGACCCGGGCCTGTTGCTGACCCCGACGCCCGGCTACCGTGCCCGCGTCTCGGTCATCAGCTTCATCGGGCTGGGCGACGACGAACAGCGGCAGAGCTTCGTCAACCAACTGCAACTCGCGCTCTTCGCCTGGATCAAGCGCCATCCGGCCGGCGACCGGCCGATCGGTGGCCTGCTGGTGATGGACGAGGCGCAGACGCTGGCCCCCTCCGGCGGGATGACGGCCTGCACGAAGAGCACGCTTGCCCTGGCGTCGCAGGCCCGCAAGTACGGCCTCGGCCTGGTCTTCGCCACACAGGCGCCGAAGGGTCTGCACAACCAGATCTCCGGCAACGCGGCGACCCAGCTGTTCGGCCTGCTCAACCACCCGACCCAGATCGCTGCCGCGCGCGAGTTGGCCAGAGCGAAGGGCAGCGACATCTCCGACATCGGCCGGCTGCGCACCGGGCAGTTCTATGCGGCGATCGAGGGCGCCGAGTTCGAGAAGCTCCAGGCGCCGCTCTGCCTCACCCACCATCCGAAGAGCCCACTGACGCCGGAGGAAGTTCTCGACCGCGCCCGCCGCCGACGCTGAACGTGGTGGCCGGGCGCGATCGCGGGTGACCGGGAACCCGCTCAGGCGACGGCGGCGGCCATGAGCCATTCGGCTCGACGGACCTGGGCGAGATGGGTGGCCGCGAGGTTGTGCCGCTCGCCGGGGTCGCGGTGCAGGTCGTACAGCTCGATGGGACCGCCGCGGAGACGCACGGCCTTCCACTTGCCGAACCGCACGGCCTGGCCGTACCTGCCTTCGCGGCACTCCCAGTAGAGGTACTCCCGCTTGCCCGGCCGCCCGCCGGTCAGCGCGGGCGCGAACGAGACACCGTCCAGGCCAGGCGGCACCTCGGCGCCGGCCACCTCGGCGAAGGTGGGCAGGAAGTCCCATACCGCGACCGGGTCGCGCACCACTGAGCCGGGCGCCGCCGCCGGGTAACCGCGTACGCTCACCGGCGGCCGGACGATCAGCGGGACCCTGATCCCGCCCTCGTACAGGTCGCGTTTGATGCCGCGCAGCGGGCCATTGCTGTCGAAGAACTTTGGATCGTGCGTAAGCGTACTCCCCACGTGCGCGTAGTGGGCGCCCTCCGCGTGTGGACCGTTGTCGCTGGTCACCAGCACCAGCGTGTGGTCGGCCAGGCCCAGTTCGGTCAGCCGGGTCAGCAGCCGACCGATCTCGGCGTCGGTACGGGTGATCTGGGCGGCGTGGTTGCGCTCGCCCTGGGGCCAGGGCCGGTCGGAGTAGGGGGCGTCCGTCGGTACCTCGTTCGGCGCGTGCGGCGTGGTGTACGAAAGGTAGAGGAAGAACGGGTCCTGCTTACTGCGCTCGATAAAGTCGAGCGCCTCCTGGGTGAACAGGTCCTGCGAGTAGGTGACGTTGGCGGTCTCGTTCTCCGGGTAGAGCACCCGCATGTCGTTGCGCCACAGGTACGTCGGCCAGTAGTCGTGCGCGTGCCGCTGGTTGAGGTAGCCGAAGAAGTAGTCGAAGCCCTGGCTGTTGGGGTGGCTGGGATTGACGCCGTCCTCCGGCCCGAGTCCCCACTTGCCGATGTGGCCGGTGGTGTACCCGGCCTGGCGCAGGATCCCGGCCACGGTCACGTCCTCGGGCGACAGCCCGCGCCCAGCGTCCGCGTTGGACCTGACCCGGGTATGCCCGATGTGCCGCCCGGTCATCAGCGAGCACCTGGTCGGCGCGCAGGTGGGCGTGGTGTAAGCCTGGTCGAACCGCACCCCCTGCGCGGCCAGCTCGTCCAGTACCGGAGTCTGGATGACCTGCTGGCCGTAGCTGCCAAGCTCTCCCCAGCCCAGATCGTCGAGCATCACCAGCAGGATGTTCGGCCGGGTCGGCCTGGCCGCGACGTCGGGGACCGGCGGGCTCGCCACCGGCGCCGGACCGGACACCACCACCGCCGGCGACGACGATGAGGTGACCATTGGCACGGCTCCCACGACGGCCGCGGCGCCGAGACCGCGGAGAAGACCTCGCCGGGAGACACCCGGGCGAGCCTGTTCCGATGTCATGCGTCCCTCCCAGGACTAGGAACTGTACGGCCCCATCCGCACACGCGCGGCCCGGGCTCGACGGGGCCGGCTCGCCCGCTGCCGACCTGCTGCCGACCTGCCCTCCCCTACAGCCGTCACTCCGCGGCTATCGTTTTTCAGCACGGGTGGGTGTGCGGTCGTCGAGGGGGGTTGCGAATGGACGTCACAGCGCCAAAGGGCGGGCCGCCGCGGCGGGCCCTCATCGCCGCTCCGTGCGCGGCCGGTGCGGCCGCACTACTCGCCGCCTGCGCCGGCAGGAAGGGCAGCGGGGACGACGGCGGCGGCTCCGACGAGCAAGCTCAGCCGCCGGCCAGCCCCACCAGCACACCCGCTGGCCCTGCTGACCCGCCGCCGACCTCGCCCGCCGGTGCCACCGGGGCCGGGGCACCGCTGGCGAAGGTGTCCGACATCCCGGTCGGCGGCGGGAAGGTCTTCGGAGCCCAGGGAGTGGTGGTCACCCAACCGGAGGCGGGCATCATCCGGGCGTTCGCCGCCGCCTGCACCCACCAGGGCTGCTCGGTGACGAAGGTGGACACCACCATCAACTGCGTCTGCCACAACAGCAGGTTCGACCTCGCCGACGGCTCGGTGGTGGGCGGGCCCGCGCCGCGCGGACTGCCGCCCGTCCCGATCAGGGTCACCGGCGACACGATCACACTGGCCTGACCCGCGATGGCGGCCCGTCCCACGGTCCGCTGACGCCTCTCGAACCCAGGTCGCGTTCCTATCCCTGGCGGGCGCCGCGGCTAGGAACGCGACCTGAGCCCAACCCGATGTGACGACCGCCATACCACGAACGGCGGACGGCTAGCCGTAGTCGGCGTGGGAAGGGACGCCGGCAGGTGACGACCGATGGGAGTACGCATGAAGATCGGGATTGTCGGCTCGGGTCACATCGGTGGCACCCTGACCCGCCGGCTGCGGGCTCTCGGCCACGAGGTCACGGTGGCCAACTCGCGCGGACCGCAGACCCTCGCCGACCTCGCCGCGGAAACCGGGGCCAACGCGGGGACCGTGGAGGAGGCGGCCGCGGTGGGTGAGGTGGTCATCGTCTCGGTGCCCATGCGCGCAGTGCCCGACCTGCCGGCCAACGCCTTCGTCGGCAAGATCGTCATCGATACCAACAACTACTACCCCCAGCGGGACGGCCACATCGCGTCGATCGACGCCAAGCGGGCCACCTCCAGCCGGTGGGTCGCCGACATGCTGCACGGCGCCCGCGTGGTCAAGGCCTTCAACACCATCTACGCCGACCACCTGCGCGAGCTGGGCCGTCCGGCCGGCGAGCCGGGCCGCATCGCGCTCCCGATTGCCGCCGACGACGCCGAGGCGAAGCAGGTCGTGGCGACGCTCGTCGACGAGCTCGGGTTCGACCCGGTCGACGCCGGCACGCTGGACGACAGCTGGCGGCAGGAGCCGGAGACTCCGGTCTACGGCACCGACCGCGACGCGAACGGCGTACGGGAAGGGCTCGCCGCGGCCAAGCGGTGAACCACCGCGGGAACCGCCTGCGCGCGCCCCGGTCGGCACGGGTGGTTCGCGCCGTCGAGCAGCCGGCTCGCGGTCCGGCGGGTGCCGCCAACGGGCGGCGGCCCTTCCCCGCGGCTGATCTTCGTACCTCTGCCTAAGGTTGGCCGGTGAAGACCGTCCGCAACCTGGATGAGCTGGCCGCCCTGGTCGAGGAGGAGGCCGGCTCGGCCGAGCAGCTCTACGTCCGGTGGTCCAAGGGGCCGGCGGAAGACCTCGCCGGCGGCCCGACGAACGAGCAGTCCAGCCGGGACGGACTTACCGGCGTCACCCTGCCCGGACTTTCGGCTAACCCGCTCCGGGTGGAGCCGTGGTGGGGCGACCGCCCGGTGCGGCTGTGGCTGGCCCGCCGCCTCTACGACTACCAGCACGTGCGCGAGCGGCGCGGCCCCGGCGTACGCCCATGGGTGCTGGCCGGCGAGGAGCGCGGCCGCGGCCCGGACAACGAGCCGCTGGTGGTCTGCCGGCGCGCGATCGCCTGGATCGCCGAGGCGGCGCTGCGGGAGTGCGAACAAGCCGTGGCGGAGCAGGGCGGCTCGGACGGCTGGGGGTCGCTGGACCGCCGCTGATTTCAGGTTCAGCCCGTCGCCGCGGGTGCGGCCAGTGCGGCAGGCGCGGCGCAGCGAGCCCGGCGCAGCCGGCCCAGCGGGGGTGGCCGGCCTCAACTGGCTCCGGTGGCTCCTGCCCGGAACGTCCGGCGGTACGCGCCCGGCGACACCCCCACGGTGGCCCGCAGGCGCTGGCGGAGCGACGCCGCCGTACCCAGCCCGGACTGTGCCGCCACCCGGTCGATCGGCAGGTCGGTGGTCTCCAGCAGCCGGCGGGCGTGCTCCACCCGCTGCAACGCCAGCCACCGGCCCGGGCTCAGGCCGGTCTCATCCCGGAACCTGCGGGTGAACGTGCGCACACTCATCCGGGCGTGCTGGGCCAGCTGGTCGAGGGTGAGCGGCTGGTCCAGCCGGTCCAGCGCCCAGGCCCGGGTGGCCGCGGTGGTGCTGTCGCCCGGCGGCGGCAGCGGTCGCTCGATGAACTGCGACTGGCCGCCGTCGCGCCAGGGCGGCACCACGCACTGGCGGGCCGCCCGGTTGGCCACCTCGCTGCCGTGGTCCCGGCGGACCACATGCAGGCACAGATCGATCCCGGCGGCCACGCCCGCGGAGGTGAGCACGTCGCCGTCGTCCACGAACAGCACATCCGGGTCGAGCTTCACCCGCGGGTGGCGGCGGCGGAACTCGTCCGCGAACGCCCAGTGGGTGGTCGCCGGCCGGTGGTCGAGCAGCCCGGCCGCGGCGAGCACGAAGGCGCCCGTGCAGATGGACATCACCCGGGCCCGCCGGGCGGCCGCGCGCAGCGCGGCGTGCACCTCCGGCGGCCCGCCGCCGAACGCGACCCGCCAGTGCACGCCCGCGACCACCACCGTCTGGACCTCGTCGAGCAGTTCCAGGCCGTGCTCTGGGACGACCGCATACCCTCCTGCGGTACGCACCGGAGTGCCGCCCGGGGTGCAGACGCCGACGTCGTAGTACCGGTGGCCCGATCGATCCCGGACACCGAAGACCTGGCTTGGCGTGCCCAGGTCGAACGGGACCACGCCCTCCAGCGCCACAACGGCGATCCGGTGCCGCATTCTTCCCACCACCTTCGCGCCGACCCGCGTTGGCCGGATTCTTGCACATGTTGGCATTCAGGCCACTCGCCAGGAGCCCGTTCACGATCAAATATGGCCAGGTGACCTTGCTCGTTCGCCGCATTCACCTGGCCTGGATCGTGGCCGCAGTCGCCTTCGTGGCCGCCGTCGGCGCGGCCGGTTTCCGAGCCACCCCGGGCGTTCTGATCAACCCGTTGCGAGAAGAGTTCGGCTGGTCCCGGGCCACCATCTCGGCCGCGGTCTCGGTGAATCTGATCCTTTTCGGACTCACCTCCCCGTTCGCCGCCGCGCTGATGGAGCGGTTCGGCATGCGCAAGGTGGTCGCCAGCGCCCTGGTGCTGGTCTCCGCCGGCAGCGGGCTGACCGTCTTCATGCGCGAGTCTGCCAGCTGGCAGCTGGTGCTCTGCTGGGGCGTACTGGTCGGCCTGGGCACCGGCTCCATGGCGCTGGCCTTCGTGGCCACCGTCACCGGCCGGTGGTTCGTCCGCCACCGGGGCCTGGTCACCGGCGTGCTCACCGCCGGCGGCGCCACCGGACAGCTCGTCTTCCTGCCCCTGCTGGCCAACCTGACCGCCGCGTACGGCTGGCGGGCCGCGGCGCTCACCGTCGCGGCGGCCGCGCTGGCGGTGGTA
>Ga0310828_1001945_pt1 | contig 10398 bp, 9 predicted proteins | sample WT_ome_3_FD_202242 | JGI IMG/M metagenome (GOLD analysis project Ga0310828, IMG submission 202242) | Sorghum-adapted microbial communities enriched on wild type (WT) sorghum from Joint BioEnergy Institute, Emeryville, California, United... ... | reverse complement strand
CCGGTTCGTCCTGGCGATGGCCGGAGTCCTCGGCATCGGCGCCGACATCCGGCACTGGACGCCGCGGCAGCGCGCCGAGGCGGCCGGCTGGATCGCCCGGTACAAGGAGGTCCGCCACGTCATCACGCACGGCACCGTGCACCTGATCGGCGGCCCGGACCAGCCCCGCTGCGCGGTCCAGTACACCGCCCCCGACGGCGACACAGTGGTGGTGCTCGCCTGGCACACCGGCCGGCTCGACGGCAGCGGTTCACTGCCGTCCCGGCCGGTCCGGCTCCCGCTGGCCGGCCTCGATCCGACCACCGAGTACCGGCACGGCGAGCGGCGCTACTCCGGCAGTCACCTCAGCGCCATCGGCCTGCCCGTGCAGTGGACCGCCGAGCACGACGCGGAACTCGTCGTGCTCCGCCGGGCCTGAGCCACACCGTCGCGGCTCACGACCCCAATCCCATTCCCCCGCCTGGAAGCCCTCACCTGGAAGCACCACCCGGAATCCCGCGCCAGGAAACCCCCACCCGGAAACCCCTACCTGGAAGGAGACGACGTGAGACGACATGCGTTCGCCGGCTTGCTCGTCCTCACCGCCGGCCTGCTGATCGCCCCCTCCCCCGCACACGCCGCCGCCACACCGGCCGGGACCGCACCGCTGGCCGGGCCGGCCGGCACCGTCGCGGCGGCCGGGCCGGGCGGCACCGCTGCCGCGGCCGGGCAGGTACTCAGCCCGACGCCGTACCAAGGCTGGAACACCTACTACGGACTCGGCGGGGAGTTCACCGAGGAGTCCGTGAAGCAGGTCGCCGACGCCCTGGTCTCCCGGGGTTTGGCCAAGGCCGGCTACGACATCGTCTGGCTCGACGGCGGCTGGCAGGACCCGCAGCCGCGTACCGCCGCCGGTGACCTCCAGGCCGACCGGACCCGATTCCCGAACGGGCTCAAGCCGCTGGTGGACTACATCCACAGCAAGGGCCTGCGGGCCGGAATCTACACCGATGCCGGGCCGTACATTCCGGGCAAGTGCGGGCTCGGCAGCTACGGCTACTACCAGCGGGACGCCGACCAGTTCGCCGCCTGGGAGTTCGACGCGGTCAAGGTGGACTTTCTCTGCGGCATCGCCGCGAACCTGGACCCGAAGACCGTCTACACCGAGTTCGCCCGGGCGCTGCGGAACAACGCCAGCCACCGGCCGATCATCTTCAACCTCTGCAACCCCGTGACCTCGCCCGACTGGGGCGACTACCCGGAGGAGCAGCAGTCGACGTACTCCTGGACCTACGCGCCGGCGATCGCGCAGTCCTGGCGCACGTACACCGACGTGGGCTTCGTCGGGGAGATCAAGTACAAGGACGTCCTGCGGAACTACGACGCCAACGCGCGGCACCCCGAGGTTGCCGGGCCGGGCCACTTCAACGACCCGGACTATCTGGGGCCGGAACTCGGCATGACCGACGAGGAGTTCCGCACCCAGATGACACTCTGGACGGTCGCCGCCGCGCCGCTGGTGATCGCCAGCGACGTCCGCAAGCTCAGCCAGACCTCGATCGACATCCTCACCGACCCCGAGGTGCTGGCGATCAACCAGGACCCGGCCGGTGTGCAGGCGGTCCGGGTCGGCCCCGCCGGTACCACCGAGACCTGGGTGAAGCGGCTGGCGAACGGTGACCGGGCCGTCGTACTGCTGAACCGGGGCGAGTCGGCGAAGATCCTGACCGCGAAGGCCAGCTCGCTCGGCCTCTCCGGTCACCGATTCACCCTGCTGAACGCCTGGACCAACCAGGTCACCGAGAGCGCCGGCACGATCAGCGCGGCCGTGCCCGCGCACGGGGCGGCGCTGTTCCGGGTCAGCGCCACGCGTGGCCTGCCCGGTGTCCCGCACGTGACCGCCGGCCTGCCCCAGGTGTCCCAGGTCGGCGGCGACGCCACTCCGGACGGATCCGCACCGGTGCTGGCCGGCGGCGACCAGGCGCGGGTCGAGGTCGTCGTGCGCAACGACGGTACGCTGCCGGTGCTGACCCCCAAGGTCGCCCTGACCACCCCGGCCGGCTGGACGGTCCGGCCCGTCGGCCACGCCCCGGTGCCGCTGCTCGCCGGAGGCCAGAAGACCACCGTCGCCTTCGTGGTGACCCTTCCGGCCGAGGTCTCCCCCGGCCCCGCGACGCTGACCGCCACCACGTCGTACTGGGTGCTCGGGCATGGCCGAAAGCGGCAGGAGACAGTCTCCGCGGTGGCGTTGATCTGGCAGCCGGGTGTCAGGTAGTCAGCCGGACGTCCATGCGACGGACCCGGCCGCGGTTGGGCTTTGCGCCGCGACCGGGCCGTCGTGGATCGTTCTTCCGGCCCGTGCGGCGTGGTCGCGTTGCCGGTTCGGTGGGGATTCGGACCTGGATGGTGAGGCCGCCGCTGGGTCGGGGGTGGGCGTGGGCCTGGCCTTGGTGGGCGTGGGCGACGGCGCGGACGATGGACAGGCCGAGGCCTGCTCCGCGGCCGGGTGGGGCCGGATCGGGTGCGGTGAGCCGGTCGGTGGCGGTGAGCCTGCGGAACGGTTCGAACAATGCGTCGACCTCGTCAGCGGGCACGACCGGACCAGTGTTCTCGACGGTGAGGCAGGCGTGCCCGTCGGCGGTGGCGGTGGTGACGGCGATCCACCCGCCATCGGTGGCGTTGTAGCGGATGGCGTTGTCGAGCAGGTTGTGCGTGAGGCGTTCCAGGAGGACGACGTCGCCGGTCACGGGCGCGGGAGCCAGGCTGGTCCGGACGTCGAGTCCGGCATCGCGAGCGGGCTCGGCGCAGGTGGCGACGGCGCGGCGGGCGACGTCCGCGAGGTCGACCGTTTGCCGTCGGTGAGCTGGGCTTCGCTGGTGGCGAGGGTGAGCAGCCCGTCGATGAGGCGTTCATGCCGGCGGTTGACGTCCAGCAGCGTGGTGGCGAGTTCTCGGGTGGACGGCGGGGTGTCGGGGGTGTCGAAAGCGACCTGGAGCAGGGTGCGGTTGATGGTCAGTGGGGTGCGCAGTTCGTGGGAGGCGTTGGCGACGAAGCGTCGTTGGCCGTCGAAGGAGCGATCGAGCCGCTCGAGCATGGCGTCGAAGGTGTCGGCGAGGTCTTTTACCTCGTCGTGCGGCCCGGCCAGGGCGATGCGTTCGTGCAGGCTGCGGTCGGCGACCCGGCGGGCGGTCGCGGTGATCTGCGCAAGTGGGCGCAGCGGCCGGCCGGCGAGCAGCCAGCCCAGCGCGCCGGCCGCCACCCCGAGCACCCCGAGGGAGGCGAGGGACCAGGTCAGCATGGACCGCACCGTGTCGTCGCGGTCGCGCTCGAACTGGGCTCGCAGTTGGTCGTGCAGCTGGTCGGCGCGGGCGCTGTTGTGGGCGCCGGTGTCGGTGAGGAAGTCGTCGGCGAGTTGTTGGGTCGCGGCCGCCCTCGCGTCAGCGTGCTGATCCAATGATTGTCCGAAGTAGAGGTACATGAGTCCATGCAGTGGGCCGCGGTGCGGCGGGAGACCGGTACCGGGTACCTGAGCACCGAGCCGGCATCGGCGACCATCAAGCTAGCTGAGGGCCTCGACCCCGGCCGGATGGCGGCGATCGCCGATCAGGCCGCCGACCGGCCGCAGGTGCTCGCCGCGACCGGGCGGACGCAGTTCGACGGCCAGGTCGAGGTCAACGGGCAGCCGCTGGCCGTTCCGCTGCAGGTGTTCGTCGCCGCCCCGGACGAGCCAATGCGGATGGTCCGCTTCGACCTGCGGCAGCCAGGCGCGTGGCCGCCCGCGCCCGGGGAGATCTGGCTGGGCGACGACGACACCCTGGGCCTGCTCGGCGCCGCGGTCGGGGACACCCTCACCGTCACCCCACCTGGGGGAGAGCCGGTACGGCTGCGGGTGGCGGGCACGGTGTACGACCCGAGCCTGGCCCCATCGCGGCAGGAGCAGCGCGGCCACGGCTACCTGTCCACCGTCAGCCTCGGCGCGCGGTCGACACTGGACCAGTTGAAGATCCAGGTCGCCGACCCGGCCGGCACCGAGCCGAGCCGGGACCGGGACACCGTGGTCCGGGTCGCCAACGACGTCGCCAGCTGGCTCCGCGACGCGTACGGGCTGACCATCACCGAGATCCAAGTCCCCAAACCGTACGCGCACCCGCACCAGTGGCAGTTCACCGTACTGCTGCTGTCCCTGCTCACCGGCGGAGCCGCCACCGTGCTGCTGGCCGCGGTCCTGGCCGCGACCCTGCTCAACACCCTGCTGTCCCAGCAGATCCCGCAGATCGGCATCCTGAAGGCGATCGGCGCCCGGTCCGGCCGCATTGCCCGCCAGTACCTGCGCATGATCCTGCTGGTGGCCGTGGCGGCCACGGCGCTCGCGCTGGTACCCGCCGCGCTGATCGCCCGGGGCGGCGTGCGGTCACTGCTCGGGATCGTCGGCATCCAGCCGGCCAGCCTGGCGCCGCCCTGGTGGGCGTACGCCATCATGGTCGCCGTCGGCATCAGCCTGCCCCCGCTGCTGGCCCTCATCCCGCTGGTCAAGGCGAGCCGCACCACGGTACGGGCGGCGATCGACCACAGTGGAGCCAGCGGGAAAGCCGGCGCGGCGGCCGGACTGCTGACCCGGCTCAGCCGACTCCGCCGCCTCAACCGCGGCCTGCTCATGGCGGTCCGCAACACCGTGCGCCGCCCCGCCCGGTTCTGGCTGTCCGTCGGCCTGCTCGGCAGCGCCGGCATGGTCTTCGTCGCCGGCATGTCGGTGCGCTCCGGCGCCCAGGCCGCCGAGGACGCCAAGGCGGCGCAGCGGTACTGGGACGTCGAGGTACGCCTGGCCGAATCCGCCCGGGCCGACGCCGTCACCGCCGCGTTGACCCGGGTGCCCGGCGTCCGCGACGTGGAGACCTGGACGAGGACCCAGATCAGCATCGCCGGCCCCGGCCAGGCGTTCCCGGTCAGCCGCACCTACCCCGACCAGGGCCACGGCAGCGTCTCGATCAACACCCTGCCCGCCGACCCCATAGCCGCCCGACCCCCACTGCGGGACGGCCGCTGGCCCACCTCCGCAGAGGCCGGCGCGGTCGTCCTCGGCCAGGCCGCACGCATCGGTCCCGGCGTCGACGTGGGCGACACCGTACGACTGTTCATCGACGGCAAGGCCAGCACCTGGCGGGTCGTCGGCACCACCGATGAAGGCGAGTCCGCCAGCGGCGCCTACACCACCGCCGTCGGCTACGCCGCCGCGACCGGCCAATCCGGCCAGGTCAACATGGTCCGGCTGGTCACCGACCGGCACGACGAACAGAGCCGGCAAGCCGTCGCCGCCACAGCCGACCAGGCGCTGACCGCCGCCGGCGCCACGGTCGAGGTGGCCGCCTCGGTCAGCCGCACCGAAACCGCCTCCACCGGCCACGCCGGACCCGTGCTCACCGTGTTGCTCGCCGTCGCCCTGCCGCTGGGGCTACTCGGCGGCATCGGCCTGGCCTCCACCATGGGCGCGAACGTGCTGGAGCGCATCCGCGAATTCGCCGTTATGCACGCCATCGGCGCCGCCCGACGGCGGTCCGGCGGATCGTCGTCGCCGAAGGCATCGTGCTGGCCCTCACCAGCTGCCTGCTCGCCGCACTCCCGACCCTGGGACTGACTGCCTTGCTCGGCACCGGACTGGGCAACCTCTTCGGCAACCAGCCGTTACCGTTCCGCGTCTCCCCACTGGCCGTCAACATCTGGCTCGTCGTGGTCGTCCTCGGCGCCGCCATCGCCACCGACGCGGCAGCCACTCGCGCCGCACGCCTGACCGTCCGCGAGGCACTCACCAGGTGACCAGCCATTTACCGGGGCGGGCCGACTGGGCTGACCAGCGCGGTCACCTCGACCACCGCCAGAGGTCTTGGCCGACGCGACCGGCCAGGTCGTTCTTGCTCTTGTGCCGGGTGGGCGTGGTGATCACGGCGGCGACCTCATCGGCGTCGGTCGAGGCGCGCTCGACGCCGGCTCGGCGCATGACGAAGATCCAGGCCCGTCTGGTCGGAATTGCTGAAATCCGACGGTCGCCACGACTTCCTGTCAGAGTGACAGTAACTCTACGATACATTTATGTCCGACGATCACTGGGTCGCGCCGACCGTTCTGCTCGCGGTTGATCTCGTCATCCTTACGTTGCGGGAATCCCGCCTTCAGGTGTTGTTGATCGAGCGCGGTATCGAGCCCTATCAAGGGACGCTCGCCCTGCCTGGAGGTTTCCTCAGCCATGCCGAGGAAGATCTTTTGGCGGCTGCTCACCGGGAGCTCGCCGAGGAGGCCGGATTAGACACAGGCCAATTGCATCTGGAGCAGCTTGGCGTCTACGGCGCACCGGGCCGGGACCCGAGAGGCCGCGTCATCTCTGTCGCCTATCTGGCCATCGCCCCTCGGCTTCCTGAACCGGTCGCCGGCACCGACGCGGCACACGCCAGTTGGGTACCTGTGGAGCAGGCGCTGTTTGGCGAGGCGCGGCTCGCCTTTGACCATGGGCAGATCCTGGCCGACGGCGTTGAGCGGGCGCGCGAGAAGCTGGAGCGTTCGGCTCTGGCCACCGCGTTCTGCGGCCCGACCTTCACCATCTCCGAGCTACAAAACGTCTACGAGGCGGTATGGGGTGTGCGGCTCGATCCGCGGAACTTTTACCGAAAGGTACAGAGCGTGGACGGCTTCATCATCCCGGCCGGACCGACTCGGAAGACCGATGGCGGGCGCCCGGCCAGGCTGTTCCGCCCCGGCCCTCGTACGACGCTGCACCCCCCGATGACCAGACCGGCAGGCAAGGAGACAGCGTGAGCAGGAACAGTGGCCTCGTCGTGATCCTCACGGCACTGAACCTCGAGTACGAAGCGGTCCGGGAGCGGCTGACCGGCGTGCGGGTACACCGGCACCCGGCCGGCACCCGTTTCGAAGTCGGCCGGATCGGTGGGAGTGACTGCGGGGTCGCGCTGGCCCTCGTCGGTAAGGGAAATCATCCAGCCGCGGTTCTCGCCGAGCGAGCGATGGCGGAGTTCTCCCCGATCGCCGTGCTGTTCGTCGGAGTCGCCGGCGGCCTGTGGCCCAACATCCAGCTTGGCGATGTCGTCGTCGCCAGCAAGATCTACGCCTATCACGGCGGCACCAGCGAGGACGACGGCCTCAAGGCCCGGCCAAAGGCGTGGGAGATCCCGCACGAGGCCGACCAGATCGCCCATCATGTAGCCAGAGCCGGCAACTGGCGCCGCGGTCTACCCATTGGATCCGCCCCGGCCGTCCACTTCGGACCGATCGCCGCGGGGGAAATCGTACAGGACTCGGCGATTTCCGAGCAGGCCCGCTGGATCCGTCAGCACTACAACGACGCGGTGGCAATCGAAATGGAGGCGGCGGGCGTAGCCCAGGCGGGCCACCTCAACCGTGCCCTGCCGGTCGTGGTCGTACGGGGCATCAGCGACCGCGCCGACGGCAGCAAAGCAGCCACCGACGGAGAGAACTGGCAGCCGAGGGCCGCGCGCCACGCCGCGGCGTTCGCCACCGTACTGGCACAGGAACTGATTATCGACAGCTTGAGCAGCGGCTCAGGTACGGCCGGCCAAGACGGGAGTCGTTTAATGCGTTCGACCAACCGGAATATCGCCACAGGCAACGCGCGGGTAGGGGTACAGGCCGGACACATTCACGGCGATGTGAATATCGGCTTGGGCCCGGATCGGCCGACGGATCTGACCGCCAGCATCGCTGACCTGCGACATGGCCTCAAGCGGGCGCACCTCGACGGGCGTCTCGACGAGGGAACCTACGCGGCGGCCGAATCCGAACTGAATGCGGCGACGGACTGCCTCAGGGAAGGCTCCTCTGAAGGGAAGAGCGGCCTGCTGGTGGCGCTCAAGCGGCTGCGGGGCCTGGTAGCCGACGTGGCCGAGCTGGCGGCCCAACTAGCGGCGATCATCGCCGTGGTGAAGGAGATGTCGTGACGAACCCGACCGCGACCAACGTGGCCCAGGGAGACGCACACGTCGACCTGCAGGCAGGGACCGTCCACGGCGACGTCAACTTTTACCAACTGCCGCCAGACCCGACTCCCGAAGAGCTGTTCGTCGCCGCGGTGAAGTATCTCGACGCGCGGGTTCGCGACGAGGCCTTGGACCTCATTGAGAAGGCAGTCGCTGGTGGATATGTCACCGCAGAGGTCCAGTTCCATCGGCTCATCGCCCTGTTGAGTGGACGCACTCTACGGCAACTCAGCACCGAGGAGTTGGATCGCCTCGCCGCCATCTGCGCCAGCCTGACCCGCTATGATGACCGCGATGAGTGGGCTGCGGGTTTGAAGGTCGTCATCCGGCTGCTGGCCCCGGTCAGCGCCGCCGACGCGGAGCTGATACTCAAGCAGGTCGATGCGCTGGACCAGCGCCAACGCGACTGCGTCTACGGCCACCTGGAAGCGCTGCTCGAAGGCGCGATCCAGGATGAGATGTGGCAGAGGTCGGTCGAGCTCGCGGAGGTGCAGCGTACGGCGGGTGGCCGGCCGGACCGGGTCTGGAAGTTCTTCCATCCCACTCCCGCGCCGCCCCGGGTCCGGCCGGTCAGGCCCGCCGCTGTCCCGTTCCGGGACTGGTTTCTAGCCAGTGCGGGCGCGGCCCTGTTCACGTTCGCTGTCGTCGAGCTGACCGTTCTCGTGGCAGCTCGGGGCCGGCCCGGCTCGATCCTCGGCGTGCTCGCCGGTCTGGCAGGACTGGCCGCATTCTGCATCGGCGGCTCGGAACGCCATTACCGGAGGGCGCGACTGCGCGCCAAGGATGCCGAGATGCGTCCGCCGCAGCGGCGGTGGCCCGAAGCGCCGACCGGAGGCTTCGCTAGCAAAGTCGACCGACTCTTCAGGGTCTATTTCGGACGGTATGTGCCACGAGGAACCGACCGATCCGACTGGCTCACCCAGACGGCGGGAATCCGTCGGCAGCTGCGTGATGAGATAGTCGAGATCTACCGCGAGCAGCGCATCGATGCCGAACGAGTCGCCTGGCTCGTCCGACACCTGGTCAGCGACGTCCGACAACAGTGGGAACGGGGCACGTTGACGGCATACCGCGACCAGTTGCGGGTGCCAGCCACAACAACGGCTCTATGCGTCGGCGGACTGGTTGTCCTGACTATCGGCAGCCTATGGGCTGTGCCTGCCGCCGTGCTGGCCGCTCCCCTGTACGGCATGGCCTTGTACCTGCTCGCGGTGATCGCCGCGGTGCCCGCGGTGCGGGCATCGTTCAGGATCATCGCTGAACGACGCAGAGTTGCCGCCGATGAGGCGGAGCGTGCCGACAAGTACCGGGCTCGGGTCGAGGCGTATCGCCGATGGCAGGACAAGCTGTCCGACAAGCCGCTGGACGTTGAGATGGCGGCCTGGCTGGAAGCCGACCGCAAAGTCCTGGTAGACCAAGTCATGCGGCACTACCGGCTCCGCCCCAGCCAGGTGATCGCACACGCCTTCATCGAGGCGCCGGCCGCCTCCTGCAAGCGAGCGCGGTATCCCCGCGGTCCGTGGCGGTACTCCCAGTACCGTCTGCTGCTGTTCCTGCTCACCGATGACGGCGTCCGGCAGGTCGACATTGATCTGAACTTCGAGACCGCCACGAGCCAGATAACCCAGCGGCTCAACTACCGCTTCGAAGCCGTCGCCGCCGTCCGGATCCGCGGGGTGATCGGCCAACGACAGACTTTTGGGCTGACGCTCATCAACGGAGAAGCCATCTCGCTGACAGTGAGCGAGTCTGACTACCAGGCAGTCCAGCACGACGAAGATCCCACTAAGATCACAAAGCTGTCGCTGGACGCCTCCGGGCTCGGCCATACGCTGCACGTGCTCGAAGGAATCGCGGCAGAGGGAAAGGAATGGGTGAAACACCAGCGCGACCGCGCCGACAACAGACTCGCCAAACTGGCAACCACCGTACGCAGGCTGATCGACTGAGCACACGGCCTCGGCGCTCGCCAGTCCTCGCCGACCGTGGTGCAGGAGCAGCTCGACGTCGACGGGCAGGGGCCGGTGAATGCACCCTGCCTGGCGACAGGGTCGAAAGACACTGTTGGGCCTTCGAGGGTGAACAGAGGAGGCGTTGCCGTTGCTCGTATCGGAAGCCCGTCCTCATGTCAGCACGACACGCCTCCATCTTGGGGAGCTGATACCGCCGGTGGGTGAGGTGGGCGTGCAGCTCGGTGCCGGCCGTCCGGCCTAGTAGTCCAGCCGCCCTTCGTTATAGAGACGGGTGGCTATGGAGTGGGGTGCCGCGTCGTCGGTAGTGGCTGGTCAGGGCGCGTCGTTGGTGTTGGCGTCGCCATGCTGACCAGTGCAGCCAGTGGGTGATGCTGCCGACGGTGTTGGTGATCAGTTTGGCGAACAGGTGCCGGATTTCGTTGACGGTCAAGGCGATCAGCGTTCGA
>Ga0310828_1001942_pt1 | contig 10428 bp, 6 predicted proteins | sample WT_ome_3_FD_202242 | JGI IMG/M metagenome (GOLD analysis project Ga0310828, IMG submission 202242) | Sorghum-adapted microbial communities enriched on wild type (WT) sorghum from Joint BioEnergy Institute, Emeryville, California, United... ... | reverse complement strand
TCGCGTATCTTTCCGGGTATCGGCTGGTGCATGAGGCCGCGCAGGATCCGTTGTTCGCCGAATTCCTGTCCCGCTACATGGATTCAGAGGCGATGCCGACACTGCAACCGGTTCCCGGGCTGCACGAGTTCAAGGATCAGTTGATCCCGCGGTTCGCCAACGCCCACGTCCGCGACACCATCGCCCGGTTGTGCGCCGAATCGTCGGACCGGATCCCCAAATGGTTGTTGCCGGTGATCCGGGACAACCTGGCGTCCGGTGGCCCGGTGCGGCTTGCCGCCGCCACCGTGGCCAGTTGGGCCCGCTACGCCGAGGGGGTCGACGAGCAGGGTGAGCCGATCGATGTGGTGGACCGGTTGGCCGACACCCTGATCCCGATCGCCCGGTCCCAGCGGGACAATCCGCCGGCGTTCATCGAGAATCGGGCGATCTTCGGTGATCTGGTGGATCAGCCCCGATTCGTCGAGGCCTACCGGTGGGCGCTGGAGTCGCTGCACCGGGTGGGCGCGCGGGCCACGCTCGAAGCGCTGCTGCGGGAGCGGTCATGACGCTCGTCGCCGGCATCGACTCGTCCACCCAGTCGTGCAAGGTGCTGATCTGTGATGCCGACACCGGCGCGGTAGTGCGGGAGGGCCGCGCCGCCCATCCCGACGGCACCGAGATCGACCCGGCGTTCTGGGAGTCCGCCGCCCACGACGCCGTCCGGGCAGCGGGCGGTCTCGACGATGTCGCCGCGGTCGCGGTGGGGGCACAGCAGCACGGCATGGTCTGCCTCGACGAGGCAGGCAAGGTGGTACGGGATGCGTTGTTGTGGAACGACGTCCGCTCCGCCGGCGCGGCCGCGGCACTGGTGGACGAGCTCGGCGGACCGCAGGCGTGGGCCGAGGCCGTCGGGGTGGTGCCGCTGGCCGCGATCACCGTCGCCAAGCTGCGGTGGCTGGCCGACCACGAGCCGCAGCACGCCGACCGCACCGCCGCGGTGTGCCTGCCGCACGACTGGCTGACCTGGCGGCTGCGCGGGTCCACCGACATCGCCGAGTTGACCACCGACCGCAGCGATGCCAGCGGCACCGGGTACTACGACGCGTCCGGCGACGACTACCGCCTCGACCTGTTGGAGCTCGGGCTGCGCGGGCGCCGACCACATCTGCCCGCGGTGCTCGGCCCGTCTGACGCCACCCGCGGCGGTGACCGGGTGTTCGGCGCCGGCCTGGGTGACAACGCCGCCGCCGCGTTGGGGCTGGCCGCCGAACCCGGGGACGTCATCGTCTCGGTGGGCACCTCGGGGGTGGTGTCGGCGGTGGCCACCGCACCGGTGCGCGACGGCACCGGGTTCGTCGCCGGTTTCGCCGACGGCACCGGGCGGCATCTGCCGCTGGTGTGCACGCTCAACGGCGCCCGGGTGCTCGACGCCGCGGCGGCCATGCTGCAGGTGGACCACGCCGAGCTGTCCCGGTTGGCGTTGTCCGCACCGCCCGGCAGCGAAGGACTGGTGCTGGTGCCGTATCTGGAGGGTGAACGAACCCCCAACCGGCCGAACGCCTCCGGGGCGCTGCACGGACTCCGGGTGTCCAATGCGACACCGGCGAACCTGGCGCGGGCCGCCGTCGAGGGCCTGCTGTGCGCCCTGGCCGACGGGATCGCACACCTGACCGGCCACGGCATCCCGCTGCGGCGGGTACTGCTGATCGGTGGCGCCGCCCGGTCGGAGGCGGTGCGGGCCATCGCCCCTCAGGTGTTCGGGGTGCCGGTGCTGGTGCCCGATCCGGCCGAGTACGTCGCACTCGGGGCGGCCCGGCAGGCGGCGTGGGCGCTGCGCGGGACACCTGAACCGCCTTCGTGGCAGCCGCCCCGCACCGATCGGTACGAGGCAGACCCGGTACCCGCGGTGCGGGAGCGCTATGTGGAGGTGCGCGACCTCACCGAGGGGGTGGAGTAGGGCTCGTCGTCAGCGCCCAGGTCTCAGCAGCGAACCCAGGGCACGTCACCTTCTCCGGACGGGCGATTCACCGAACCTTCACGCTCGGTGAATGAGTCCCGATTCTGACTCACGCAACAACCCTCGCTCGACCGCCTTCGACAATGCCGCATCCAACCGACTGCGAATCGACTGCGTGATCCTTTTTCCACCAAGGAGATTGAGTGCCTCGCGCAGGAGCTCATCGGAACCGATACCGCCCGACTGCTCCGCGACCACCAACATCGCGTTGCCGATCTCGATCAGGCTGATTTCTTCGAGTGGCCTACTCGCGCCGCCCTCGGGTTGCCGCACGACACGCCACGCAGCTGGGTCGATGTCCTTGGGCCAATAGAACTTCTCCCCGGTCTTACGCCGATATTCGGCAGGTACCAGCCGCTGAATGGAACGCCGACGGTCATCGTTCACCCGGCTCAATCCGAACGCTTTGGCCACCAAGCGCGCCAGCCGATCCTGATGAATGGGCCCTTCGGCGTCGATCACCTCGGCGATGACAGCCTTGATCCGAGTTGACGCCCAGCCCTCCCTCGACCTGTCCAGCGTCTCGACATCGCCTGCCCTCCGCGGCACGAACTCTCGGAACGGCTGAATCATCGGATGCCGTGTCGGCTCCCGTTGCTGTGTGGACACTGACGCGGCGGGAGCGGACTTCAGCGCCGCATATTGTCTGCGCTTTCCGTCAGCCACCACAGCGGCGGTGCTTGTGTCCGTTTTCAGCACTTGCGTCGGCGGTGACACCAACTGCTCGGATTCCGGATCCGGCACAACCTCCCGCCGTGCGAGTTCCCTTTTCGCCTCATCGACGGCGTCACGCAGTCGGTTGATCGTCTCTGTGCGGTGATCGAGCCATTCAGGCAGCCACACGCGCTCCACTGCCGGCCACTTCATGAGCCTTTCGAGAACGTCCACCGGCAAACCATCCCGGTCGGCAACTGTTCTCCGTCCGAACCACTCAGTGCCGTCCAACAGGACAGCGACCAACGGCTGATCGGGCTGTTCGGGGTCCGAGATGACGATGTCGACCCGGAAATCAGACAAGCCGACGTCGGTCGACACCGGTAATCCTGCTTCGCGCAACGCGTTCGCGATGTCGTCACGGTGTCTGTCGATGACCGGTTGACGCCGTCCGCCCTCGGTGACGGTGTCAACGCCCTGTGCGGCCATTTCCAAGTACGCCTTGAGGTGTTTGGTACCGACCTGGGAGGTCTCCTCGGCACGCAGATCCGATGGATCGAAGCTGGCGTACAGCACCACCTCGCGACGGGCGCGGGTCACCGCCACATTCAACCGCCGTTCTCCGCCGGGCCGTGACAGCGGTCCGAAATTCAGCGGCACCACACCTTTGTCGTTAGCGCTGAACGCGACCGAGAACAAAATGGTGTCCCGCTCATCGCCCTGCACGTTCTCGAGATTCTTGACGAACAGGCCATCCGGTTCGTCGAGTGCCCGCAGGACCCGGTCGTCGCCGGCATCGCGCAACAGGTTCTCGATCAGATCACGCTGCTGAGCGTTGAACGTGATCACACCCAGCGACGGCGCGCGGTCCGGTGAGGCACTGAACCGATACAGGATGTCCTCGACAATCCGTTCCGCCTCGACGCGGTTAGTGCGCAGCGTCTTTCCTCGTCTGGACCGCTCGAAGTGTCCGTCCACCCGTACCAATGAGAGACCGTATCCGGCGCCAGGTGAACCTTTCGCCGGCAACGGCGCCGGGAAGGACGCCAGTCGCCCGTCGTAGTAGTGGTAGTTGCTGAACGCGATCAGCGCTTCGTCCTGGCTTCGGTAATGCCAGGACAACCACTGTCGAGGCACCCTCGCCTGAACGCACTCGCTGAGGATCGACTCCTCATCGATCACCACGTCGGGGCTGTGGTCCTCGTCCTCGTCGACCGTGACGCTGACCTCGGCGAAGCTGGTGGGCGGCATCTGTTTGCTGTCTCCGACGACGACCACTGACTTGGCCCGTCCCATCGCGCCGACCGCATCCGCGACGCGGATCTGCGAAGCCTCGTCGAACACAACGATGTCGAAATATCCGGATTTTGCCGGAAAGAATCTCGCCACCGAGTCGGGACTCATCAGCGTGCACGGCAGGATCTGCGTGATCAGCTCGCCGAAGTTCTCGATCAACGCTCGCACGCCCATGCCGCCGCGCCGACGGTCCAACTGGCGGCGCAACGCGCCAATCTGCCCGCTGGAGGTGTTCGCGTCGAACCTGCGTTCGTTCAACAGCTTCGCCGGGATCGCGCGGCGCAGCTCGTCACGAACAGCCTTGGTGCTCTTGACGAAGCGCTGAATGGTCTTGGTGTGGGCGTTGAGGTCGAAGTCCATCAGGGCGCTGGCCTCGAGCCGCTCGTCGATCGAGGCGACGGCGATACCGCGGTCGAATGCCAGGCTCGCGTCCTCCGCGGATACCTCGCCGGTGAGCAGCGCGCGACGCGCCTGCCCCATTCCTGCTGCCCGTAACGGCTCCAGGTGCTCTAACAGGTCGACCCACCGCTCGATCGACGCCGAGCTCTCCACGCGACGGGCACTCCGGGTCGCGCACCAGCGGGTAATGAACGAATCCTCGCCGGCCCATGCGTGCTGACGCTCCAATGGCACGGCGGTGACCTTCTCCAGATGACGCCACGCGGTGGTCAATCGCCGAAGTTCACCGGCTCCGACTCCGGCCTCGGTGCTCGCATAGTAGCGGCGCATCACGCGCACCGGTTCCTGGTCCGGATCAGTGCACAGCGTCTGTACCAGCCACTTCAGCTGCCCCAACCGGGTGTCGAGCCGTTCGACCTGCTCGGGGATGAACGGGTTGACCGGCTCATCGACGAGCCGAACCGGGAGAGCCGTGACTCGTGAACGCAGGTCTTCCACCGCTGCAAACGATTCCGCCATATCCGCGGTGAGCCGGGACAGCGTCTTCAGCTTTATGGACGCCGGGTCGACGGTCAGCACCTCGGTCAACCGGGCCAGCACCGCACGCCGGCGCTTCTTGCGACCAAAGAATCCCGACTCGTCGGCGGCTTGGGCGTCGTGGTGGATAGCCGGGATATCCAGATCCATCGCTGTCGGGCCGGCGGTCGCCTTCCACTCCGGCTGGGATTGCGCGAGCTCCTGGAGTAGCGCCGCTATTCCGTTCGTGTCGCGGGTCCACCCGGCTCGGTGCAGTTGGTCGAGCGCTTCGAGCGGATACCGCGGCATCGGCGCCAGCGTGGCCCAGATGTCGAGGTCGACTGGGTCCACCGTCCGAGCGACACTGTCGAAATCGACTGGGGTCCGGGCTATCTGTTGTAGTGCCTGATCGAACTCCACCGCCGCTTCGTGAATCGCCCGGGGATCCAACCCGTCCGCAGGCAGGTCATCGATGAACCCCCAGGGGTGCGAAGCACTCGGCCTCGCAAGGTCGGCCTTCTCCGGAAGCGTCCGCAGCACGGCTGCGATCTTGTCGAGTGTCTCCTGAGGTCCGTTCGCCACGAGATCGCGGGGAACGTCCAGGGTCGGTACATCCGGGTCGGTGGCCAGTTCGGATGAGCGTGCCGTATAGAGCGACTTGTTCGCCGCGTTGGGCTCATGCAGACGTTCGGCGTAGCGGGCAAGAGTTCTGCGACTGGATTCGGCCGCGTGGGTGCTGGTCTTCAGCAATTCCGCATCGTGGCTGATCCGAAGGTCCAACGCCGCTTTGATCTGCGCGCGAACAGCGGCGGGACGCGCTGATTTGTCGTGCAGATCGAGCGACAGCGCACCGAGGCCGACTTCTTCCAGACGCTTCTTCACGACGTCGAGGGCCGCACGCTTTTCCGCGACGAACAGGACCCGCCGACCAGAGGCCATCGCGTGCGCCAGCAAGTTCGTGATCGTCTGTGACTTCCCGGTTCCCGGCGGTCCCTCGAGAACGAAGGTTCGCCCTGCGACCGCCTCAGCGACAGCGGTCAACTGAGAAGAGTCCGCCGGCACCGGCACCGAGGACCCCAGTTCGTCGAGATCAACCTGAGGAGGCTCGCTCACCGGATCGACGTAGGGTTCCACCGGCGTCTCGATGAGATGTTTGACCAGGCTGTTCTGGGACAGCTCCCGCCACGACTCGTCGAGGTCTTTCCACAGCGGGAACTTCGCGAAATGCAGGATGGACAAATGGACGGAATCTTCGACGCGGAAGGGCAACTCCGCTCGGGCGACCGCGCGCCGCACTCCGTTGAAAGCCTCTTCCAGATCGATACCCGACTCGTCCTCGACCGGATTGGCAAGTTCCGGGATCTCCAACCCGAATGCCATCCGCAACTTCTCGATGAGGCAGTAATTCGGAGTTGAGATCCCAGCCTCATCGATGGTGATCACATAGCGTTCACCGCGGTTGGTTGTGCTGAGCGTGACCGGCACCAGCACCAGTGGCGAACGCAGATCGCGGTCGTTGAACCGCCAGTTGAGCATGCCGAACGCCAAGTAGAGATTGTTGGCACCGGTCTCCTCGACGATGGTCTTGGCCTTGTAGGCCAGGTACCGCAGCTTGCCCTTGTAGGAGGCCTCGGTGATGTCAATGTAGGCGAGCCGTTTCTCGGCCAGCAGCAGTTCGCGTTCACTTTCGGGCAGGTCGCGTCCGTACCGAATGCCCCGCGCCGCATCGACGCTCTTCACCGCGTCAGATGCCAACAGGCTGATCGGTGTCGAGGCATTGACCGCGTCCTCCAGACGCGCCAACGCCGGTCCGGGCACCTCGATGCGATAGCCGGCACGTTCGGTGTAGTTGATGAGCTTGTTACGCAAGCTCAGGTCGAGCAGCGCGTTCTTCCACTGGGTGATTCGCGGCGGGACATCCTCCACCGTCGCCTCACGCCGTTCCTTCTCCCCCGCGACGTAGGGAGCGATGGTCGGCCCGGCGCCGGGTCGGTAGTGCGTGACGACGACGGTTCCATCGGCGTCGACCGTCCGGCTGGGCAGCGGATGGATCTGCGCCTGCCGCGCCTGCCGGACATCGGTGACTCCGAGGATGTTGGAGAGGTCACCGGACAGGTGCCGGACGCGCGGCGCGGTGGTGGCGTCTGCGAAGGTCGGGCCGTTGTCGGCCTGGGTGACCATCGTGGTCTCGACCAGCCGGATATTGCCGAGGTCGACTTGATTGACGACGTCGAGAACCTCAGTGCTCGACACCATGCTGAGCGCCGAATCAGTGCGCCAGTATCCCAGGAAAGCGTGGCCGTTCAGCACCCAGATCGTGGAGTTGATACCAGCCTGTTCCAGGGCTGCCGCCATCGTCAACGTGGTGTCGAGACAGGTGCCCAGCCGGCCTTCCAGCACGTCGGCCGGCGTGCGGACCTTCTGCCCGTCGGTCCCCCAGCTCGCCGGCGGCTCGGCGTATCGGATGTCTCGCGCCCGCATCGCGTCGAACACGGCTTCCGCGATCGCGTGTCGACCCTTTCGGGGTTTTCACTCTGGTAGCCGTCGATCGCGGAGTTGCCCGTCAACGCGTGCAACCGGTCGGACACATCGGTCATCAACTCGGCGATTGCCGGTGAGTTCGGCTGCACATGGGCCGCCAGCATCTCCATGGCGAGCTGCAAAGGTGTGGCTTTCCATTGATTGGCGGCCAGAATGTTGACTTCCTGAGTCGCCTCGGCAAGGCGTTCACCCGCCGCGGTGCGCAGCACCACCCGGATCGCACCGGGGCGTTGATCCTCCACACTCAACATGGACGCCGGATCCAGCTGCAGATCGACGGTGCGCAGGATCGTGGGTTTCTCAGCCGAGAGATCCACGAACACCTCCCGCGGGCCGCCGTGCGACCCGTCGGCGCTGACGACGTCGACCTCGACTTTGGCGCCACGAACATCCGCACCTGTGTTCTCGACGGTGATGTGGTCGATCACCGGGATGCGGCAATGCGCCATCGCGTAGCTGAGGTCCGGGACGGCGTGGATCTCGATGCGCGGCCCGCCGCCAGCCCCTGGAGAAGCTGACTGCGACCTCGGCGCAACCTCGGAAGGTGGTAACGATCGGGTGCCTGCGGCCGGCACCGTGGGTGGTGGCTTCAGTAACGCGATCCGATCAGCTTCGCTGTTCCGCCCGATCGACCGCAGCAACAGTTCAGCCGAGTCGATCGCTCGGTAGGCCTCCTGAGCCGTGAACGCTTCGTTGTGTGCCCAGCGGTTCCGCACCTCGCGCAGTTCGCTGGCGCACGCCTGCGCCTGACGTGACAGACGACCGCTGAACGGGTACCCCAGATCGCCGAGCCGCTCGGTCATCGCCCGCAACATCAGCGAAAGATCTCGACTCCGGTATTTGTCGGTTCGCCGGCCGGTTGCCGAATCCTTCTTCCGCAGGATGTCGACCCACTCCGAGCCGGACGGCAAGACGCCGGAAAATACCTGTTCGACGAACGGACTCAGACCCTCGATGAGGATACCGAGAGCCTCACCGACGGTCGAGTGGAAGTCGTCGCCGTCGACGGACATGTCTCCCCCCTCAATCAGAGCGGGCACGCGTTCAGCACATTTCGCTGCGTGCCACGGCCGACGATAGGCCACAGCACCGACAAAGTGTAACGATCGTCATACGGACCCCACTGAGCGCCCTGAAGGTCGAATCGTCACCATCAGCGGACCTGCCTTCTCGTTTGCTGCCGTCGGGTTCGGTTGTCGCTGTTCACCGGCACCGACCGACTGTCGCGCCCGTCTGGCAAACACTTGGGAGCCCGGCCCCGGAACGCACCCGATGCGGTGAGGGGTCCACTCACCGGAAGCCTGCCGGCCCCGCGGGGCCAACCCGAACTCAGCGATACCGTCTGCCATGCGTTCGCCTCTCGGGCGGTCCCGCCCTGGACGCCGCTCAGTGCGGTCCGCGCAGAGCCTGTCGCTCGGCGTCTCGGATGCGGGCTCGTTCCCGCTCGTCGATCTGTTGGAGCCGATATGAGGCGTACGAACGGTGCCGCTGCAGTCTCGGGGGCTGCGGACCGGCGATCCAGCCCTGCTCTGCGTTCATTCCGCCTCCGCCAGCTCGGCATCTGGCTGTGATGTCAGTGTGGGCGGTTGCTCGAAGACACAGACCGTACTGCGATGCGTCAGCACATATCCGCCCACCGTCACGTAGACACCGCCATCTTGGCGGAATTCTCGGCACCGCCCAGTTCCAGTTCTGGTAGCTCCGGATACGGCTGCCCGCAGACGGTGGTGAAGTTCCCCCCATCTCTGCGATGTCACGCAACGTCTGCGCGCCACTGTTCCACCACCCCACCCGCGCGTTGTCCCGCGGAATACGTATTTGTCGCGGTATTCGGGCTGCCCATGTTCGACGAGGTTCTCCGGACCCGTCAACAGGGTCTCGACCGCGTGGTGCAGCGGGTCGCCCTCGGTGATGGCGTCGACCAGGTGGGACAACTCACCGAACGGCGTGCTCGTCCCGCACCGCTGTTGTACGACCGAGATCGACGGCTCGTGCCAGCAGGCGTGGATGACCCGCAGATCGCCCAGATCCAGCCACAGCGGCAGAGTGGCGAACCAGTCCAGAAACCGGCCGCGGTCCGCACCGGTGACCTGATCGAGGACCTCCCGATGTTGCCTGGTGTTCTTCTCCGACCACGGATTGTCCGGATCGCCGTTGGCCCGCAGGTATTTCCCACTGTCCGGTGGCCACTCGATGATGTGGCAGCCCCGCACCGCGGCATCAATCATCCGCGCTCCCCCTGTCTCGCCATTCGTCGTCGGTGTCGGGCGCCCGGCCACCGAATGCTTCCACCGGTTCCTCCACCAGTGCTCGTTCCCAAGGCGGTTGTCTTCATGCTCACCAGGTCCGACGCCGCTCGCCGACATCACCGTCAACAGCGGGCTTCCCGGTCGCTAATCGCCCGAATGCAACCGCCGCAACGCATCCCGGAACTCGGGATTCGGATTCGCGCCGGACAACACCGCGCACACCTCGTCGAGCGCCCGCTCGATGCCGATACCCTGCCGACGGGCGCCGTAGAGCGCGGCGATCGTCGGTGTGCGACTGTACGCGTGCACGCAGTGCAGATACACCGTCCGGTTCTCCGCCCGCAGCTGTTCGACCGCCCGCACGGTGTCGAGGAGCACGAAGTCCAGGTTCGCGTTGTCGCCGACGCGGTCGATCAGCCGGACATCGAGATGGGTGGCGCCGTCGGGTATGTGCTCATCGGCCACCCGGCACAACGACACCACCGCGTCGACTCCGTCGGGGAGCCGGTGCAGCGCGGCCGCATTACCGATCCAGATGTCGACGTCATGCGGATGGCGCACCGCCAGTGCTGATTCCGGGTATGCGCCGTAGGCCTGATCTAACGACTCCGCTTGCCCGCCGCTGACGACATCGGTCGCCAACTGCACTAGGTCGTGTCTGTTAATTGCGGACTCGGTGGAAGGTGATGATCGCGGCCAGGGTGACTCCGCCGAGGTATGAAAGGGCGTACTTGTCGTAGCGGGTGGCGATGGCTCGCCAGTGTTTGATGCGGT
>Ga0310828_1001940_pt1 | contig 10440 bp, 9 predicted proteins | sample WT_ome_3_FD_202242 | JGI IMG/M metagenome (GOLD analysis project Ga0310828, IMG submission 202242) | Sorghum-adapted microbial communities enriched on wild type (WT) sorghum from Joint BioEnergy Institute, Emeryville, California, United... ... | reverse complement strand
AGCCATATCCGAAAGGTCTGCCATACCAAAACGGTCTTCCAGGCCAAAATGGTCTGCCGTAACCAAATGGTCTCCCAAAGATTCTTTCTTCTCCCCCATTTATATAAGGGGAACTGATTTCATTATGCATATACGCATCCTCCTCTTATTTTATAGGCCATTCATTATTAAAATAATGAATCAACCTAAGCTATTCAATTACAAGGTATGCAAAGGTTTTTTTTATGGCTAGGTATGTACCTAAAAGGCAAAATTTTTTTGGATACATCATATTCAAAACCATTTCTTTTGCTTATCTTCTTTTATAATTTTTTTCTATTTTAATTTTCATTATTTTTCATGTAAATTTATAATAGTAATATAGGATTAAATAATTAGGAGGTTACCAAAATTGGAAAAATGGATGAAACAATTTTATGATCTACCGACCACCTGTATTTCTGATGCATTAAATGGCATGAATAATTTGGATCCATCCATTAAACCATTGCAAGATTCATATAAAGTTGCTGGCCGGGCATTTACTGTAAAGATTCCGGCCGGGGACAACACAATGGTTTTGAAAGCAATCAAGGAAGCTTCACCCGGAGATGTCCTCGTTGTAGATGCAAAAGGGGAATCTTATCGGGCAGTTGCCGGAGATTTTGTTGTGAGTTTGGCGCAAAAACTTGGCATTGCCGGTATTATCGTTGACGGTGTTATTCGGGATTTAATCGGTGTCCGTTCCCTTAACTTTCCCGTGTTTTCTAAAGGGACAACTGTAGCGGCAAGTTTTAAGAATGGCGCTGGGGAAATAAATGTTCCGATTTCCTGTGGCGGCGTATCCATTACCCCCGGTGACATTATTGTCGGTGATGCAGATGGTGTCGTTGTAATCCCTCAAGCAGATGCCGAGAAAGTTTTAGAAAAAGCTTTAGCCAAGTTAAAGAAGGATGAACAACGAGAAGCCTCGGCATTGCAAGATGAAGCTTCTGCAAGAAAATATTTAGAAGATCTTTTTAGTTAACCCGGAAAATAGCGGACGATACATTTGTTGTCCGCTTTTTCAGCTAGTTCTTATGATCAAGTTCTCTCTCCTTTTTATAGACAGCTATATGTACCCCGTTTTTAACAACTCCTACCGCTAAAGCAGAGAATTTTCATATTCGAAAAACCTGCAAAATTTCATATTTCTAATATTGTTGACTTTAAAACAAGTCAGAAGATATACTTTCTATAAGATCACATGAATCCTAACCGGAAATGAAGGCTCTTTCAAAAACAGGATTATACTAATCTCCTTAAAATCGAAATTCTTTTAAAAAAATATTTTGATAAAAATTCTAATAGGGTGGTATTTATGCATATTAAAAAATTTGTAACACCTGAAATCATTTTCGGTTCTAATGCAATAAGCCAAGTCGGTGAAGCGTGCCTTCGTTTAGGAGCCAAAAAAGTACTTATTGTCAGTGATTTAGGGGTAGCGAACGCCGGTTGGCTGGAAAAAATTATTCAAATATGTAAAGACAGTCATTTACCTTATGCCACTTTTACAGACATAACAACGAATCCCAAAGATACTGAAGTTGTGAAAGGTGTGTCTGTTTTTCGGGAAAATGAGTGTGACGCCATTATCGGAATCGGTGGCGGCAGTGTCTTAGATGTAGCGAAAGCAATCGCAATACTGGCGACAAACAGTGGAAAAATTAGTGATTATGAGGGAATTGATAAAATTGAAAAACCGCTCCCTCCCATGGTCATGGTTATGACAACGGCCGGTTCGGGTTCAGAGGTTTCACAGTTTTCCATTATCGTTGATTCCGAGCGAAAAAGAAAAATGACCATTGTATCGAAAACGTTAGTACCTGATATTGCCATCATCGACCCTTTTACTTTAATGACAAAGGATAGTGCATTAACTGCCTCAACGGGAATGGATGTGCTGACACATGCGATTGAAGCTTATGTCAGTATTGCCGCGACACCATTAACCGATGTGCAAGCTAAAAATGCACTTTACCTTGTCGCAAATTATTTACGCCCATCCGTCGCCTCAAAAACGAATATGGAAGCAAAAGAGGCCATGGCTATGGCTAGTTTACAAGCCGGACTTGCTTTTTCCAATGCGATTTTAGGTGCTGCTCATGCCATATCACACGCCATTGGTGGCCGATTTCCACTTCCGCATGGGGAAATCAATGCCATCCTTTTGCCGCATATTATGGATTTTAACTTTATTGCCGTGCCGAAACGTTTTACAGAGATCGCTGAAATCATGGGCATTGACACAAGGGGGTTAACACAGCGTGAGGCAGGAAATCGAGCCGTTGCATTTGTCAATCAATTATCAGAGGATATTGGAATTCCGAAAAGGTTAAGGAATATTGGCATAACTGAAGATGAGATCAACCTGATTAGTCAAACCGCACTAGAAGATGCTTGTATGATTACAAATCCTCGCGATATGGATTTTATTCAAGTGAAAACATTGTTGGAAAACATCTTATAAGGCGGTGAACGATTATGCTTGAAGAAAAACAAGAAATGATTGCCCAGTTAACAGGAATAAAATCTTCTAAAAAAAATTACTACACGGAGCTAAAGAAAACGGTCGAACAATTGGAAAAGAAAAATTTACAATTAGAAATCATGAACGAAATAATGAAAAGTATAAAAGTTGATATGCCGTTAGACAATATCTTATCAAATATGATTGATAAATTGCAGATGCTCATCGATTTTGACCATATCAGCATATCTTTACTACAAAACAACAAACTTGTTCTCGTCAATGTTTACCCTAAAGACAGCCGCTGTGTAAAAATCGGTTCGACCATTTTTGAACATAATTCTCTTTATTGGACTGCGTTAAATGAAAAAAAAATAATTTTACAGGAATTAGTCGGCTCACCCATTCATTTCTATGAAAAAAAACATTTAGCAGCACTTCATTTACAAACGATTTTAGTACTTCCCATCTACAGTAAAAATAAAAAAATCGGCGTCTTGTGTATGGGGCGTACGGATCAAACCATTTGGAACGAAGATGAACTGTCCTTTCTTGAACAACTGACCGATCATTTGGCGATAACCATTGAAAACGTTCAATTATACGGTGAAGTTTTACATGCGAAACAACAATGGGAAGACACATTTAAAGCAGTTGATGATATGATCATTGTGTTTGATAAAGATTTACATATTTTACAATATAATGACGCGGCAAATGATTTTTATCAAATTCGGAAAAAAACGAACCTTTTAATAAATGAACCATCATTGAAACAATTAATTATCGATACATTTAACGCTCAAAAAGCCGGTTATTTGGAATTAAATTACCCGGATCAAACAATCTGTGAAGTATATAGCTATCCGATTCATAATAAAGAAAATAATTTATACGGTGTTATTGCTTATATCAAAGATGTAACAGGAAAAAGAAAAATGGAAGCACAGTTGATTCATTCCGGAAAATTGGCTGCGATTGGCGAAATGGCTGCAGGGATTGCCCATGAACTGAACAGCCCGTTAACAGCCATTTTAGGAAATTCCCAGTTGTTATTGAGAGATTTTTCAAAAGAAGATCCGGTCTTTTCTCTCCTTTACGATATAAAAAAATGCGGTGATCGCTGCAAGCAAATCATTAAAAGTCTTCTAACTTTTTCAAGACAGGACGAGTATATTTTTGAACCTGTATCTTTAAATGAAGCGGTCAGTCAAGTACTAAATCTAATAAAATATCAATTTGAAAAAAATCAAATTCAATTTCATATTCATTTACAACCGGATTTACCTTTAATTGAGGGCAGCCGGACTCAGATTGAACAAATCATCATCAATTTACTATTAAATGCGAAAGATGCCTTGGAACAAACATCACGACAAGAAAAGGCAATAACAATTAAAACCTCTTATCAGCATAACGAACTTCATTTAACTGTTAAAGATAATGGAATCGGAATTGAAGAAGAACGGATATCGAACATTTTCCACCCGTTTCATACAACGAAAAAAAGCGGAACCGGGTTAGGATTATCGGTTAGTTTAGGAATTGCCAAAAAACATAACGGCTCCATCGATGTGATTAGTCAACTGAATAAAGGAAGTACTTTCACACTAAAATTACCTGTTCAATCTTCTCAAGGAACTGAGGTGAAAATGTGATCAATTTATTAATTATCGATGATGAAATCGAGATTGGTAACTTTTTGTCCCGCCTTTTTACCGCGAAAGGATATCGGGTACAAGTTGTAAATAGTGGAAAAGAGTTTTTTTCAATTAATTTTTCCTTACAAAAATTTCATGCCGCGATGATTGATTTAAAATTACCTGATGCGGATGGTCTAACCCTTTTACAACAACTAAAAAAGTTCCAACCTCGCTGTAAGGCCATTATTATGACCGGGTACAGCACGATAAAAACAGCTGTGGAAGCAATAAAATTCGGTGCTTCTGATTATATTGAAAAACCATTTGATGATATTGACTTATTGGAAAAACAAATAGACAGCTTACTGGAAGATAATGATAAAACTGCACACGAAACTATAAAAAGCATCGCCCATGAAATCGGCTTTATTACCGGCAAAAGTGAAAAAATGGAGCAACTACTGAAAACAGCTTACAAGGTGGCTCAAAAAAATGTGAATGTGTTAATTGAAGGGGAAACAGGCACAGGCAAGGAAGTTTTATCCAGATTTATTCATCATGCAAGCCCAAGAAGCCAAGAGTCTTTTATCGGGGTCAATTGCGGTGCCATTCCCGAATCACTATTAGAAAGTGAATTGTTCGGTCACGAAAAGGGAGCCTTTACCGGAGCGACTCAACAACGGAAAGGATTATTTTCCATCGCCAGTCAAGGTACATTGTTTCTTGATGAAATTGCAGAAGCGTCTCGTTCAATTCAGGTAAAATTGTTACGGGTGTTGGAAACACGAGAATTTATGCCTGTTGGAAGCGATAAAATTTTCCGGACAAATACGAGACTCATTGCAGCAACGAATGAAGACCTCCAAGAAGCCGTGAAAAACAAAAAATTTAGAGAAGATTTGTATTATCGATTAAATGTCGTTCATTTAACAATCCCACCGCTTCGTGAGCGAAAAGAGGATATTCCGTACCTAATCGAACACCTATTACAACGCTTTCCTAATTCAAATATTACTTTTTCAGATGATGCTCTGGCCTATTTGCAAAGGTATGATTGGCCCGGAAATATTCGTGAGTTAGCCAATTTTGTTACAAGAGTTGTAGCTTTAACCGATTCAAATCAAGCCGTTATTACACCTGGTGACTTGCCGATATCCTATTTTGCTATCTCTTCACACCCGAATATAGGAAGAACAATAAGTAAAAAAAGTGAAGAAAGCGAACTTGAAAGTTATCTTCATCGTTGGACAAATCAAGTTCTCACAGTTTTTAATCAAAAAGAAGAAATAAGTTTAGAAGAGATTCTCGACCAGGTCAAGGATCTAGAAGCATATGTGGGGAAAGCCTTTATCATGAAAACGCTTAAAGATGTTGAAGGAAATCGAAAAGAAGCGGCAAAAAGACTGCAAATTACAATGAGAAAATTACGCTACTTACTTAATGAAAAATGACAGCACTAAAAACACGAACAGGTTTCAAGACATCCAAATCTTGAAACCTATTCTGACAAAGTATACAATCAGGTTCTGAGAACGATCTGATTTATTCCACCTTAACGAGTAGTAACAAGTTTACAAAGAAGAAAAATAGGGGACCGGCTACCTGCATGCGTCCGATTGGTGCAACTCACCTAGGTTGAAGATCCCCTGATAATAATTCACTTTATTCCATATTAATCCAGACACTCTTCACTTCTGTATAATTGTTTAACGCATAGCTTCCCATTTCCCGGCCGATTCCGGATTGTTTATAACCGCCAAAAGGACTTGCCGCATCAAAGACATTATAACAATTGACCCAAACCGTACCTGCATCTAAGCGATGTGCAATATAATGAGCCTTTTTAATATCTTGCGTCCAAACCCCAGCAGCAAGCCCGTAGTGAGAGTCATTCGCTTTTTCAATCAGATCATCTATATCGGAGAAGGGCATGGCTGCGACAACAGGACCAAAAATTTCTTCTTTCGCAATGGTCATAGAATGGTTTACGTCGGCAAAAATTGTCGGTGCAACGAAATAACCTTGACTATAAGGGATATTCCCACCGCTTAACAGTTCTGCTCCTTCTTCAACCCCTTTATCAATATATCCTTTCACCCGTTTTTGTTGCTCACTGGATACAAGCGGCCCCATCGTTGTATCCTCCAGCAAGCCGTTTCCTTGTTGAATGTCTTTTGTCAAACTTACTAAATCACTTACCACATTATCGTATAAACCTTTTTGAACATATAAACGACTACCGGCACAACATACTTGCCCTTGATTAAACATAATACCCATTAACGCACCCGGAACTGCCTTTGATAAGTCAGCATCAGGCAAGACAATATTCGGTGATTTCCCGCCCAGTTCCAACGTGACGCGTTTTAATGTTTCACTGGCTTTTCGCATGATCATTTTCCCGACAGCCGTTGATCCGGTAAAGGCAACTTTATCGACTAACGGATGTTCGACAAGTGGTGCACCTGCTGTTTCCCCGAAGCCCGGTACTACATTAACGACGCCTTTAGGAAATCCAGCTTCATCGATTAGTTTGGCTAAATAAATAGCCGATAATGGAGTTTGCTCAGCGGGTTTCAAGACAACAGTACAACCGGTTGCTAAAGCGGCACCAAGCTTCCATGCAGCCATAAGTAACGGGAAGTTCCACGGAATAATTTGACCGACAACACCCACAGCTTCATGTCGGGTATAGTTGAAATAATTCCCCTGTACCGGAATGGTTTGCCCGACAATTTTCGTTGCCCAGCCGGCATAATAGCGAAAATGTTCAATTGCTAATGGAACATCGGCGTTCAACGTTTCACGAATAGGCTTTCCGTTATCCAAAGTTTCCAACTGTGCCAACTCTTGTTTATGGTCTTCCATTAAATCAGCCAGTTTATAAATTAAGCGGCTTCTTTCAGCAGTTCCCATTCTTGACCAAGGACCACGATCGAATGCCTCCCTTGCAGCTCTAACCGCTAAATCGATATCTTCCGGACCGGCCTCGGTAACATTTGCCAACCTTTCTCCTGTCGCTGGATTTACGGTTTCAAAAGTTTTTCCGGATTGACTATTCACCCATTCTCCATTTATATAAAGCTTTTTCTCTGATTTTAAAAATTGTTCTAATCTAGGAGATAGTTTTACTCCTTTTGTATTTACATTTTGCATTCTATTCCCTCCCCTTTTTACCGGGGGAATAACCCCCCAGTGTTAACGCTTTCAAAATATTATGAAATACTTAATACAACACGTCCATTAATTTTTCCATCTTCCATCCGTTTAAATACTTCATTTATATTATCAAGTGGCTGCACTTCAATATTTGTCCGTACTTTTCCTTGTGCCGCAAATTCAAGAGATTCTTGTAAATCTTTTCTCGTTCCCACAATAGAACCTTTTACCGTAACCCCGTTTAATACCGTGTCAAAAATCGGAATTGGCAGTTCGTCATTAGGAAGACCAACAACAACTAATGTTCCGCCTCTTTTTACCGAATGATAAGCTTGCTCGAATGCTTTTTTCGTAACCGCAACACTAACAGCTGCTTGTACGCCGCCAACTTGATCTTTGATTGTCTGAACCGGATCTGTCTTCATACCATTGACGGTTAAATCCGCACCCAATTCTTTTGCCAACTCTAATTTATCATCTTGAATATCAACGGCAATGACATTGAACCCCATTGCTTTCGCATATTGCAGGGCAACATGACCAAGACCGCCAATTCCATAAATCGCTACCCAGTCCCCTGGCTTTGCTTCAGATACTTTTAATGCCTTATAAGTGGTTACCCCTGCGCAAAAGATCGGTGCAACTTCTTCAAAACTTAAATTTTCCGGAACTTTAACGACATAATTAGCCGGTGCTTTACAATATTCTGCATAGCCGCCGTCAACAGAATAACCTGCATTTAATTGATTTGGACATAAAGTTTCTCTACCTGTTAAACAATATTCACATTCACCGCAAGCTGAATACAGCCAAGGAATTCCAACTCGGTCCCCCACTTTAATGGAAGTAACCCCTTCACCAACTTTTTCTACAATTCCAACACCTTCGTGACCGGGAATTAACGGTAACTTTGGTTTGACCGGCCAATCACCGTGTGCCGCATGCAAATCGGTGTGACAAACGCCGCATGCTTTAATTTTCACCAGAATTTCCCCATATTCCAGTTCCGGCACCGGTACCTCCTTGATTTCCAATTCTTGTTTGAACTCATTGACAACTGCAGCTTTCATTAAATTTTTTGAATCCATTTCTACCTCTCCCCTCAAAATTTAACATTCACTATTTAATTTGCAAAAAACGTGCCAATTATGGAGGCGCTTTCCCCCCCTATTATTTTTCGCTTGCGTTTGTTAGCTGGATTTCTATATTCAAAGCCAGTACTGTACTTGTTAGCGATCAAGAATTGGTATGCCTAGAGCCGAAAAATTGGCACTTTCCGCCGTAATTACGGCTATCAGTGACAAATAATTGGTCCACGCGTCCGGGAGTAAGACTGTAAAAAAGAACAGAGATTCTGGACATAGACAATATAACTAATTCAAAGATTCTCTCCTATCTTTTTATAAATCAATAATAATTAAAAAAGAAAAAGGCCGACAACATATAGGTATCCGCCTCTAAAGCAGTTTTTCGATTAATCTACTCCTGAAAATATTCAAATAATAATGATGTCATTAAAAATATCATTGCTAACGACTTAGCCATTGGAATTTATACCGATTTTTGGGTGAGGCAGGATTATCTGATTAAAAAGGGTGACATTGTTCCGATCCCATTTGAGTATAGTGAAGCACCAGTACTTTCTTTAATTTATTTACAAGCAAAGAACAAACATGTTTCAATTGCAAAATATCATTGCTGATCTGGACATTACGCTAGGATTAATCGGCATTAGTGACATAGGCGAGTTAAATCCATCAATTTTAGGTAGAGCTAAATGGAATAATCCAATTTCCCCGTAAACATAATACGACGACGAGAATTGATCTCGTCGCCAAATATAAGTTAGAGCTCGGGTACATACCCAAGCTCTAATTTATCAAATTTGTTACAATCGCTGGCCTTTTTTCTGACCTATATCATCATTTGGTGAGTTTCCAGTTCCGTCCTTTGCTTTACTATTCGGTGTACCAAAAATTTGATTGTCTTTCGTAATTTTGTTTCCGGCTAAAAATTGGTCTTTTTTTCTCATATTTCATTCCCTCATTATTGATTTATCGAGTATTTGTTCTGTCATTATTGGCCGTGCCGAAGAAGTCATCGACAATATCATTGAATCTGTCAAACAAACCATCATTATTATTATTATTCGTGCGCATATCATTTGCAAACGTATTTACACGATCATAGAAATCAGGATTTGCAGAAACATACACACGGGAAATTCGGTCATCTGCCCGGCGAACAGCATCGGCAATTTTTTGTTCAAATGCATTGGATACCGGACTATATTGAGCGGTATTGTTTGCATTGTTATTTGCTCCATTTCGATTCGTTGTTTCCCCATTTTGTGTGCCCATATTTTGTCCGGTCGTATTTCCACCGATCCCTGTACCTACATTTTGACCCGTATTATTGGCTGGACCAACATCTTGCCCGGTAGAATTGCCGCCGGTTCCTGTACCTAAATTTTGACCTGTTCTATTTCCATTGAACCCGATACCGGTATTTTGTCTATTATTGTCACCGGCAAATGTACCAGCATTTCGTCCAGTCTGAGTTCTGTCATTTTTATTTCCCGCATCATCATTTCCATTAATAGTGCCATCATCTGTATTATTGTTATTGTTGTCCGGATTTACTCTCCCGTTTTCCATAAATGTATTTCCATCACCATCTAATGCCCCATTGCGAGTTGCGTTTCCATTATTGTCAAAATTTACATTTGTCGTTCCTTGATTATTGGTATTTCCACGATTATTTTTGGAAAGTCTAACCGCAACATAAGCGTTATTGTTGGTAATGAGAACATGCGCATCTTCCACTTCTTTCAACTTCTCTACTTCACGTTCAGCAGCTCTTGATGTCTTTACATTTTGATTGTTACGGGTATTATTTTTCACATTCATTGGTCTTGCATTATTGTTATTGCGTGTATTTTGGGTAAATTGAGTACCATTATCGTTATTGTCGCCGGCATTGTCATTGTTTGTACACCCTGTAAGACATAAAGAAGCAACTGCAACACCTGTTATGAACCATTTCATTTTCATTTTCTTCACTCCTTCTCTGGTTCTCGTCTATATCATGTCTTGTTCATGAAAATCTATTCGAGGGAGAAAATGCAAATTTGCTGGAAAATAATCGCTA
>Ga0310828_1001939_pt1 | contig 10451 bp, 9 predicted proteins | sample WT_ome_3_FD_202242 | JGI IMG/M metagenome (GOLD analysis project Ga0310828, IMG submission 202242) | Sorghum-adapted microbial communities enriched on wild type (WT) sorghum from Joint BioEnergy Institute, Emeryville, California, United... ... | reverse complement strand
ATTCATTCCACGGGAAACGGATTGCCGGGATCATCCGACCCCGGCAATCCGCCGCAATCCGTCCGGAAGGCACCGGAATCAATCTTCCGATGCTTCCGCTTCCTCCCTATAATCGCATTCCGTGCATTGCAGAATGAGGTCGCCCTTGCTTTTCTTCTCGATCATCAAAGATCCGCACTTCGGGCACGGCTTCTTGACCGGTTTATCCCACATGACGAATTCGCATTCGGGATAGCGGTCACAGCCGTAAAACACCCGGCCCTTCTTGCTGCGCCGCTCGATCATCCTGCCTTCCTTGCAATGGGGACAAGTGACCCCCGTATCCTTGACGATCGGCTTCGTGTTGCGGCAGTCCGGGAAGCCGGAGCAAGCGAGAAATTTGCCGAAGCGGCCCATTTTGTAAACCATCGGCAGCCCGCATTTGTCGCAGACTTCGTCCGAAACCTCGTCCTGGATTTCGATTTCTTTCATCTCCTCTTCAGCTACCTCGAGCCTTTTCTCGAAGGAACTGTAGAAATCGTCCAGTACCTTGACCCAATCTTCCTTGCCTTCTTCGACGTAGTCCAGTTCTTCTTCCATATGGGCGGTAAATTCGACGTCAAGAATTTCCGGGAAGAACTCGGACATCAACTGGATGACCAGCTCTCCGAGTTCGGTTGGGACGAATTTTTTATCCTCGATGGCAACATACCCGCGCTTCTGGATCGTTTCGAGCGTGGGCGCGTACGTGCTGGGCCTGCCGATGCCCATCTCTTCAAGCGCCCGTACCAGGCGTGCTTCCGTATATCTTGGCGGGGGCTGCGTAAAATGCTGCTTCGGCTCGATCGATTCCCGCTCAACCTTGTCTCCCTTGGCCAACGCAGGCAAAAGCCGGTCTTCCTCGGTGAGGCCGTCGTCATTTCCCTCCACGTAAACCTTCATGAAACCCGGAAATTTGACTTTCGAACCGACGGCACGGAACATCACATCCCCTGCGGAAATATCCACGGTCATCGTGTCCATTACAGCCGATGCCATCTGGCTGGCCACGAACCGTTCCCAGATCAGCTTATACAAGCGGTACTGGTCGCGGCTGAGAAAGCTTTTCACGTCGTCAGGCGTTCGATTTACGGAACTCGGCCGAATGCCTTCGTGCGCGTCCTGCGCCGCGCTGGACTGCTTTTTCGTATAATCGCGCGGTGTTTCCGGAACAAAGTCTTTGCCGTATTTGGACGCAATATATTCTCTCGCTTCTTCCTGGGCGACCGGGGAAATACGGGTGGAATCGGTACGCATATAGGTAATCAGACCTACGCTTCCCTCTTTCCCCAAATCAATTCCTTCATATAATTGCTGTGCCACTGACATCGTCTTGGCCGCCCGGAAATTCAGCTTGCGCGCCGCTTCCTGCTGCAGCGAGCTGGTAATGAACGGAGGGGAAGGATGGCGCATCCGCTCCTTCTCTTTAACCTCCCGAACAATGTATTCGGCCTTGGCAATGGCGTCCAGCACTTGCCGGACTTCCTCCTCATTGCTCAATTCTTTCTTATCGCCCATGCGGTAAAATTTGGCTTCGAAGCTTTCCTTCCCCTGCTTCAGCACGGCGGTAATGGTCCAATACTCTTCCGGCTTGAATTCCTTGATCTCATTCTCCCGGTCGATGATGATTTTCACAGCGACGGACTGTACCCTGCCTGCCGAAAGACCCTTTTTGACCTTTTTCCATAACAGCGGACTGATCTTGTATCCGACGAGCCGATCAAGAATCCGTCTGGCCTGCTGGGCATTCACCAGATCCTGGTTGATTTTCCGTGGAGATTTGAACGCATCCCTTACGGCCTGCTTGGTGATCTCGTTAAAAACGACCCTGCATGGTTCGGTGCTGTCCAGCTCCAAATAATGAGCCAGGTGCCAGGCGATCGCTTCCCCCTCACGGTCGGGGTCGGCGGCCAGATATACTTTTTTGACTTTTTTGCTGGCATTCTTCAGTTCTTTAAGAACCTGCCCTTTGCCGCGGATGGTGATATATTTGGGCTGAAAATTACGCTCGATCTCTACGCCCATTTGGCTGCGGGGAAGATCCCGGATATGTCCCATCGAAGCTTTTACAATATATTTGCTCCCCAAATATTTGCCTATCGTCTTTGCCTTGGCGGGGGATTCTACAATCACCAAAGAATCTGCCATAAGTCGCCTACCTCTCTTATTGTCCAGAAAGTATTAGGTCATAAAACGGAATAAGTAGATCCCGGTAACGGTTCGATCACATTTTTCAAAGTTAAAGATAACAGAACTGAATGCAAAAGTCCAAAATTTATTTGGCTTTTCTCCAGCAGTTCGTCAATGGACAGGGGGCCGCCGGCCAGCAGATCGCAGATTTTTTGCTCGTCCGGGGTCAGCATAACGGGGGGTGTTCGATGACTATATGGTGATTCCGGTGTTGTTATCATATGCATATATTCTTGCAAAATGTCATCTGCCGACGTCACAAGGATCGCCCCCTGGCGGATCAGCTTCAGCGTTCCGCGGCTTTTGGGGGAAGTAATATTGCCCGGCACGGCGAACACGTCTCTCGATTCTTCCAGGGCCAAATCAGCCGTAATCAGCGATCCGCTGCGCTCAGCCGCCTCTACAACCACCGTGCCCATCGATAATCCGGCGATAATCCGATTGCGCTGCGAAAACAGCCCCGGATGGGGGGGCGTGCCCATGGGATATTCGGAAACGATTACGCCGCTTGCCGCAATCTCCCGAAATAATGATTCATTCTCGGGAGGGTAGATTTCTCCAATGCCGCAGCCCAGTACGGCTGCGGTTCCGCCGGGTTGCTCCAGAGCCCCCCGGTGGACAGCCGAATCGATCCCCCTCGCCAGTCCGCTGACCAGACATAGACCGGAGGCGGATAGCGAACGGGCCAGACTTTCCGCCGCCTTCCTTCCGTAGACGGTAGGAGTTCGTGTTCCCACCATCGCCACACAAGGCCGCTGCAGCAAGCCGGGATTGCCCATATAATAAAGCACCCATGGAGGCTGGGCAATTTGCTTCAAGAGCGGCGGATAGGCGGAATCCCACACGGTCATCCAGCCGATCCCCGCGTGGCGGTATTCAGAAAGCCTGGCCTCCATCCCGTCTCCCCGCAGACCTTTCATCAATAGCTCAGCTTTGGCGTGATTCAGCCCAAGTTTCATCAATTCTTCCTTCTCCATCGACAGCAGCAGGGTCAGTTCTTTCCCGCACGCGTCAACCAGCCGGCGGATCGTCTTCCAGCCGATCCCCGGCATTTCATGCAGCAGCCATAGCAAGCTTCTGGAATCCATCAGCATATTCCTCCTGACAAAAAAAGCAACCCCCCAAATCCGATAAGGAAATGAAAGGTTGCTTACCTTCATATATTTTTATTCAATGATTAAGTTTCTGGTGCTTATTTCTTCGTAATGCATTTCTCGAGAATGCCGTTTTCTTTCAGAGCCTCAACCAGAGTGGAACCCATATCGGACGGTGTCGGAGCCACGCGGATCCCGCAGCGCTCGAGTGTAGCCACTTTCTCCGCTGCCGTACCTTTGCCGCCGGAAATGATCGCACCGGCGTGGCCCATCCGTTTGCCCGGAGGAGCGGTTTGACCGCCGATGAAGCCAACGACCGGCTTTTTCATATTCGCCTTGATCCATTCGGCAGCTTCTTCTTCCGCTGTTCCGCCAATTTCGCCGATCATGATTACGGCGTACGTATCCGGGTCGTCGTTAAACAGCTTGAGGATGTCGATAAATTCGGAGCCTTTGACCGGGTCTCCGCCGATTCCGACGGCGGACGACTGTCCGATTCCGCGCTGGGTCAGCTGGTGAACCGCTTCATAGGTCAAGGTTCCGCTGCGGGAAACGACGCCTACGTGACCCGGAGTATGAATGTATCCGGGCATGATGCCGATTTTGCACTGTCCCGGTGTAATGACGCCGGGGCAGTTCGGCCCGATCAGGCGGGTTCTCTTTCCTTCCATGAACCGTTTCACCTTCACCATGTCCAGCACCGGAATGCCTTCGGTGATGCAGATGACCAGATCCAAATCGGCGTCGACGGCTTCCATAATGGCATCGGCCGCGCCGGCCGGCGGGACATAAATAACTGAAGTATTGGCGCCGGTCGCTTCCTTGGCTTCCCTTACCGTATCGTAAACGGGCAAAGTGACGGTGCTGCCGTTTTCCAGTTCAAAGTCGACCTTCATGCCGCCTTTTCCGGGAACGGCCCCGGCGACCATTTGCGTGCCGTAGTCCAACCCCCCTTTGGTATGAAACATACCGGTTTTGCCCGTCATATTTTGCGTAATCACTTTAGTATTCTTATCGACCAGGATACTCATGATCTCGTTCACACCCCTTGATTAAGTTCAGAATCAGATGCCGGCTTACTTCACCAAAGATACGATCTTTTGCGCGCCATCGGCCATCGAATCAGCCGACACGATATTCAAGCCGGATTCATTGAGGATTTTCTTGCCCAGTTCAACATTTGTTCCTTCCAGGCGAACAACGAGCGGTCGATCAAGGCCGATTTGCTTCGCGGCTTCCACCACTCCATTGGCGATGACGTCGCAGCGCATAATGCCGCCGAAGATGTTGACGAAAATCCCTTTGACCTTCTCGTCGGACAAAATAATCTTGAAGGCTTCCGTAACCTTCTCGGTCGTCGCGCCGCCGCCCACATCCAGGAAGTTCGCCGGATCGCCGCCGTAATATTTGATGATATCCATAGTGGCCATGGCAAGACCAGCCCCGTTGACCATGCATCCGATATTCCCATCCAGGGCGATGTAGCTGAGATCGAATTTGGAAGCCTGGATCTCCTTTTCGTCCTCTTCCTCCAGATCGCGCAGCTCCAAAATATCTTTGTGACGGAACAAAGCGTTGGAATCAAAATTCAGCTTCGCGTCCAGCGCCATGACATTGCCGTCCCCGGTCACGACCAGCGGATTGATCTCGGCAATCGAACAGTCTTTATCGATAAACGCGCGATACAGTCCCAGCATGAACTGCACCGCCTTGCGAACGAGATCTTTCGGGATATTGATGGAGAAAGCCAGACGCTGGGCCTGGAACGGCATTAAACCGACAGCCGGGTCGATGACTTCCTTGAAAATTTTCTCCGGTGTGCGGGCAGCCACTTCCTCGATTTCCGTCCCGCCTTCTTCGGAAGCCATCATGACAACACGACCGGTACTGCGGTCGACAACCACACCAACATAATATTCCTTCTTGATATCGCAGCCCTCTTCAATCAGAAGGCGCTTGACTTCTTTTCCCTCCGGCCCGGTCTGGTGGGTGACCAGCACTTTTCCGAGCAGCTCCTGGGCATATGTACGAACTTCGTCCAGGTTTTTCGCAACTTTGACGCCGCCGGCCTTCCCGCGACCCCCCGCGTGAATCTGCGCTTTGACGACAACGACGGAAGACCCAAGCTCTTTGGCCGCTTCGACCGCTTCTTCGACGGTAAACGCCACCTTGCCCCGAGGAACGGCGACACCGTATTGTCTCAGGACTTCTTTGCCTTGATACTCGTGGATATTCATCTGCGAATCCTCCTATCAGAATCTTTCTGTATCGCAACAACAACAGCGGATGCGCTTGTTGTTATCCGCCCATGGTTTCTCCGTTTTTCTGCCTTATTCCCACGCATGGAACCGCACATCCAGAAAAGCCCTAATTATTGTATCACTTTTTTTCGACAGTTTCCTCTTTTATTTCAGCGATTTTTTCATATTTTTCAGCAAATCCCCGAATGCGGATCGCATTATGCCGATTTTTCTTATTGCTTCGGAAATAAAACGGCAAAAAGCAGCGCGTCCTCCAGAAAGGAAACACCTGCGCTGCTTGATCCGCGTAATGCATGGCTGCCTATTGGATTCAGGATCGGCCGTCGTTTATCCATTATGAAATGCCGCGAAAGCTGCGGTGCGGGGCTCTTTTTCCGCCTGCTTGACAAAACGCATTTCATTGCCGATGAAATGACAGACCATGCACTCGATATTTGGTTCCGGCTCTACAATGACCTGGGGTTCGCTGCTTTCCAGAATGGCGCCGGTATGGGCATCCTTGAGGATCCTTCGGGAATAGCTGGTGATCACGCTGAATTTGATCCGGTTGGAACGGCAGTTCGGGCAAAAATACGGTTTTTCCTCCATGATCATCACCTCGTATCCATTATCCCCCGTTTGTGCGGAATTTATTTCCGAAAGATAACCGTATAGAGATCTTTCGTCTTTGGGGTGGGAGAGCCCGTGTCAACACCCCAAAAAATGTGGCCGGGCAGTTCCGCTTCACCCAAGCAATGGTGTTGCAAAACAAAACAGCGCAGTTGTCAAGGCCCGCGAAGCGGTTCCCGAAACAATCCTTTGGAATTTCCCGGGAATTTATGTATAATAGTGCGTAGAACGTTTGCACAGGGTCGGGCAATAAGGAAGCACCTTTTGCTCCTGAACCAGGATCGCGGCGGGAGCCTACCGAGGGCCGGGCTGCAGAATGGCGGGGAGGAAGGTGCTTTTTATGTACGGCAAAGTATTTAGCGCATGCTTGCAGGGAATTGACGGGAAAGTGATCGAGGTGGAGCTGGACATCAGCAACGGCCTGCCGCAGACGATCGTGGTCGGACTCCCGGATTCGGCCATTCGGGAAGCCGTTGAACGGGTGCGGTCGGCGATCCGGAACTGCGGGTTTGTCTTCCCGATGGAGCGGATCACCGTTAATCTCGCACCGGCCGATTTGCGCAAGGAAGGCTCCGCTTTCGACCTGGCGATCGCCGCCGGAATTCTGGCGGCCAGCGGCCAGACCTCCCGGATGCTGCCTCCAAGGACATTGATCGTCGGGGAGCTGGCCCTTGACGGTTCGGTCCGTCCGGTGCCCGGCGTTCTGTCGATGGTACACAGCGCCCGCGATAAAGGAATCGGGACCGTGCTGCTCCCGGCGGAAAACGCGGCGGAAGCGCTGCTGATCGAAGGCATCCGGGTTTGTCCCCTGGCCCACCTGCGGGAGTTGAAAGATTGTTCCGAACTCGAATTCATTAATGATATGAATTGTTTAGATCGTAAAATACCGGCCGGCTCCGACACCAGCGAACCATGGTTCGAGGATTACTCCGATGTGGCCGGCCAGCATCTGGCCAAACGGGCACTGACCATCGCCGCCGCGGGAATGCACAATATCCTGCTCATCGGGCCGCCAGGAACCGGAAAAACAATGCTGCTGCGCAGACTTCCCACCATTCTCGCGGAAATGTCGGAAGAAGAGGCGCTGGAAGTTACCAAAATTCACAGCGCTGCCGGAAAATTCAGGGAACAGGCCCGACTGATCCGGACCCGCCCCTTCCGCTCCCCGCATCATACGGTCAGTGCCGCAGGCCTGATCGGCGGGGGAACGGTCCCCAAGCCCGGCGAGGTCAGCCTTGCCCATCACGGCGTACTGTTTCTGGACGAGCTTCCCGAATTTTCACGCCATGTGCTGGAGGTGCTGCGCCAGCCGCTTGAGGACCGGCAGGTTACGATCGGCCGCGCCCGGGCGGTATACACGTTCCCCTCCCGCTTCATGCTGGCAGCCTCGATGAACCCCTGCCCATGCGGCTATCGCGGAGCGGAGACGGAATCGCACCAATGTATTTGCAGTCCGCTGAAGGTGCAGCAATATTTGTCGCGGATATCCGGACCGCTGCTGGACCGGATCGACCTTCACGTAGAGGTGCCGCGCATGGATTACAGCCAATTGGGCGGAAGCGGCCCCTCTTCCTCTTCCGCCGACATGAGAAAGGCGGTGGCGGCCGCACAGGGACGGCAGGAAGCCAGGTACCGGAACATGCCGATCCGGTTTAACAGCGAATTGTCCGGGCAGACGCTGCGGCGGGCGTGCCCTCTGGGCAAGGAGGCACGCGCCCTTCTTGAAGCCTGCTACCAGACACTCGGTTTGAGCGTGAGGGCGCATGACCGGATTCTGAAAATCGCCCGGACGATTGCCGACCTGGAGGACTGTGAGAACATTTCCGCCGCGCACCTGGCGGAAGCGATTCAATACCGCCATCTGGACAAAAAACCGGTGTAATCGCGGCTGTGTTCAGGGATGAAACAGCCGGATGCACCGGTTGATGGGACAAAGAAAGTAGAGGAAGTCCCCTGGACGCCATCGATAAACCACTATCGTTTGCGGTCGTCAACCCTTCCTCAGCAACAATCAGCCTGAAAGATTGCAAGCATGTTTCTTTCCGTCTTATTCGAAAGCAGTGATTTTCGGCGTTCAGACCAAAAACCGCGGATCCGGATCATCCTTGCCGATTTGTGGTTTACCAGGCTTGAAACCGGTCATAGCCTTCCAGCGATACCGGTTTTCCCGACTTGCCCCAGGGAAGCCCGAGTTCGGAATACAGACGGTTCGAGGCGAACGCCTGATCCATATGCTCTTCCAGACGGTCGATGACCGTAGCGATGGTGCCATTCTCCGGCGTGCGGCGCACATAGGCCGGATCAACGGCCCGGGGCTTGCCGGAAGATTCAAAGGCAGCATTGACCACCTGGGTAAAGATACGCGTAGAAGTCAGCGGGCACAATTGCGCGTCTTCGCCTTCTTCGATCGCTCGCAGAAGTCCGTCGTAATGGGCAGGAACGGATTCGTTCGAACCCGGAATCGTCGTTTTCTCCCCGTCTTTCTCCAGGATCAGGTCGCCGTTATACATCCAGGTAGCGGCAGCGCGGGTGCCTTCAATCCGGATGTAGGGCTCTTCCTGGGTCACGCCGCAGACCGTCGCATAGAAGTACAGTTCGGTACTCCCGTTGGTGCGAATCCGCAGGCAGGACAGATCCTCTCCTTCAATTTCGTGCGCATGATACAGCTCGGCCGTCACTTCTTTCGGTACAATCGGCTCTCCTTCGGCATTTTTCGCCAATTTGGCCAACCGGATCACATTATAGAGCACGTGCGACTGCGGGTTGTTGATCGTTCCGTCAAGAACATATTGGCCGTTGATCGACAATTTTCCCGCCCAGGGGGTGCGCTCGTAGTAGCTGTCCAGTCGCTTCCACACCGCCATGCCCTTGACCGTCTTGATTTCGCCGAGCGTGCCGTCTTGAATCCACCCGGCGATTTGCGCCTCGATGGCCCGGGTCGGCACATGAAATCCGATTTCACAGCGTTTGCCCGTTTTTTCCGCTGTGGCAATCATGCGGTCCACGTCCTGGACGACAGCGGCCGGTGGTTTTTCCGTCATGAGATGGAATCCGGCTTCCATCACATCAATACTCATCTGGGCATGCAGTTGGATCGGAGTGGAAACGATCACGAAATCCGCCTTCTCCTGCCGCAGCATCTCTTTGTAATCGCCGTATACCGAAACTTCTTTCTCCCGGAAAAAGGCCTTCTGCTCGTCCGAGACGTTGAGGTCGCTGACGGCAACCAGCTTCAGCTTTCCCTTTTCTTCTTCCTTCAATAAATGGTTCAAATGATGTTTCCCGTAGCCGTTAATGCCGATTAACATTGCTTTTGCCGTTGCCATGATGAATGCCTCCTCAGTTGCTGGCGTTTTCAGGATCATTCCGTCAAAATGCGCCGCGAATATGCTGGATCTCGTTCACTTGTCCGTCCATCGACCATTGGACGGCAATCACATCAAACCGGATTTTCCGATCGAAGCACCGGTTCCGGTACAAATAAACCTCGGCGGTTTCCCGGACCTGCCTCTGCTTCCGCCCATTAACCGACTCGGCTGCGGTCCCGAAGTTGCCTGTATTCCGGCGCGAGCGGACTTCCACGAAGACCAGACAATCGCCGATTTCGGCCACCAGGTCGATTTCGCCCGAAGGGCACCGCCAGTTGCGGGCGATGATCCGGTACCCCGCCCTTTGCAAAAACTCTGCCGCCTGCTCCTCCCCTGCCCGCCCAAGCCGCTGTTTCGCACGGAACGGATTCATTCGTTCGCCGGACTCCTTAGGCGGCGGTCCGTCCGGTAAACGAAGCGAAGAAGCTCGGCCACCAGACTATACAGCTCCGGAGGAATTTCATGTTCAAGCTCCAGCCGGGAAAGGACCTCGACCAGGGAACGATCCTCCTGAACCGGAACGCCGTGTTCCGCCGCCCGTTTGACGATTTCCTCGGCAACGCTACCGGTCCCTTTGGCCACCACCTTCGGTGCCGCCATCGATTCCGGGGCGTAGCGGAGAGCGACGGCCTTGCGCAGTTTATGATTGGATGAGTTCATATCCGAATATCCATTCCTTCGTAGGGCTTTGCCGCGTTGAGCAGAAGACCGGCATTGAGCGCGGACTTTCGCCCGGGTTCTCCGGCATCGCCCGTATTTTTCGGATAGGGCCCGTATTGCACTGTGAAATACGGGTAGCCCAGGCCTTGAAGCACAGCGGCCAGTTCCTTCCGGCCGGAGTCGAAGACCTGGCGCAGCCGCGGATGATTGTTGCGGACCTGGAGGCTGATCGTCCTGTCTACGATGCGGAC
>Ga0310828_1001936_pt1 | contig 10462 bp, 10 predicted proteins | sample WT_ome_3_FD_202242 | JGI IMG/M metagenome (GOLD analysis project Ga0310828, IMG submission 202242) | Sorghum-adapted microbial communities enriched on wild type (WT) sorghum from Joint BioEnergy Institute, Emeryville, California, United... ... | reverse complement strand
CCGGCTGCGGGAGCTCGTCACGGATGCGTGGCGGATGCGGGCCCCGGCGGAACTCGCCGGCGACCTCGACGTCGACGCGTTGCCCTGATCGGGCCGGAACCGGGTGCGCTGCGGGACGCGGGCCGGGCGCGCCCGGTGTACCGGGCTGCTCGCGCCGCGATCACCGGGCGTACTCCTCGTGCTCCACGTGCGCGGCGCGGTCGCTGTTGTCCTTGTGGTCGCTGTGGTGTTTGTGGTCGTGTGAGTACTCCTCGCGGCGGCGCAGCATGACCACGAGCATGAGCGGCAGCATCGCGATGTGCATGACCATCATGAGCGTGTGGCCCGACATGGCGCCGGCGAGGGTCAGCGGTGCGAGGAGTACGACCGGTACGAACATCGCGCCGACCATCTCCAGCGTGCCGGGCCAGGCGTGTCCGCGGTACCGCATCCAGGCGACCATGCCGACCGACATGTCGAAGGCCATGAGCAGGGCGGCGATCTCCGGCTGCCGGTTACTGGAGATCTCCACGTCGATCAGGTGCAGCACTCCGGCGCGGGCGCCGCCGAGCACCAGCATGCCCACGCCCATCGCGATGATCATTTGAACGTAGTGCCAGACAAAGCGTTTCATGCAGGCCTCTCCCGTAGGTACCCCTGGGGGGTAGGGGTATGCTCCTCATCTTGGAGACGGCGGGCCGATCGCGCAAGTCCTTACCTCGCGACATGACGGGCGTCACTCCGCGTGGACGTCGCTCCACACCGGCGTCTCCCCGCACGGGCGTCGCTCTGGACCGGCGTCGCTCCCCACCGACGTCGCTCCCCCACGGCGTCGCACCGCACGAGCGTCGCCCCGCACCGGGCTCGCATTGCACGCCGGGGATCGCATGGCGGCCGGGCAGCGCCCGCGGCCCGGCGTCGACGCGGCGCTCAACGCGGAGGAGAGGTTCAGACCGGTCGCCGGAACCTGACGGCCGCGCGAAGGATCTGGGTTGGCATGAACCGTTTCGCCGTTCCGGTGCTGCTGCTGGTGGCGGTCGCCGGTTGTACCGGCCCTTCGCCGGCGCCCCCGCCGCCCTCCGCCGGGTCGGCGCAGGTCTCGGTACAACCGCTGCGACCTCGGGCCGGGCACACCGCGACCCTGCTGCCCGACGGCCGGGTGCTGCTCGCGGGCGGGTGCGCGGTGGACGGCTGCACGACGTCCGAAGTGGAGCCCAGCAGCGAGTTCTATGTGCCGGGCCGCGGATTCGTACCGGGACCGCCGATGCGGCACCCGCGCAGCAGCCACACCGCAACCCTGCTGCCCGACGGCCGCGTCCTCATCACGGGCGGATGGGCCAGGGAGGGCACGGCGCCGCTCGTCGAGGCGGAGCTGTTCGATCCGACCACGGAGACGTTCCAGCCCGCTGGCACCCTCTCGGGCGGCGCCATCGGGCTGCGCGACGGGCGGGTGCTGATCGCGGATGGCGGAACCGGCCCGGGCAGCCGTACCACCAATGTGACGCTCTTCGATCCAGTCACCGGTTCGCGAAACCCCGGCCCGGCAATGCCGCGGCCGACCCACGCGGCGTCCGTCGTGCTGCCCGACGGCAACATTCTGATCACCGGTGGCCTGGACGGGACGCGGCACGGGCTTACATCCACGGCCATTTACGACCTGGACAGTGGCGAATGGCGGCGGGGCCCGGAGATGGGTACGCCGCGATTCAAGCACGCTATCGCCATGCTGGATGGCGGCCGGGTCATGGTGCTCGGGGGCACAACGGACGACCGCGAGCTGTTGACCAGTACGGAAATCCTCGACCTCGCCAGCAACAGGTTCGCCCCCGGTCCGGTGATGACCGTACCCCGGTACAAGTTCTCCGACGCTGTCGTGCGTACCGCGACCGGCCGCCTGGTCGTCGCCGGCGGAAGCGGCGTCGAGGTACTGGCCCCCGACGGCCAGCGGTTCGGCGCGATCACTGACAGCGCCGGGGCACGGCGGTGGGCGGCGACGGCCACGGCGCTGCCGGACGGCACGGTCCTGGTCGTCGGGGGGTACGACGATCGGATCCACGTGCATCCCGACGCCCCTCTAATCAAAGTGGACCCATAAGTTGGGCCGCCGCCACCTCGAGTGGATACCAAACTCCGGTTCCCGCTTCGCCGGGGTGATCCACCGCCATCGCGCTTTGCTACTCACGCGCGGCCGATCGCCGTGGGTCTAGCCTGCGCACATGGACATCTCCGAGTTGGCGCTGCGAGCGCAGGCAGCCTGGTTTCGGGAACTGGCCGCCCGCGGCTTCCCGCAGATCCGAGCCGGTCTTGACGGGTTCGCGGTGTCAACGGGACTTGCGTCGAACACCGAGAACGGGGCGGTGATCCCTCCGTCGATCGTCGACGAGCCGCTCGAATTGGACACCCTGCTCGGCTGGCTACGCGAGCGGGCCCAGCCCGCTTCGGTGCTCGTCACCGGGCCGCTAGCGCCTGAAGCAACCGTGCAGTTGGTCGACCGGGGCCTGAAACCGGAGCGCACCGGGAACAACATGGGCCGCCTCCTTACCGGCATCGACGCCGACGCCCTAGCCGCCACAACATGGCAGATCAGTGAAGTGACCGACCCGCAGTCCCTCCGCGAGAGCTTCCGCGTGTACGCCGACGATGGCTGGTGGGACGGACCCAGCGAACTCGAGCAGCGCGTTGAGGTCGCGATCCGTCTCGGATACGGCCCTGGTCGACCGATCCGGCACTGGGCCGCATACCACCAGGGCTTCCCGGTCGGAGCCGCCACCTCGTTCCAGTTCGACGACGCCGTGCTTCTCGTCTCTTCCTGTGTCGCGGTGCCGTGGCGCCGTCAGGGGATCGGGACCGCGCTCACCCGGATCAGGCTGGCCGCCGCCGCCGACAACGGCGCCGTTCACGCGGTTGTCTTTCCCTCACCGGACGGCTATCACCTCCACCGCTCGCTCGGATTCAGCCTGGCACCGGTCCACCCGGACCGCTGGTTCTATCTGTCATAGCCCGAGACCTAGGCCCGCCGGCAGAACGGCCGCGCGCTCGGCGGCAAAGCCGAACGGACCAGCCGCTACCTGCTGATCCTGCACCTTCGCGGCGGACGGGACGCCCGAACCGCCCCGGACGCCATCCCTCATCCACCAAGCCCACCGCGCAGATTTCAACGTCAGGCAACCAGGCACCGCTTGGCCGAGGAGCAATTTACAGCCCTCAATCGAAAGGGGTGGCCTATCGCGGCCCGGCCTCCGTCTCCCCTGCCGGTGGGACCGGACCGGCCGGATCGACGTTGTCGCGGTCGCCGGGTCCGCCGTGAGCCGGGGCACCTGGAACGGCTCGGGCCTGCCCATCACGGTCCTTGATCTGCACCGCGACCCCGGCCACGTCGGCGAGTCCGACCGGACCGATGACACGAGAGTCGATCGCCACAGGGCGGTTGTCACCGAGGAGGAACATCATGTTGGCCGGGATTGTGCTGGTGGGAAAGGGGTCGGTGACGGTTTCGCCGAGGTAGTGCTCAGCCAGAGGTCTCCCGTTGACGACGACTGCCTCACATCGGCCGGTCGGGCCGGCAGGGCAGCCGATGGTGTCCCCGGAAAGGGCGACAACCCGCAGCATGGAGTCGAATTCGCGACCGTCCCAGGTGAGGTGCACGAGGATGACATCCCCACGGGCGGGTGACAACTTCTTGCTGAAGACAACACGTTCCCCCACATGCACAGTGGATTCCATCGCGGTACTCGGTTGGGTGACGGTGAAGTAGTCGGCCCGGCCGAGCACGGTAGCCGCCGCCAGGGTGGTCAGCGCCACGACGCCGACGCCGACACCGGCCGCGGCCTGACGCAGTCGCCGTCCGCGCCGCTTGCGGCGGGCTCGATCGAGGACCACCCGGGCCAGGTCGGGGCGGGCGCGCACCGTCGGCGAGGCTGCCGCCGCGAGCATGCGCAGTTTCTTGGCCGCGTCGTCGAGCGAGGGCAGAGTCTCGTTCATCGCGCCGTCTCCTCTGCGGAGGTGAGGGTAGGTGCCAGGGCAGCGCGGACCTTGTCCAGCCCGCGTGCGAGGTTGCTTTTGACAGTTCCGGGCGAGCACTGCATGACAGCGGCCGTCTCGGCTTCGCTCAGCCCATCGATAACGCGCAGCACGACCGTGACGCGCTGTCGTGGCGGGAGCGCGGCAAGGATCTGGTCGAGGTGCGCGCGGGCCGCGATCGCCTCAGCGTGATCGGACCCGCCAGTCGACAGGTCCGGGGTAGCCTCTGCGGGGACAGGGACGAGATGGCTGCGCCGACCCCGGTCCTTCGCGAGATTGACCAGCGCGGCTCGGACGTACGCCTCCGGAGATTCCAGCTGTCTCGACCAGTGTTTGGTCAGCCGCAGCAGGGCCGTCTGCAGAACATCCTCGGCCTCGGCGGCGTCCGGCACGAGCAACCGCGCGAACCGCAGCAGCCGGTCTCCGTAGGCCCGCACGAACTCCGTGAAGTCCTGCTCTTCCGAGGGGGTCACACCCATCAGAACGAGATCCGTTCCACCGGCGTTGCATGCCGTGGCCCCGCTTTCGACACGTCGACGGCCTGCGGGATTTCCCGCACCAGCCTCGCTTCACTCACGCGTGCCCATTCCATACCCGGTGCTGTGGATAATGACCCGCACGGTCGTGAGCTGACGCGCTCACCACAAGTGGGCCAACCTCAAACCGACACAGCCGTCAGCATCCATCGAAGTCTTTGGGGCCGCGGAACCTTGCCTTCGCAGCGTCACCCCACCGGTAGGGAGGGCTGCCATCGGACCTTCCGAGTGAGCCACGACCTGCGGCACTCATACGCGACATGGCTCGTCTCCGACGGCGTACCAATCGCCAAGGCGTCCTGGCGCAGGTATTCACGCTCATCTCGAGATGATGAGCGGGCGAGATGGTCGGCGCACCAGGAGCACGATCAGTGTGCCTCCGGCGAGACCGGCGGTGGTCAGGAAGGTCCCGGTCACGGAGGTGGCCGCCTGGACGGGTCCGAGGAGCAGGGGCGAGGCGAACTGGCCGACGAACGTGGCGGTGGCCAGCAGGGCGGTGGCCAGCCCTCGCCGGCCGGCGGGGACCTGCTCGGCAACCAGGACGGTCAGGGCCGGGACCGCCAGCCCCATACCGACGCCGAAGCCGGCTGGCGCGGCCAGCAGCAGGATCGGTGCATCAGCGATGGCGAGCGTCGCGAGCGCGACGGTCCAAATGCCGAAGGCGAGGATCAGCAGTCGCGCCTGACCCAGTCGGGCGCGAAACTGGGCGTAACAGAGGCCGACCAGGCTCATGGTGACGGACAGGGTTGCGGTGAAGACCGCGACGAGGAGGGTGTCGGTGATGCCGACCTCGGCGAGGCGCAGCGGCAGGAAGACGAGGATGCCGTAGAGCAGCACGGTGGCTACAGCTTGCAAGCCGTAGATCCCAAGGAGCCGGGGTCGGCTCCTGATCAGCGCGAACACCCGCTGCCCCCGGTTATCGGCGCGGCGGCCGGGCACAGCTGGTCGGTGGGCGGGCAGCGCGCAGAGAGCGGCCAGGCCGAGCGGCACGCCCGCGAGGTAGACGGCGAACGGAGCGCGCCAGGAGATCGCACCCAGGGCGCCGCCGGCCAGCGGCCATAGGACACCGCCCACGCTGATCGCTGTGGAGCGCCAGCCCATCGCTCGGTCCCGTGCCGCGTCGTCGTAGAGATCGAGCAGGCCGAGGGTGGTGCCAGTGAAGACGATGGCGGCACCGATCCCGAAGACCAGCCGACTGGTGATCAGTACGGGGTAGGACGTGATGACCAGCCCGGCACCCCCGGCGATCCCGTAGAGGAGCAGACCTGCGGTGAGCGGTCCGCGTACTCCCCAGTGGTCGATCGCTCGGCCGACGGCCGGTCCGGCGAGGGCCATCGACAGGCCATGGCTGGTGAGGATGAGCCCGGCGGCCGCTCCGGTGAGCTCCAGGTCCGCCCGGAGAACCTCGACCACCGGTGCCAGCACGGCTCCGGCCATCACCGTGAGGGTGGAGCCCAGCAGCAGCACGAACAATGCGGATCGGCTACGGGTGCCCCTCGCCGGGCGAGCGGTGGGCGCCGAGAGGCCGCCGGTCATGGTTGCCGTACCTGGGCAAGGGCAGCCGACCACGTGAGCAGCTCGTCCAGCATCGTGTGCAACGTGCCGCGCTGGTGGGGTGCCGGCGTCAGGTCGTCGCCGGTGAAGTCGGTGAACAGCGAGAGACCGACCGCGGTCCGGACGTCGGCGACCCGCACCTCGGCCAGGACCAGGCGAAGGGCCTCGATGGCACGCCAGCCTCCAGTCGTCCCGTAGCCGACGAACCCAGCTGCCTTGTGGTGCCACTCCGCGAATAGGTAGTCGATCGAGTTCTTCAGCGCCGCCGAGGTGGAATGGTTGTACTCCGGGGTGACGAACACGAACCCGTCACAACTCGCCACCGCCCGGGCCCAAGCACGGGTGTGCGGACCGCGATACTCGCCCATCGCGGCCGGGCATGGTTCGTCCAGCAGCGGCAATCCGAAGTCCGCCAGATCAAGCACCTCGAACGCCGCATCCGGGCGGTGCGCCACCGCGACCTCGTGGACCCACCGCCCGACAGCTGCGCCACGACGCCCAGGACGGGTACTGCCGATGACGATCCCGATCTGCATCATCGCCGACCCCTGCCAGGGACGTGGGCAGGAACAGGGAGAACCGGAGCAACTGTCACCTGGACAGAATCAAACCTCAACTATGGTCGAGGTCAAGTCGGTATGATCCGCATGTGCCCAAGCCGCAACCGGATGCCGCCGAGCTCACCGTCGGTCAGGTCGCCGCACGCAGCGGGGTCGCGGTCACCACCCTGCACTTCTACGAGAGCAAAGGCCTCATCCGCAGCCGCCGTACCTCCGGTAACCAACGCCGCTACACTCGCGACACTCTTCGCCGGATCGCCTTTATTCGAGTTGCCCAACGCGTCGGCATCCCGCTCCGCCTCATCGCCGAAGCCCTCGCCAGCCTGCCCGACAAGCGAACCCCCACCCGTGAGGACTGGACCCGGCTCTCCGCCACGTGGCGCGCCGAGCTCGACCAGCGCATCAACCAGCTCCAGCGTCTCCGCGACAACCTCTCCGACTGCATCGGCTGTGGCTGCCTCTCCATCGACCGGTGCGTGCTGCGCAACCCCAACGACCAGCTCGGAGACACGGGCCCCGGGCCCCGCCGCCTCCTTTGCACCGACACTCGGCCGGCGACCCATGACGTCCTAACGGACCTGCCGCAGCTCACTGAGGAGTCGGCACCGCCAACGGCTGATCCGCTGAAATGACGTTGGAGTACCAGCGTGGCCCCGCCTCGGACGGCCAGGCACCGCAGCTGAGCTGGACAAACACATAGGGAGGGACCTTCGGACAGGCTCACGCGCTGGTTGCGCAGACGAAGTCCGGTGATGTTCATAGGGTCAGCGCAGCGGCGATCGTGGCGACGAGGCCTGCGGGCAGGGCTGGTTCTCGCTGAACGTCGTGGCTATCGACCACCGCGTCCGTTGTGGACAGTTGGTCAACCGGCGGCCAGCACCTCTCGTAGCCTCGCTGCGAATTCTTCGGGCTTGCCGGCGTAACCGAACTGACCACCGAGGAAACCGCCGTGATGACTCGGGAATACCGTGGCTTCCTGGCCGAGCATGGCCGCGGTGCCGAGGGCCGCACGCGCGGTGTACGTTCCCGCCGACTCCTCCCCGACCGCGATCACAATCCGGGTCGATGCCGTGGTGAGCGCGCTCGCGTCGGGGCGGTAGTCGCTGATCGCCCACGAGTTCTTCGACAGCAGCGGATCGTCGCGGGTGCCGTCGTCGTCGGTCGACAGGCCGAACATCGCCGGGTCGGGCGCGGGCTGGGCGAAGTAGGCGTCAGTGAACTCGCCCTGCCAGGATGTCATCGCGATGAACGCGGCCATGCCCGCACCGATGCCCTTCGCCTGGTACGCCTCGTGGAAGGCGGCCCGGGCGCGTTCGGCGGCCGCGGCGTCGGGTAGCACGGCGTTGATCGGTGGCTCGTGCGCTACCAGCGTGACGACGTCGCCGGGGTGGGTCGCGACCAGTTCGAGTGCGGTCACCGCACCGCCGCTGCTGGCGAACATGTCGACCGGACCGGCACCGAGCGCCTCGATCAGCTGGTGCAGGTCCGCAGCCTGATGCTGCGGCGTGTGGTCGGACCGGCCATCCTTGCGGGTGCTGCGGCCCAGGCCGCGCGGGTCGTAGGTGACGACTGTGCGGTCCGTGAAGTGTGCGGCGAGCGCTTCGAAGCCTTCCGCTGTCATCGGCTGACCGATCATGACCAACACGGGACGCCCGTCGGCTGGCGGGAGCGGGCCGCGGACGTCGTAGACCAGGTCGACGCCCGGTAGGGCGAGGGTATGTGTCTGCTTGTACACCATGCCGTTGAGACTAGGCCGCCGCCGGTCCTACTGCCCGACGGGCGGTAGCGACGGCGATAGCAGCGACGCGACAGCGCTGTGGTAGTTGCCCCGATGACCGTCGCACTCGCCCATGTGGGACAACCCGGCCACACACCCACCCGCCGGACGCGGGCTGCACGACCTCGTGGCTCCCGGCCGAGTCATGGAGGTTCCGCGCTGTTCCCGGGCGGCACTCCTCCGCCCACGAGCAGCACGACGTCCCCGCCTCCACCGGTCACCGCACCGCCCGGCGGTTCCGGCGCCTGTTCGGCCACCTACCTTGCCGTCGGGCAGTGGAACGGCGGCTTCCAGGCCGAGGTACGGGTGACCGCAGGAAGCGCCGCGATCCGTGGTTGGACCGGACCTGGACGTACATCAACGGGCAGCGGGTTTCCCAGGCATGGAACGCGACGGTGACCATGAGCGGATCGACTACGATCGCCCGAGACGTCGACTACAACGACGCGATCGTTGCTGGAGCCAGCACCACGTTCGGCTTCATCGGTTCCTGGGCGGCACAATCCGGTACCAGCCACGACTTGCACCGCCACGTAGCCGGAGCTGTATCAGGCCCGTCGGCGCCAAGGGCGTACGCGGGAGTTGCCGAGGCCGGCGGCCAAGTGGATGCGAAGAACGGCAGTGCCCCGCGGAGTGGTGGGCTTTGAGGGTTGATCCTCGGTGCCTACGCGCCGCTGTCGATCGCGGCGATGGTGTCAGTATGGCTGGTCGGCTTGAGTTGGGCCATGGAGCCCTCGGATAGATAGCGGCGTTCGCCTGACTGCCACTCGTCGTGCATGTCGGTCAGGATGGCGCCGACGAGGCGGATGACGGCGGCGTCGTTGGGGAAGATGCCCACGACCCGGGCCCGTCGCTTGATCTCCTTATTGACTCGCTCCAATGGGTTGGTGCTCCAGACCTTGGGCCAGTGGGCGCGGGGAAACGCGGTGAACGCGAGCACGTCAGCCTTCGCGGCGTCCATCAGCGTGCCGATCTTCGGGAACCGGCCGGCGAGCTGGTTACGGACCTCGTCCCAGGTCGCGGCGACCGCTTTCGGGTCTGGTTGGGCGAAGATCGTGCGGAACACGGCGGCGACCATGTCGGTGTGCGTCTTGGGTACCAGGGCGAGCAGGTTGCGGGCGAAGTGCACCCGACAGCGCTGATGCCCGGTGCCTTGGAAGGCCCGCTTGAGGGCCGCTACGAGGCCGGCGTGCTGGTCGGAGATGACCAGCCGTACCCCGGTCAGGCCGCGGCGCTTGAGGGTGGTCAGGAAGCCGCGCCAGAACACCTCGTCCTCGCTGTCGCCCACGTCCAGGCCCAGCACCTCGCGGCCGCCGTCGGCGGTGATCCCGGTGGCGACGACGACCGCCATGGCCACGACCTGGGAAGCGGGGTTGCGCACGTGCAGGTAGGTCGCGTCGAGGTAGACGTAGGGGAAGGTGGTGTGGTCCAGCCGTCGGGTGCGGAAGGCGGTGACGACCTCGTCCAGGCCGGCGCAGATGCGTGATACCTCGGACTTGGAGATGCCCGAGTCGATGCCCAGCGCGGCGACCAGGTCGTCGACCGAGCGGGTGGACACGCCGGCCACGTAGGCTTCCATGACCACCGCGTACAGCGCCTGGTCGATGCGTCGGCGCGGCTGGAGGATGAGTGGGAAGAACGAGCCCTTGCGTAGCTTGGGGATGCGCAGGTCGATGTCGCCGGCCTTCGTGGACAGGGTGCGCGGCCGGGAACCGTTGCGCTCGTTGACGCGCGTGTCGGTGCGCTCGTACCGGGCCGCGCCGATCACCTCGGCGGCTTCGGCCTCGATGAGCTCCTGCAGCACTGTACGCACCGACTCGCGAATCAGGTCGACCGCGTCGCCGGTGCGTAGCACCTCCAACAGATCGGATACGGCAGACTGGGGCAAGGCCATCGGTAGAGTTCCCTTCGGTGAGTGCTTGGCCGTACACACCGAAGATCTCGCCGATGGCCGCTCACCTCACGCAGCCGCGCCGGTCACCCCCAAACCCCACCACTCGGCGGGACGTTCACGAGGCTCCTCTCTGGGCCGGGCC
>Ga0310828_1001931_pt1 | contig 10492 bp, 8 predicted proteins | sample WT_ome_3_FD_202242 | JGI IMG/M metagenome (GOLD analysis project Ga0310828, IMG submission 202242) | Sorghum-adapted microbial communities enriched on wild type (WT) sorghum from Joint BioEnergy Institute, Emeryville, California, United... ... | reverse complement strand
GCTGGGCGTACCGTCGGTGCTGTTCTTCATCCTCAGCGCGGTCGCCCCGCTGACGGTCAGCGCGGGCGTGGTCACCACCGCGTACGCGGTGACCGGGCTGATCGACATCCCGGCCGCGTTCATCGCCGTGGCGCTCATCCTCGCCCTGTTCAGCGCCGGCTACGTGGCTATGGCCCGACGGATCGTCAACGCGGGCGCGTTCTACTCGTTCATATCCCGCGGGATCGGCCGGCCGGCCGGGGTGGCCGCGGCACTGGTCGCCGTGCTCGCGTACAACGGCCTCCAGGTCGGGCTGTACGGCGCGTTCGGCCCGCAGGCGGAGGGGTACTTCAACGACAAGTTTGGCTGGACCCTCTCCTGGTGGGTGTACGCCCTGGTGGCCTGGGCGGTGACCGCCATCCTCGGTCTGCTCGCGGTCGACCTCAACGGCAGGGTGCTGGCGGTGCTACTCACCGTGGAGCTGGTCATCATCGTGATCCTCACCGTCAGCGGCCTGGCCGACCCGGCCAGCGGCGTCAGCTTCGCCACCCTGTCGCCGAACGACCTGTTCACCGCCGGGGTGGGCGCCGCCCTGGTGATCGGCATCCTCGGGTTCGTCGGCTTCGAGCAGTCCGCGGTCTTCTCCGAGGAGGCCAAGGACCCGCGCCGCACCGTGCCCGCCGCCACGTACCTGTCGCTCGCCGTCATCGGCGTGGTGTACGCCGCGGCGAGCTGGGCGATGGCCGTCCGGTACGGCGACGACAACGTGGTCGCCACAGCCCGGGAGCAGGGTCCGGGCATGCTGTTCGGAATGGGCAGCTCCACCATCGGCGAGGTCGCCCAGGTGCTCTTCCTCACCAGCCTCTTCGCCGCGATGATCAGCTTCCACAACGCGGTCGCCCGGTACATGTTCGCGCTCGGCCGGGAACGCGTGCTGCCGGCCGCGATGGGCCGCACCCACCCGCGCACCGGCTCGCCGCTGGTCGCCTCGCTGGTGCAGAGCACGCTCGGCATCGCGGTCATCGTGGGGTACGCGATCGCGGGTCTGGACCCGTTCGTCAAGCTGTTCTTCTGGATCGGCACCACCGGCGGGTTCGGCGTCCTGCTGCTGCTCGCCACCACCAGTGCCGCCGTGGTCGGCTTCTTCGCCCGGGACGCGCAGGGTGAGAACGTCTGGCGCCGGGCCATCGCGCCGGGGCTGGCGTTCGCGGCCCTGGTCGCCATCGCCTGGAAGGCGGTCGACGACTACGCCACCCTGCTCGGTGTCGCGCCGGGCGCCACCGAGAGCTGGCTGCTGCCCACCATGTACGCGATCGCGGCGGTCATCGGGATCTGCTGGGCCCTGGTGCTGCGCCGCGCCCGGCCGGAGGTCTACGCGGCGATCGGCCTCGGCGCGAACGCGGCCACCGGCTACACGTCACCGCTGTCACCGCCTACCGGGCCCGCCGGTCCGCCCGCCGCCACCGGCGTGGACAGCCCGCAGACCGTGGGGTGAACCCCACACTTCCGGGAAAATGCGGGTGGTGGATCTCCACCGCCCGCATTTCCCTGAAATGCGCTCAGCGCACGCCGGTGACCGCCGCGTCGCGCGCCCCGCGCCAGATGAGCCCGACTTCGACGTACCCGGCCCGACGCAGGGCGTCCAGGTGCCACGAAACCGGAGGCGTGGACTCGTCGCCGTGCCGGTCGGCGAAGACCTCGCGACGCCGCTCCACCAGCGGCCCGAGGGTCGGGTCCTTAGCCACGTGATCCCACCAGGCCGGCCAGGAGAGCACCGCGCCGGCGGCGTAGCGCGCCTCGCGCCGGGCCCGTTCCCGGTCGCCCATCTTCTGGCTCAGGCCGGGCAGCCCGTCGTCGGGCATGTGGTCAGCATTGATGAGCACGCCACCCGGGCGCAGCACCTGGCGGATCTCTCCATACAGCGCGGCCAGCCGGTCGAGCGGGAGCCAGTGCAGCGCCGTCGCGGTGAGCACCGCGTCGAAGTCGCGCTCCGGCAGGGCATCCACCCAATCGGGCGTACGCAAGTCCGCGCTGACCACGACGGCCCGGTCGTCCAGGCTGGCGCGGGCGATGGCCAGCAGGACCGGGTCGATGTCCAGCAGCGTGGTGCGCGCCTGCGGGAAGCGCCGCAAGACCCGCAGCGAGATGGACCCGGTGCCGCCGGCCAGGTCGAGCACGCGCGGCCATTCCCCGCCAGTGACCGCGTGCACCGTGTCCAGCATGGCGCTGAACCGCTCCTCGCGGTCGGGCATGAACGCCTCCTGCTGCCGGTCCCAGCTCTCCTGCCACGCCGCGGCATCGATGTTGTAAGGAGTCATAGTCCATAGACTAGTTACCACGCGAGTCCGCCCCGCTGGCGGGTACGGTCGTGCTTGTGGCGGATCTTGAGTTGCTCGGCCGGGTGGAGGCGTTCTACGACGCGGTGCCCCGCGACCGTGCCGACGTCGAGCAGCACGGCGGGCTCGTCCTGTTCGTGCCGAACGGCACGGTGGGCGCGTTCTACGGCAGGCCCAGCCCGGACGGCCGGCCGGTGACCGCGGCGGACATCGCCTCGCTGCGGGCCCGCCAGCGGGAGCTCGGCCTACCCGAGGCGCTGGAGTGGGTGCACGAGCTGAACCCGGACCTGATCGAGCTGGCAGAGGCGGCCGGCCTGGCGGTGCTGCGCGCCCCTCTGATGGTGCTCGACCCTGCCGCGCTGCCCACGCCCGGCCCGGGCGTACGCCTGCTCGCCCCGGACACGCCCACCCTCGCCGAAGACCTCGCGGCGTGCGACGCGGTGGCGGCGGTGGGCTTCGCCGTGCCGGGCACCGGCGGCGGCGCGGCCGCTGGCGGGGAGGAGTCTTCGTCAGCGGGACCCGCCAGCAGGCCAGCCGCAGGCGGAAAGGCCTCCTCGCCACCGGCACCCACCAGCAGGCCAGCCGCAGGCGGAAAGGCCTCCTCGCCACCGGCACCCACCAGCAGGCCGGCCGCTGGGCCGGCGCACCGGGACGCCGCGCAGGCGCGACCCTCCCCGCAGCGGCTGCGCACCGAGTCCGCCCGGCTGGCGGCCGGGCTGTCCGCCCGCGCTCTGGCCGAGACCCCGGATATCGGCGTCGCCGCCTGCGGGCAGTACCAACGGGCCGGCGACGTGGTCGAGATCGTCGGGGTGGCCACCCTACCCGCCGCCCGCCGGCGTGGACTCGCCTCGGCGGTGACCGCGGCCCTGGCCCGCCACGCGCTGGACGAGGGCGCCACCCTCGTGCTGCTTTCCGCGGCCGAGGAGGCGGTTGCCCGGATCTATGCCCGGTTGGGCTTCCGCCGGATCGGAACGGCGTGCATCGCCGAACCGGCCAACCGCAAATCTGCAGCGGCCCGGTAATTCTGCCCCGGAACATTTTCCGGTGTGGCGGAGTTGCGGATAGCCGGCTGGATGGTTCACACTGACTACCGGTTAATTAGATATTTGCCGCACTCGGGGGAGTCATGGCAAAGCGAGTGATCACCAGTCTCATCGACGACATCGACGGCAAGCCAGCGACCCAGACAATCGAATTCGGCATCGATGGAGTGAGCTACAGCATCGACCTGTCGGACAAGAACGCCGACAAGTTGCGCTCCGCGCTGCACCCCTACATCGACGCCGGCACGCGGGTGGGTCGGGTGGCCGTGGGCGGTCGCCGCACCGCTGGCCGCACCGGGTTGCCCGCACGCACCAGCCGGGACCAGACCGCCGCGATCCGGGAGTGGGCGGCCAAGGCCGGGCACCAGATCTCCAACCGGGGGCGCATTCCGGCGCGTATCGTGGCCGCGTACGAGGAAGCTCACCGCCGCTAACTGACGCTATTGGGCCACCCCCAATTCGTCATGACCCGACCCGACTGGCTGCTGTCGTCCGCTCGAGGCATTCGCCGGTCAGTGAACAGGACGCTCTCGTCCTAGACCCGGCAAACTTGGGGAGGTCGAGCGGGCGGCGGCTGCCGCGGGCGTGGTGACGGTTGACGGAGGCGACGCCAGCCGGTTGAAGAATGCGATGGCGGCGTTGCGCCCTGCGGCCGTCAGATGGGTCCGGCGGCCGGTGCAGATCGGGCATCGGTTCCCGTCCTAGGTGACCTACCGGCCAAGCCCCGGCAACTCGCCGCGGCCGCCCGCGGCCGCTGGCCCATCGAAGACACCGTCCACCGGTACATCTGGCCTGGTCGATTGTCCGGTGCGGCCTGATCCTGGCGCCGGTGTCATCGGCGGCGACCATCATGTCTCCGCGCCGCGTGTCCTCGCTGCCGGACCCATGTAGCGCCCGGTATCGAATGACCGACCACGGTGACCAATGGTCAACCGTGGTCGATCGATGGCGTCTCAACGAGGCGTTACGGCCTTAGCTGACCGTCGAACTTGACCCAGCCAGCGAAACCGCTGTTTCCGAAGGCGCCCAGATGCCTACGGGAGAACACCTCCCCAGCAGCGTTGACCCCGAACAGCTCCACCCGACCGTCGGCGTTGGTTTCGGCAGCGACCTGAGTCAGCGCGCCGTCGATCTGGGTCCAGCTCGACCAAGCGCCGCTGTTCGGGCTGGCCTGCCAGCGGTGGAAAAGCTGCCCGGCGGGGTTGGTAACGAACAGCTCCAGCTGCCCGCTGCCGTGACGCGCCGCCGCGACGGACCGCGCGATCCCATCGAACTGCACCCAGCTCGACCAGGTGGCGCTGTTCGGGCTGCTCTGCGAGCGGTGGAAGACCTGCCCGGAAGGGGTCGTGGCGAAGATCTGCAGCCGACCGTCGGTGTTTCGCGCCACCGCGATCGAGCTCACCACCCCGTCGAACGACACCCAACCCGACCACGTGCCATTGCCCGGGCTGGTCTGCCAGCGGTGGAAGAGTTGCCCCGCAGCGTTGACGCCGAACAGCTCCAGCCGACCGTCGGCATTGGCTTCGGCAGCGACCGATTGAAGACTCCCATCGAAACCTGACCAAGCCGACCAGGTCACGCTGTTCGCGCTGGCCTGCCACCTGTGAAAGACCTGGCCGGCGGCGTTGACCCCGAACAGGTCCAACCGGCCATCCGCGTTCCGCGCCGCGGCGACCGACGACCCGGTACGAGTAGCCGCGTCTGCCCTAAAGCCTGCACGCCGGAGAACCCTGGGTTCAGGATATAACCACCGTTACCAGGACCACATCGCAGACTACTGTCCGGCACATTCGACACATTGGTCCCCGCATCAAACACACTGCCATCAGCCACAACCGACGTCAACGAGTCACCGAGAACCTGGGTGAAATACGTACACTGATGGAGATTCAGATACCGCGCTCCAATCGCCGAGGCGGCAGAAGGACCGGCGTTGGCGGCTTTAGGTGTGCTGAGGACCAGTAATCCGGCAAGCAGGGCAACCGCCATTGCGGCAAGGACTCTACCACGCGTACTGAGCCGTCGGGACTGTGCCATTACCCCTCCTTGTGATGGGTCCAGCGGCCCAACGCTAGGGGTGACCCTTCCCGGATTCTTACTCGATTTCATCCCCCGCAAGACCCAGGCGGTCGGCCCCTCACATTTTCAGGGAAAGTGCGGGTGGTGGAGATCCACCACCCGCACTTTCCCTGAAAATGCCACCGCCGGTGTCAGCCGACACCAGGCGCTTCGCGGGCCGCGCGCGGTCGCCATGGCATAGGCCACGTTGCCCCCGAACGACCAAACCGAGTAGCCGGTACGCCCGCGGCTGGACGGTCCCCAGAGGTGCGAATTGCACCCTGGGGCGTGCGCAGACGGGATCAGGCGTCCCGTTTGCGCAGCACCGTGTATCCGATAAAGAGTGAAACCGCTGCCCAGACGCCGAGAACGATGGCGCCCACGCCCCTGCCGTACCGATCGTCATCGCCACCTTCCAGCAGGCTCAGACCGGCGTTGCTGGGCAGGAAGTCCACGACGTTGTCGATGAAGTCCACGCCGATGTCGCCCAGGATCAACCGCAGCAACACCAGCAGAACGAAGGCCAGACCGAGTGTGCCGACCGCACTGCGCACCGCGAAGCCCAGGCCCAGCGTGAACAGTCCGGTCAGCGACACGTAGCCGGCGATCGACAGCACCTGCGTGGTCAGGACCGAGCCCTCGGCCTCGGCCAGGTCGCCGAGCATCCACCCGCCGGCCAGCGACCCGGTGACGGCCATCGCCAGACCGGTCGCGAACATCATCACGCCGACCACGACCGACTTGGCGAGCAACACCCGCAGCCGACCGGGCACGCACTGCAGCGTCGAGCGGATGCTGCCGTTGGCGTACTCCCCGGTTATCACGAGCATGGCCAGCGCGAGAGTGGCGAACTGTCCCAACTGGACGGCCGCGGTAGCGGTATCGCCGACCGGATACGGCTCGGTCGGCGCGGGCTTGCCGGTGTCCTCATAGGAGTAGTCGAAACCCACGATGCCGGCCCAGACCGCGCTCAGCACCAGCGTGCTGCCCAGGCACCACCAGGTGGAGCGTACCGACCACACCTTGGTCCACTCGGCGGTGGCGGCGCGCCACAGGCTGCCCAGCCCGGACCGGTGCGCCACCGCGCCGGCCAGCGTACGCATATCGTCGGCCATGGCCGTCGCGTCCGTGCTCACGTCAGACCTCCTCCGCGAAGCCGGATGCCGCCCGCCCATTCGCCGACCCGCCGTCGGGCTCTGCACCGGGCTCTCCGGCCGTGACAAATTCGACGCTGTCCGCGGTTAGCTCCAGGTACGCCTCCTCCAGGGTCGACCGCCGCACACTAAGTTCGTCCAGCGGCACACCGATTTCGTGGGCCAGCTTGCCCACGTGCTCCACAGTGGATCCCGGTACGAACAGCTCGTGCGCCGATACCCGATCCACCTCGACCGACTCGGCCGCCAGCCGGGCCTGCAGCGTGTCCAGGCCGTCCCGCCGCGGGCTGCGCACCCGCACCGCGCTACGCGATCCCTGGGCGATCACCTCGTCCATCGGCGCATCCGCGATGATCTTCCCGCGGCCGATGATGACCAGGTGGTCCGCGGTCTGCTGCATCTCGCTCATCAAGTGGCTGGACACGAAAACCGTCCGGCCCTCGGCGGCCAGCGAACGCATCAGCTTGCGCACCCAGCGCACGCCGTCCGCGTCCAGGCCGTTGACCGGCTCGTCGAAGATGAGCACCTGCGGATCGCCGAGCAACGCGCCGGCGATCCCCAGCCGCTGGCTCATGCCGAGCGAGAACGAACCGGCCCGCTTGCGGGCTACCTCGGTCAGGCCAACCCTGGCCAACACCTCATCCACCCGGCGGATGGGGATGCCGTTGCTGCGCGCCATCGCGATCAAATGGTTACGCGCGCTCCGCCCGGGGTGGACCCCCTTCGCGTCCAGCAGCGCACCGACCTCACGCAGCGGGTCGCGCAATGAGGTGTACGGCCGGCCGTTGATCAGCGCCTTCCCCGCGGTCGCGCGGTCCAGTCCCAGGATCACCCGCATGGTGGTGGACTTGCCGGCGCCGTTGGGGCCGAGGAAGCCGGTCACCTTGCCGGGGGCGATCTCCAGTGTCACGTCGTCTATGGCGATCTTGTCGCCGTAGCGTTTGGTCAGGTTTCGCAGTGTTATCACGTGGTCTCCGCCAAGTCGCTTGCTATCCACGCTCACGGTAGGAACTCCGCCCGGCGCGGCACCCCACCGGATCGACACCGTTCGCCCATGACTTTCGGCAGAGGAGCGGCGTTGACCACCGGCAGACCCGGACGCCAGGTCGCCCCGGATCGGTCGGCGTCCAGCTTGGGCCAGCACCGCCGCATGGCGTGGAGGCGGCGAGGAAGAGCGGCGTGCAGGCGGCACGGAGGAGCGGCGTGCAGGCGGCGCGGAAGAGCCGGCGTGGAGGAGGCCCGGAAAGCTGGCGTGCAGGCGGCGCGAACGAGATGGCGTGGAGGAGGCCCGGAAAGGCTGACGTGCAGGCGGCGCGAACGAGATCGAGCGCGGATCGAACCGCAGTAATCGATCGAGCAACGGCGCCGCGTCGGCAAATCTGAACCTACCGGGCGTGGCCAGGGCAGCGAGGAAACGGTGTCCCCCGAACCTCCCCATCAGCCCCTGTGGCCGGCCGCTCGAAGGCTAGTCCGCCAGCGACAAATCGTCTTTGGCGACCAGGCGACCACCCGCGAAACAGAGCCGGTAGACATGACTTCGGACCAGGAAGCTGCCGTCCGAATAGTACTCACAGGAACTGTTCAAGGGCTTCGGCGGCTCCGTGTCCGGCCGTCCGGGAACCTGCCGTGGCGGCAGCAGCGGCTCGATCTCGGCACGCGACTGGCCGACCCGCAACCGGTCGAAGTCGGAGGAGTTCAGCACGGCGTTGAAGGACACGTAGCTGTAGTAGCCGACCAGGATGGCGACCAGGGCGACGAACGGGACCAGGATCACCGCGACCAGCCGGCGGCGCAGCCGGCGCGTCTCGCGGTCCAGCCGCCAGGACGACTCAGTCCGCTCGGCGGGCACCGGCCGCCGCTCGTCGGCGGTCGGTCGATCCGCTGGCGCCGCGGCATGCGGCAGCCGGGCGGTCACCTCGAAACCCCCGCCCTCGCCCGGTCCGGCGTGCAGGCTCCCGCCCACCAAACGCACCCGCTCCCGCATGCTGATCAAGCCGTGCCCGCCGCGGGGACGGTCCGCCGGCGGCTGCCGGGCCGGCGCCGCGTTGACCACGGTGACCACGGTGTCCGTGCCGGGCCGGATCAGCCGCACCGTCACCGAGGCACCCGGCGCGTGCCTGGCCGCGTTGGTCAGCGCCTCCCGCACCACGCTGTACGCGGCCCGGTGCACCAGGTCCGGCAGCCGCTCCAGGTCGCCCTGGCAGTCCAGGGTGACCGCCATCCCCGACGCCCGGACCCGTTCGACCAGGTCGGTAACGGCGTCCCGAGCCGGTTGCATGGGCACCGAGTCGCCGTCCACGCGCAGCACTCCGATGATCTCCCGCAGCCGCTCGGTAGCCTCGCCCGCGCTGCGCCGCACCTGTTCGGCCGCGGCACGGTACCTCGGGTCCAGGTCGGGTGCGAGCTCCAGGGCGCCGGCACGCAGGGCGATAAGGCTGATCTCGTGTCCCAGCGAGTCGTGCATCTCCTGCGCGATGCGGGCCCGCTCGCGCAGCCGTACCTGCTCGGCCGTGGCCTCCTGCTCCCGCTCCAGCATCTCGGCGCGCAGCCAGCCCGCGCGGATGAGTTCGAAGCGCTGCCGCCGGTAGCTCCCGACCAGCCAGGGCAGCACCCCACCGAACACCAGCACGGAGAGCATGCCCAACCAGGTGCGGACGGTGGCTCCGGAGGCGACCACGAGCAGCGTGCCGGCCACCGCCGCCGCGCCCAGCACCAGCAGAGCCGAGCGCATCCGGCCGGCCTGACGGCCGTGCAGGTAGGCGACGACGCCGAGCGCGGCGGAGAACCACCCGGTCACCAGGCTCAGCGCGGCGGTGCCGGCGAGCGCGGCCAGCGGGTGGGTCCGGCTGACCACGAGCGCCATGGCGAGCAGCAGCAGGCAACCGGCCAGTGCCCACCAGGACACACCACCGTCCCGGGGACCGCCCGGCAGCCACCAGCCGACCAGCACGACGGCCGACAGGGCACACCACAGCAGGATTCCCTTGGCTGCTGCCCGCCGGCTCGGCCACACGGTGGGCAGGCCCAGCCGATCCAGCCACGACTGGACGGTACTGGTCAACGCCCCCACCGGACCGATGGTAGGAAACCACGAGGTGCCGGAACATTGACCAAAGTCAAGGGTGGCCGGTGACGATCGGCAGGGGCCGGCGCTTAGACCGGATCGTCGACGAGACCCGCCTGGTAGGCGATGATGGCGGCCTGGACCCGGTTTCGGACACCCAGGCGGGCGAGGATCGCGCTGACGTAGCTCTTGACCGTGCCGTCGACCACATGCAGCCGGCGAGCAATCTCCGCATTGGACAAGCCGGCGCCGACCAGGGCCAGCACCTCGCGTTCCCGCGCGGTGAGCACGTCCAGCTTGGCCCGGGCGGCCGGTCCGCGGGACAACTGGCCGCTGCTCAACTGGGTCAGCACGCGCCGAGCCACCGTGGGCGCCAAATACGCCGCGCCGTCGGCCACCCAGCGCACCGCGGCGATGAGTTCCTGCGGAGCACCCGACTTGAGCAGGAATCCGCTGGCGCCGCAGTCCAGTGCGCCCGCGATGTAGGTGTCCTCGCCGAACGTGGTCAGGATGACCACCGCGGTCTCCGGATGGACGCGGCGGATCTCGGCGGTCGCGCCGAGGCCATCCAGGTTAGGCATACGGATGTCGAGCAGCGCGACGTCCGGTCGGTGCCGGCGGACCAGTTCAACCGCCTCCCGACCGTCGCCGGCCTCGGCGACCACCTCGATGTCTGGGTCTGCCGCGAGGATGGCGCGGATGCCAGCACGGATCATGTGCTCATCGTCGGCCAACAAAACCCGGATCATCGGCCCCCGACCTCGACCTGTCGGGTCTTGAACCCGACGCGACGGAGCAAGACAACAGAATCTACCGCAGCCTACGACTGGCCCCGCATTTTCCGGGAAAGTGCGGGTG
>Ga0310828_1001929_pt1 | contig 10498 bp, 14 predicted proteins | sample WT_ome_3_FD_202242 | JGI IMG/M metagenome (GOLD analysis project Ga0310828, IMG submission 202242) | Sorghum-adapted microbial communities enriched on wild type (WT) sorghum from Joint BioEnergy Institute, Emeryville, California, United... ... | reverse complement strand
TTGACCGCACCATGTCAGATGTCAACAGCGAGATCGAGGCTTTCCGCCTTGCATATATGGCGTTTATCGGCGGCCAGATCGACGAGGAGACGCTGAATGAAGCACGCAAGACTGGAGCGTTCAACATTCCGGAAGGCGGCGACGCCAAATTCATCACGAAAGAGCTGAAAGACGACGTTGTCGAGCACCATCTGGACCGGCTGCACGACAACATCTATCGCTTCAGCAAGACGCCTGACCTGTCCGACGAAGCGTTCGGCGGCGGCGCTCAGAGCGGGGAGGCTCGCAAATACAGACTTCTCGGGCTGGAGATGAAGACGGGGTTCTTCGAGAACAAGTTTCGGTCCGCCTCGAAGCGCATGTTCGAACTTCTCGCCGATCCGTGGCGGATGAAGAATCCGGGCCTGAAATTCGACCCGCTGAACGTGTGGTTCGAATTCAAGAGGAACTTCCCGCGAGATCTTCTGTACGAAGCGCAGGCGACGCAAATGCTTAAAGGTAATGTCAGCGAGCAGACGCGTCTCAGCCAGCTATCCTTTATCGACGACGCTCAATATGAAATGGAGCTCATGGAACAGGATAGGCAGGGGATTCCTGACCTGCGCCTGCCCGACGACGAGGACGATGAAGTATGAGCCTGGACAAATACGAGGACGAACTGCGCCAGTCGAACGATCAGCAAACGGCCGCTGTCGAAGCGCAGATCCGCAGGAACTTTGAGATCGCGCTGCATGGAATCATCGCTGAAATCGGCCTGTTGTTCGCAAAATTGGAGTCCGACGGGAAGCTGACCTACGCGGAAATGGCCAAATACAACCGCTTGCGCCGGCTGGAGCGCCGGATCATGGATCAGGTCGACCAGATGAGCGCGAAAAACCAGCGGGCGCTGCGGAAACTCTTGCGAACAGCGTACTCGCACTCATATGAGTGGATGGCGTGGGCGATCGAGAAGGAGAGCCACGCGCGGCTTGCCTATGCCGCGGTGCCGATGGGCCGCATCGACCGCATTATAGACGAACCGATCGGTGGCCGCCCGCTGAAAGGCAGGCTGTCCCGTCTTCGTCGGCAGACAATCGACGAGCTGTTCCGTCGTATCACGGCCGACCTCGTCGAGGGTAGCACAATGCGTAAGATGACCGAGGACGTCCGGGAAGTGCTGAATACCAGCCACTTCGACACGATTCGGATTGTCCGGACCGAGTCACACCGCATCCAGGAGGCCGCGACGCTAGCCAGCGCGCAGCACGCGACCGAACAGGGCGTCGTGATGCTGAAGAAGTGGAACTCGCTGCATGACGAGAAGGTGCGGCGCACGTCGCAGGCCAACCACCAACTCATGGACGGTCAGGAAGTCCGGGTGGACGAGGACTTCGAACTTCGCCCGGGCGGTGGTCGCGGGAAGGCGCCGGGCAATACCGGCGTCGCCGCGCACGACATCAACTGCCGCTGCTTCGCTTCGTACCGGATCGCGGAGGTCCAGCGGAAGACACATCAGGAGCTGGCCGACATGACATTTGAGGAATGGAAAAAGTCTCGTTTGAAACAGCCGTAACCCGGCTGTTTTTTATTTACACAAACCTGAGGGCGGGTGCCGGCGAACTCAGCGCAGGGCGCGGGCATGGCCGAACTCGAAATGGAGGACACGAAGATGCAAGAAAAACAACGAAGAAAGTTGTATTTGCTGCTTGATCTGCAACTGTTTGCAGACGGCGGCGGCCTAGATGGGGGAACTGGCGCCACAGGAGGCGCGCAGGGCCAACAAGGCGGCCAAGGGAATGGTAATGGTGCCGGCACCGGACAAAGCGGCTCAGGAGGCGAATCTGGCGGCCAGGGGGGCGAAGGATTCAAGCCGACGCCCGAAATGGAAGCCTGGCTGCAGAAGCAGATCCAGTCCGCGGAGGATCGCGTTCGCACGCAGTACGTCAAGCAGCTCAAACAGCTGGAGCAGGAGAAAGAAGCCCTGCTCAAAGAGAAAATGACCGAGGAAGAGCGAGCGAAGTATGAGCTGGAGAAGCAGCGCCGGGAACTTTTTGAGAAGGAAGCAGCACTCAAGCGGCAGACGGTTGAATTGGAGGCAACGAACCTTCTGGCGTCCGCACAACTGCCGATTCAATTCAAACCGTTCGTGCTCGGCGAAGACGTCGAGCAAACCAAGCAGCGCATCAATGACTTTAAGAAACTGTGGGACGCTGCGGTGTCTGAAGAAGTCACGAAGCGCATGGCCGCCGGCGGCCGCACGCCACCCAGCGACGGAGCCGGCGGGAAAGCCGGTCTTTCGATGAATGACCTGATCAGAGGCGCCCTGGGGCGCTAATTTCATTTATGGAGTGTGATTGAAGATGGCTGTGAATCTGATTCAGCGTACCGACGCGGAAGCTTTGATTCCCGTTGAAGTGGCAAACGAAATCATTCAGGGCGTACCGCAGATGTCGGCCGTCATGCAGTTGGGAACGCGCCTGCCGAACATGACGGCGAAGCAAAAGCGGTTGCCGGTGCTCAACAGCCTGCCCATGGCATACTTCGTGAACGGCGACACCGGCCGGAAGCAAACGACAAAGGTCGACTGGAAAAACAAATTCCTCGAAGCTGAGGAAATCGCGGTTATCGTGCCGATCCCGGAAGCTGTCCTGGACGACTCTGAATACGACATCTGGGGCCAAATCCGTCCGCGAATCGAAGCGGCGTTCGGCGAAGTGTTCGACGCCGCGGTGCTGTACGGCACGAACAAGCCGTCGACGTGGCCGGACGGTATTGTGACGCAGGCTACGGCCAAAGGCAAGGTCGTTGCACTCGGTACGGGAGCCGACCTGTACGACGACATCATGGCCGAGGGCGGCGTGATCGACCTGGTCGAGCAGTCCGGCTTCATGGTCAACGGTCATGTCGCGGCTATGAGCATGCGTGCCAAACTGCGCGGTCTGCGCGATGCTGACGGTCAGCCGATCTTCAAGGCGACGATGCAGGAAGGCACCCGGTACCAGTTGGACGGCGAGCCGATGATTTTCCCGCAGAACGGCTCGATCGACGCGTCGAAATCGCTGCTGATTGCAGGCGACTGGCGGCAACTGGTGTATGCGATCCGGCAGGACATCACGTACAAGATCCTGACCGAGGCCGTGATTCAGGATCCGACCACGGGCGAGATCGTGTACAACCTCGCCCAGCAGGACATGGTGGCGCTGCGCTGCGTCATGCGACTGGCATGGCAGATCCCGAACCCGATCAACCAGCTGGATCGGGACGAAGAAACGCGCTTCATGTTCTCGGTCCTGACGCCGCCGGCATCGCCGTAATTCGGCACACCGTAATGATTCAACCCCTGCGGGAGCGTGACTTCCGCAGGGTATTTTTCGATGAAAGGGTGATCGAAGTGGCACAAGTAGAAATGCTGGTGTACACGTATTACAAGCGGCCGCTGAAGAAGGGTGATCTCGTCGACGTCGACGACGCCGTCGCCGAGCGCTGGGCTCAGCACGGGATAGCCCGCCTGATCCAGGGAGCTGCACCGGAACCGACACCCCCGCCGAAAAAGCCGAAGGGCGGAAAGAAAGATGACGCTGGCTGAACTGAAAATTCTGCTCGGAATTCCGGAAAGTGATACGTCGAAGGACGCACTGCTCGAAATTCTTCTGCCGGCCGCCATTGATTTCGTCATCGAGTGGACGCAGAATCCATTCGAGCATGACGAGAAGGGCGACATCGTCCTACCGGCCGGTGCAAAGCTAGCGATCAGCATGATGATTCAGGCGGTGCTGACCGCGGGCGTCGGCTCGGAAGGCGGCACATATGCCGGCATGGTCGAATCCGAGCGCGTCGGGCAGCTGCAGCAGACATTCCGCAATCCGGCAGAACTTTGGACGACGGGGGGCGGAATCAACGGTGCGTCCGGCGGAAGTACGGCGCCGTGGTTCGCGCTGCTCAAACCGTATAGGCGGATCCGGTTCGTTCCGTCCGGCGGGGCATGCAAGCGAGATGATCTGCCATGCCCGTAAGGGTGCACGACCAAAACCGTATCCCCCGGCTCATGAAGGAACTGGATAACCTGGGGAAGCGAAAAATCCGCGTCGGCATTATGGGCGGCGATATGGCCATGATCGGCCGGGTGCATGAATTCGGCGCCCGCATCCCGGTGACCGACAAAATGCGGAAGTGGTTCGCTGCGCAGGGGTATCCGCTCAAGGCGACGACTACGCACATCACCATCCCGGAGCGTTCGTTCATTCGCGCCGGCTTCGACGAGAGTGAGAAGGAATTCCTTGACGAAGCCAGGAAATGGCTCATCGAGGCATTCCGGAAGGGTACGCCTTCGGAAACCGTGCTCAATGCGCTCGGCTTGCAACTGCAGGGCATGATGCAGACCTATCTCCGGAACGTAAGCGAACCGCCGTTGTCCGACATGACGATCGAAATGACCGGCCGGAGCAATCCGCTGGTGCATACCGGGCATTTGCTTCAGGCGATCGTCTATGAGGTGGTGTGAAGTGAGACTGTACAATTTCGCGCGTCTCGTGGGGAAGTATAGCGTTCCGTGCCGGCATATCACCCGCCAGTCCGGGCAGTACGACGAAGACGGAATCTGGCGAGAGCCGCAGGACGTCGCCCGGGACACCAAGGCGGCGATCCTTCCGGTTCCGGAGCGCACGCTGTATGAGTCCGGCGGCCGGTACACGACGGCGGACCGGCTGATCATTTCGCTGGAGCAGTACCCGATGCAATCGCACATCGTGTACAAGGGGCAAAAGTACCGGATCGAAGAAACGGCGGACTACACCGAATATGCGGACTTTTATCAATATCTCGCAAAGTGGGTGAGCGCCGTTGCTTGATTATGCATCGATTCGGTCGGAAATCGTCCGCCCGCTTGCAACGGCGCTCGGCATACCGGTCATCATGGCCGATCAGACGGGCCAAATTCCGCCGTATCCTTTCGTGACGTATAAAATGACTTCCCCATACCTTGAAACGTCTGTGCATGGCGCAGAGAGCGTCACAGACACCGGGGACGGCCTCAAGCGGACGCAGGAAAAGCACGTCGAGGTCGTGTTTTCGTTCACGGTCCATTCGAAAGACCCGGATGAAGCCTACCAGCGGTGCTATGCGCTCATCGAGCATTTCGATTTCGCCGGGCGCGATGCGTTGCGGGACGTCGGCATCGTCGTCGTCAACGTTACGAACGTCCAGAACCGGGACGTTTTTCTGACGATCGAATACGAGCGCCGCGTCGGGTGCGACGTGCGGTTCCGAGTGCTCAATCGTAGCGAACTGATACCAGATCCGGACGCGGGCGATTTCATCGAGTCCGCGGAAATTCAATATGAGGGGTGATCAAGTTGCCTATTCGTGATGTGACAGTCACCATTGATCTGCAACGGCCCGCCGGCCTGATCGGGTTCGGCAAGCCGCTGATTCTTGGTTCCAAAGCGGGCGGCGCGCCGTACAAAGAATACTCCGATCTGGACGGCCTGAGCGCGGATTTTGGCCCCACTACTGAAGTCTACAAAATGGCGGCCGCGCTCAAGGGTCAGGGGCAGAGCTCGCCGGCTACATTTGCGGTGGCGGCTTACGACACCGCGGGTGATCCAGTCACGACGCTTCAAGATGTATGGGACAAGGACTGGTACTTCCTGCTGACCACGGAATCGGATGTCTCGACGATCAAGGCTCTTGCCGACGTTGTGGAAGGCAAGGGCTTCAAGATGTTTGCGACGCGGGTCGGCGACGAGGCCGATCTGGCTGTCCTGAAAGCTCAGGATTACGACCGGACGTTCGTGATCTATCATTCCGATCCGGATGAGCTGGCGAAGTATCCGGATGCCGCCTGGGTCGGCGCCCGCGGGTCGCAGCAGGTTGGATCGGTGACATGGAAGTTCGCGCAGCTCATCGGTATCACGGCCGACGACATAGGCCTTTCGACCGTGCAGAGTGTGAATGCGGCCGGTGGCAACGTCTATGTCATGCGCGGCGGCCAGCCGCGGACGGGCGAGGGCATCGTTGTGAGCGGCGAGTTCATCGACGTCATCATGAGCAAGGACTGGGTGCAGGTCAATATCGAGAACGCGATTCAGCGTCTGCTCAACAATTCGCCGAAAATCCCGTACACGAACGCTGGGATCGCGCAGCTTGAGGCGGCCACCGTCAATGTTCTGCGCGCCGGATTCAATCAAGGCATCATCGCCGAAGATGGAGACGGACTGCCGCTGTATTCGACGGACTTCCCGACGCGGGAAGAAACGAACCCGGCCGACAGAGCGCAGCGAAAATACACCGGCGCGACGTTTACGTTTGAGTTGGCCGGAGCAGTACATGAAGCGACTATTCGCGGCACGATTACGGTGTAAGGGAGGGTGAAGGAATATGCCTGAAATCAGGTCGTATGACGCAAAAAACGTGACGGTGACCGTTGACGGCGTATATATCACTGGATTCGCGGAAGGTTCTTTCGTCGAATGCGAGAAGGCAGAGGACACCTATCAGACGTCGGTCGGCGCGCAAGGCGATGTCGGCATTTCGGAAGTAAACAACCCGCTCGGCAACATCACGATCACGCTGCAACAGACGTCGCCGTCTGTGGCCTACCTGAACCGGCTGGCCGCGTCGAAACGGATCGTGCCGGTCTGGGTCATTTCGAGCAATCAGACAAAGGAGAAGATCGGCGGTACGCAGGCGCGCGTGCTGCGGCCGGCACAAAGCACGTTCTCGAACGCGATCGAGTCGCGTGCATTCCAACTGCAAGTGTTCGACTATACGCAAGAATGAGGGGCCGAAGACGGCCCCTATTTTCATGGAGGGATGATTCGTGGCCGAAATTAAGAATCCGAAGCAAAAGACCGTCACGATTGGCGGGATTGAGTTCACATTTCAGTTCCCGGGTGTGCGTAAGGCGCTGCAGATGGCTGACGCCAGTAAGGACCGTAATGGCAACCTTCTGAGCGAGCCCTACTACAGCCAGATCATGGAGCACGTGATCGTCAATCCGCGGACGGACTGGGATTTCTGGGACGAACACCTCGACATCATGGAAGACGTGTTCGCGGAAGCCTTTCGATTTCTGCACAATCCCGGAAAGACCGGCTAATTATTACGAAAATGAAGCGAAGAAACGCTATTTGTACTGGCGCCTTGTATTCGAGGGCGGCATTCCGCCGTCCGAAGTAGATCTGATGGATTGGGACGATCTGCTTGAAGCCAATGCCGCGCTCGACATGTTCCCGCAGAAGGGAGGTGCATTCCCATGGCCGGTGAAGCCCTGAGAAGCCTGTACGCGGAAGTCGGTTGGAAGATCGACGAAGCGCCGCTACAAAAGCTGGATAAATTGCTCGACCAGATCAAAGCCAGCATGCTCGGCGGCGCAGTCGAGAAGTTCGAATCGGACCTGGAAGGCGCTACAGATGACGCCAAAAGGCTCGGCCAATCGATTTCCGAGGCGGGGAGTCAGACAAAGAAGTTCGGAGACGCAGTTGAGACAACCGGCAGCAAGGCGAAGAAAGCCTTTGACCGGCCTCGCGATGCCATGGGCCGCTTTGTGAAGGTGACGAATGAGGCGGCTGACGAAACGCGGAAACTGTCAGATGAAGTACAAGGAGCAGGAAATGAAGCAGGTCGGAGTCAGAATAAATTCAGGCGACTCGGAAATGCAATAGCTGATGCTGCCAGAGACAACATCCGGCATTGGGGTGCGCTTGGAAGAGAGATAAATAAGACGATCCGCCTAGGAGAGCGAATGGATAGGCTCGGGCGTGGTATTACCGATCGATTCTGGGGTATGGGTAGGTCCATTCTTCGGGCTCCGTTTACGCTTCCAGGTATGCTGATCGGCGGTGCGGCGACATATGGCGCGGTGCGGTACGGATTCATGAATCCTCTCCGCATGGCCAGCGAGTTTGAGCAGGCGGAGATCGCATTCACAACGATGCTCGGCAGCGCGGAGCGAGCCCGAGATTTTATTGCAGAGATGAATCGATTCGCGATTGAAACTCCCTTTGAATTGGCGGGCGTTCAGGACGCAGCGAAACGCATGCTGGCATTCGGGTTCAAGCAGGAGCAAATCATTCCCTACCTGACGGCCATCGGGAACGCTGCGGCCGGACTCGGCGGCGGTACAGATCTCATCGACCGCATTTCGCTCGCCATCGGTCAGATGCAAGCGAAAGCGAAAGTCAGTGCCGAAGAAATGCTGCAATTGACGGAGGCGGGAATTCCCGCATGGGAAATTCTTGCCACGAAGATGAACAAGTCCACACGGGAAGTGATGGATTTGTCATCGAAGGGCCTGATCCCCGCGGACAAAGCCATCGCCATGCTTATTGAGGGCATGAACGAACGCTTCCCGGACATGCTGCAGAAGCAGGCAGACTCTTTTGACGGACTGAAAAGCCAAATCTCTGAAACGTTCAATCTTCAGTTTATCAAGCGCTGGGGGGACGGATTGCTACAAGCCCTGAAACCGCGATTTGCGTCCATCAACCAATGGATTGACAATAACCAAGACAGAATTCAGCGTTGGGGGAGTGCGCTTGAAAAAACCGCGTTTGAGGGCTTCGACTATCTGTTGCGTCAAGGCGAACGGGCGTTCGAATATATTCGAACGAACTATCTCGAAAACAAGGAGTTCCAACAGCTCCCCTTCAACAAGAAGATCGAATATGTCTTTTCGGACATCGAGCAGAAGTTCAAAGCATGGTACAACGGCGGGGGTAAAGCGAGTATCGAAGAAGGCGCGCGAAGATTTGTTGACTTTACCATCGGCGTCCTTGAGGCTTCCGTGCCGCAAATGGCAGACGTCGGGATAAAACTCGGAAAGTCTATCGGATCCGGACTGGTGAAAGGACTAGGGGAAGCAGCGAAGGATCATCCGATTCTGGCGGGTTTAGTGACTGCAGCAGCCACACCAGGCGGTCCAGCCGTCAAGGCGGCCGCTGGTGCAACCGCGACTATCAGCTCAGGCATCCTCGGCGCCGCCGAAAAATCAATCGAGAAGCAAGAACAAGCGCGGCAAGAGCGGATGAACCGGGTCACCAACTTCTATGATCGCCTTGAGTCCAAACCGAGCGACCAACCGCTTTTCACGGGCGGCACAATTTCGGCAGCACCGAAACAGAGCTGGTGGGATCGGACGCTCGATTGGACGAAGCAGAAGGTATTGAGCGGCATCCCCGGCCATGCCGACGGTCTCCCATACGTCCCGAAGGATGACTACATCGCTCGCCTGCACGAAGGCGAGCGAGTGCTGACGAAGCAGGAAAACAGGCGATATACGCAAGGGCAAACGAGGCAGTCCGCTGCAATGATGCCCAACGTTACGATCAATGTCAATGTATCGGCAGCCGCGGCCGCCAGCGGGGTATCTACAGTCAGAGAGGCGGCGAAACAAGGGGCGCGGGAAGGGTTGGAGGAATTCTGGCGCAGCATGCGCATGAAATACCCTGCGATCCGGGAGGTGTGAGTCATGGCAATGCTCGGCGGACACGAAATCCACGTCACGTCGGAGGTACCGCAATATAGCGTAAATATCACGCAGTATCCGGTAGAGGAGGATATCAGCCTGACCGACAATGTCGAGCGTCTTCCGACGGTCATGACGATCACCGGGAAGATCCTCGGCCCGAATGCTGCGAACATTCGGGAAAAACTCATAATCGCGATGATGAATGGCGAGCAGCTGGACTATGTTGGCAGAAATGCGTTTCGCAAGGTTCTGATCGCTGATATACAGACCGAGCATGATTTCGAAGTCGCGAACGGCTGCCGATTCACGGCGACCCTGCAACAAGTTCGGATTGCAAAGCCGTCCTATGCACCGTTTTTGAATGACCCGGTCATGATGGCACAAGTCAAGCCAACGACGAGCGCGGGGCAGCAGCAACTCGCCAACAAGCCGGCTGCGGGAACACCCCAAATGCACACAATACGGCGCGGAGAGACGCTGTATTCCATCGCGCCGAAGTACGGAACGACGTGGCAGGCGATTTTGAAGCTGAATCCCAGCATTGATCCGAAGAAACTGCAGATCGGGCAGAAGGTGAGGGTCGCCTGATGTATGTGCCGATTCAGAAAGATCTGGCGCCATATCGCTTTGAGGTCCTGCTGGGAGCCGAACCATTCGAGATCGAAGTCCGATACAATGCGGACTTCGATTTTTTTACGGTCGATTTGTATAAGGATGGCGAGGCGCTCGTGTACGGTGAGAAGCTGGTCTATGGTGTGCCGCTTTTCGTCGACGTGTTTGACCAACGGTTCCCAGTTCTGCAATTGGTACCGAAAGACGACGCCGGTCTGGAGACGCGCGTCGGGTATGCAAACATGGGGGAAACGGTGTTCCTGCAGGTGGTGGAATGATGGAGCAGTTCAGAAGGGTTGTGGAAGTCAATGTCGGCGGAAAAACGTTTCGGTCGAAAGACCTCTATATCGAGTTTGATGTCCCGTTTGACGACGACGCGAGTCCGAACGAGAGCGTGATCCGCATCTACAACCTGACGCAAGACACCATCAGTCGCATCAA
>Ga0310828_1001925_pt1 | contig 10523 bp, 11 predicted proteins | sample WT_ome_3_FD_202242 | JGI IMG/M metagenome (GOLD analysis project Ga0310828, IMG submission 202242) | Sorghum-adapted microbial communities enriched on wild type (WT) sorghum from Joint BioEnergy Institute, Emeryville, California, United... ... | reverse complement strand
AAAGGATTGGTTGGTTTTTAAAAGGATGGTTATTCAAATAAAGCAAAACTAAGGGGAGAAGTAAACGCTTACAAAATAATTCAAACTTTATTGTACAAAAAAATGCCCACAAAAACTTGACTGCATCAAACTTCTAAATTATAATTGACATAAACGAACAAATGAAACATAATGTAACAGTAATTATGTTAAAAATAAACAAATAGAAAATGGGAGCGTATGAAAAATGCTACCGTTGGAACGTCGTAATTGGATAGAAGCGCAAATAATAAAATACGGAAAGGTAGATATTGAGGAATTAGCAAAAAGGCTTGATGTTTCCACCATGACCATTCGGAGAGATTTAGCTGAACTTGAAAAACTCGGGAAAGTTATAAGAACCCATGGTGGTGCTATATCTCCCGAATCGTTAATAAGGGAATTGCCCTATTCGTTTAAAGAAGGTAAGAATCTTGAACAAAAAAAAGCAATAGCCCAACGGGCAGTTTCACTTATTCCTAAGAATTCACGTATTATTTTAGACTCTGGTACAACGACACTTGAGTTAGCAAAACTCTTAAAATTCCGAAGTGATTTAACTGTAGTGACGAATGATATAAAAATCGCTGCAGAGTTAATTGAAAGCGATTTACATGTCATAGTAACTGGAGGTGAGTTGCAAAACAATGTTGGTGCATTATATGGCGGACCTACTATCCACTTTTTAGAAAATACACACGTTGAAATATTTTTCTTGGGTGCAAATGCGGTCGATTTACAGTTCGGAGTTTCAACCCCGACTCTAGAAAAATCATTAATAAAACAGTTAATGATGAATGCTGCAGAGACAACTTGGTTACTTGCTGACTCAAGCAAGTTTGGCAAAAAAGCATTCTCCTCTATCTGCCCGATTTCAAAATTAGAAGGAATAATTACCGATGTAGGTTTAAGTGAGGATGAAAGAAAACGATATGAAAGGGAAGTCATTTTGCACATCGAAGGAAGTGGAGGGAAATGAAGGTCGGAGTTATAGCTGATGATTTAACGGGTGCCAATGCAACCGGTGTGCGGCTTGCAAAACAAGGGTTTAAAACAGCAACTGTCGTCCGAGATGCCCCATTTCCTTCATCAAATGTATACGATGCCATTTGTGTAGATACAGACAGCCGATATGTAGCAAAAGAAATCGCAAAAAAACGCGTTCGAAAGGTTATCAGTGATTTTAAAGAATGGAACACAAAAGTATTTTGCAAAAGAATAGATAGTACAATACGTGGCAATATAGGTGTCGAAATTGATGCTGTTCTGGATGAGTTAGGTGAAAGCGCCATAGCAATTGTTGTTCCTTCCTTTCCTGATTCCGGGAGGATTACAACGGGCGGCTATTTACTTGTGGGCGGTGTTCCGGTTCAAGACACTGACGTTGCAAACGATCCGATTACACCCATTACGAAGTCTTATGTTCCAGCCATCATCAAAGACCAAAGCGAATATAAAGTCGGTTTAATTTCTTTGGACACTATTTTAGCAGGTGCCCAGGCAATCGTAAAAGAACTTCGAAAGCAGATGGATAACGGAATACGAGTGATCGTTTGTGATGCTGTGAACGACGAGCAAATAGAATCTATTGCACATGCTATGGCAAGTTTTGATGATAAAATGATGGTTCCTGTTGACCCTGGCCCCTTAACAGCTTTTTATGCAAAATGCTACTTACATCAAAAGGTTGAAGAACAAAAGCTGTTAGTGACGATTGGAAGCGTGACTTCCTTAACCGGTCACCAAATCCATTATTTACTAGCTAAAACTAATGCTAGTCCGGTGTATGTAGATCCAAATCAATTAGCCAGTTATAGTGACAGTTGGCAGAAAGAAGTTGATAGGGCAATAAATGAAGGCCTTGAAGCTCTTAAATCGCAATCCATATTAGTAGTTACTACCCATAATCCAAAAAATAAGATTATTGACTTAAGAAAATTGGCTGAATCAGAGCAGGTTTCTGAGGATGCATTGGCAAAGAGAATTACGGATGGTCTTGCAGTCATTACCCGCAAAATTATAGAGCTTTCTTCATTTGAAATTAGTGGGTGTTTTACAAGTGGGGGTGATGTTACCGCATCTCTATGTGCTGTTGGAAGAGCCAATGGTATTGAGTTATTAGATGAGGTATTGCCTCTCGCTGCATATGGGCGATTGGTTGGAGGTCATCTAAACGGTCTTCATATAGTCACAAAGGGTGGCATGATTGGGGATAATCGAGCTATTTATGAGAGCGTTAAATTTTTACAAACAAAAATTTTAAGTCAAAGGGGAGCTGTTTTAAATGATTAACGAAAGATCTTTCATAGCAGTAACTATGGGTGACCCTGCAGGTATTGGGCCTGAAATTACGGTTAAGGCATTGGACAAAAAGGAAATTTATGATATCTGCAAACCAGTTGTTATTGGGAATACAGCTGTTCTAAAAAATGCTCTAGAGGTAACCAATATTTCCCTTGCTATTAATGAAATTTCTGAGCCATCGGAAGGCCAATACAAGCATGGAACCATCGATGTGATTTCATTGGATAATTTGGATATGAACACTCTTGAGTGGGGAACCGTACAAGCGCAATGTGGTCAAGCTGCTTATGAGTACATTGAAAAATCAATAAATTTGGCCAAGGAAGGAAAAGTAGCTGCTGTCGCTACGGCACCGATAAACAAAGAATCTTTAAAAGCGGCGAAGGTTCCATTCATTGGTCACACTGAAATTTTTGCGGAATTAACCAATACGGAAGATCCATTAACCATGTTTGAGGTCAAAAATTTGCGCATCTTCTTTTTAACTCGACACCTATCGCTCAAAGATGCGATTACCCAAATAACCAAAGAAAGAGTATATGATTACTTAGTTCGCTGTGAAGCGGCACTAAAACGTTTAGGTGTTGAAAAACCTATCATCGCTGTTGCAGCCTTAAACCCGCATGGCGGTGAAAACGGTTTGTTTGGCTTTGAAGAAATAGAGGAAATTAAACCGGGTATTGAAAAGGCGATTGCCGATGGAATCAATGCGGTAGGTCCAGTTCCAGCAGACTCTGTATTCCATAAAGCCATGCTCGGAAATTATGATGCTGTTCTTTCTCTTTACCATGATCAAGGGCACATTGCGGCGAAGATGGCTGATTTTGAAAAAACCATTTCTCTTACAAACGGTATGCCATTCCTTCGCACCTCAGTTGACCACGGTACCGCTTTCGATATCGCAGGTAAAAATATCGCTTCAAGTACCAGTATGGAAGAATGCATAAAGTTAGCCGCAAAATATGGTCCTAAATTTTACTAATTGATTATTAATTAGATATCTGAGGTTGACTCGTAAGCTTGGGGGGCATACCCCCTTATGGGTCAATCTCTTTAAAAATAAACTATAAAAACCATAAGGGGAAAAAAGGAGGAAAAAAATAATGCCTTTATCAGGTTCTCAAATGATTCTTGGTCTTGTAATTGGTGTTGTACTGCTTATTTTGTTGGTTTTAAAAACAAAGGTTCACGCATTCTTAGCACTCATTATTTCTGGGTCTGTAGCTGGTTTAATAGGTGGCATGAAAGCTCCGGAAGTTGTTAAAGCCATAACCGACGGCTTCGGTTCCACACTTGGATCTATTGGTATTGTTATCGGTTTTGGTGTAATGATGGGGCGTATCTTGGAGGTTTCGGGTGCTGCTGAAAGAATGGCATATTCTATTGTAAAAGTACTTGGAAAGCGTAAAGAAGAATGGGCGTTGGCCATTACAGGTTATATTGTATCAATCCCGATTTTCGTTGACTCCGCTTTCATTATTTTATCCCCACTTGTTAAAGCGCTTTCAAAGAAAACAGGGAAATCAGTTATCTCCTTGGGTGTTGCTTTAGCTGTTGGTCTAGTTGCCACGCACCATGCAGTACCGCCGACTCCGGGTCCGTTGGGGGTAGCAGGTATTTTTAAAGTTGATGTTGGTTTAATGATTCTATGGGGTATGATTTTAGCGATACCGATTGTTATTGTTGGCGTAATCTATGCAAAATGGGTGGGAAAGAAAATTTATCAGCTCCCTGATGAAAGTGGTTTAGGTTTTGTTAGGCCGGAAAAACAAATCACAGTAGAAGAATATTTACAAGAAAAGGAATCTAAGAATTTACCATCATTGACTCTATCAATTCTGCCAATTTTTGTTCCGATCATCTTAATATTCATTAACACTTTAATATCCGCATTAAAACTTACTGGTGGGGTATATGATTATCTTACTTTCATCGGGAATCCGGTTATTGCGGTCGGTATCGGCTTAATATTTGCAATTTATGGACTTTATAGACATGTCAAACAATCTGAGGCGCTTGAAAGAATGGAAGAAGGTATTCAATCTGCCGGTATTATACTTCTTGTTACAGGTGCTGGCGGCGCTTTGGGTAATGTACTTCGCGTAAGCGGTAGCGGTGATTTTATCGCGCATCAAATTGCAAACATTCATTTGCCAGCAATATTAATTCCATTTATTATTGCTACACTCGTACGTTTAATTCAAGGTAGTGGAACCGTGGCTATGATTACGGGTGCTTCGATCTCCGCACCGATTTTAGCGGAAATGGATGTCAATATGGCATTGGCAGCGCAAGCCGCTTGTTTGGGTGCCATGGTATTCTCATATTTTAACGACAGTTTATTCTGGGTAGTTAATAGAATGTTAGGTATTAAAAATGTCAAAGAGCAAATCTTAACATGGTCTGTTCCTACAACACTTGCCTGGTTAACTTCACTCATTATGCTACTTGTCCTAAATGTTTTTATTGGTTAAGAATGAATGTAATCTAATTAACTTTCCTGTAATCATAATAAACCTTTCTCAAGAAAAATAAGTCAGCTGGTCACGGTGATATAGAAAAACCGAGGGATCAAGTAGTCCCTCGGCTTTTGTATTAAGATGCCGTGAGATAGTCTTCTTTAACGGTTTCGTCCTTGCCGTTTTCCATGCCGAGCGCCTTAAAGACGAAGGTGAGCACGATGGCGACGACAAAGTTAAGCACAAGGGCGTAAATGGCGGCATATCCCGGGAGTGTGAAACCGAATAAATGCAGGGCGTATGTTGATTTTAATCCCGCTGCAAAGGCCATGTAGGTCCCAGAAACCATGCCGACGAGCCAGCCGAGCACCAGCGCCCAACGGTTGAACCAGTTGTTGTACAAACCGATGATGATGGCCGGGAATGTTTGCAAAATCCATATGCCCCCGAGCAATTGCAAGTTAATCGCATAATCGAGCGGCAGGAAAATAATAAAGGCCAAGGCGCCGACTTTAACGACTAAAGACACAAGTTTAGCCATTTTAGATTCCTGTTGGTCAGTGCAGTTGGGGTTAATATATTCTTTATAAATATTTCGTGTAAATAAGTTGGCCGCTGCGATGGACATAATGGCAGCCGGTACGAGCGCGCCAATGGCAATGGCGGCAAAGGCAAAACCGCTGAACCAATCAGGAAACATCGCTAAAAACAATTGCGGAACGGCGTCATTAGCAGAATTGACTTTAACTCCGGCAACCAAAGCCATCATGCCGAGCAAAGTCAGGAATGCGAGCACCAAAGAATAGGCTGGCAAAAGCGCAGCGTTTTTCTTAATGGTGTTGCGGCTGCTGGAACTTAATACCCCTGTGAGTGAATGGGGATATAAGAATAACGCCAGTGCCGACCCCAATGCCAACGATCCATATGCGAAAAACGATTGTGAAGTCAGGATCATCGAGCCTGGGGGATTTTTCGCAGCATAGGCTTCTTGCGCTGCATCAAAGATATGACCGAATCCGCCAAGTTTATATGGAATGTAGAAAAAGGCAACGAGAATAGTGATATAAATCATAAGATCTTTGACGATGGCAATGGATGCAGGGGCGCGAAGACCGCTCGAATACGTATAAAGTGCTAAAATGGCAAAGGCGATAATCAGCGGAAGCTCACCGACGAGTCCGCTGCCATGAAAGCCCATGGCTTGAATGACTGCTTGCATGCCGACAAGTTGCAAGGCGATGTAAGGCATGGTGGCGAGAATCCCCGTAATGGCCACAGCCAAAGCCAGTGTACGGCTGTTAAAACGGCCCCGCACAAAATCGGAAGCGGTGATGTAACCGTGTTTGCGGGAAACCGACCACAATCGAGGCATGACGACAAAGACAAATGGGTAAATAAGAATGGTATAAGGAACAGCAAAAAAGCCCATGGCACCGGCGCCAAACATTAAGGCGGGCACAGCAATAAAGGTATACGCCGTGTAAAGGTCACCACCAAGCAAGAACCAGGTAATGACCGTTCCGAAGCGGCGGCCAGCCAAACCCCATTCATTTAATTGGTTTAAATCACCGCGCCGCCAGCGGGCGGAATAGAAACCGAGAACGGTTACAAAGATAAAAAAGATAATAAATACGGTCAGTGCCGTCCAGTTCATCCGCTAACCTTCCTCTCTCTTGATAAATGTCGATTACTCATCTTTCGTTTTGAAATAAACGATGCCGGTTAAAAGAGCTGAGATTGGGACCATTAACATTTGATACCAATAAAAGAACGGAATCCCGAATAACCGCGGCTCGTCGAAAGCGTACAGCCCCGGCCAAGTAATGGCGATGAACGAGACGAGCAACAAGAGGTACCAGTAATTAGACTTCTTTTTTTGGCTATTTTCTTCTTTCATTGCAATCCTCCTTTCTTCCGTTATCAAAAATTTTCCCATTGTCCATGAACATTGTCAATACAGAATTTTTACCCAATTAACGGAATTTATATTATAATGAATAATAGTTTGGGAGGGAGAGAAATGGGCACACAAATGATGTCAAAAACGCTTTTCGGAGGCTGTCAATGGCTTTTGTTTATGTTTACGAACACTGTTGTCATCCCGTTATCCATTGGCGGTGCTTTAGCGATGTCGGACGCTGACATTGCGGGTGCCGTGCAAAGGTCTTTTATATATACTGGAATCGCTTGCCTTCTGCAGGCGCTCTTGGGTCATCGTTTGGCACTGATGGAGGGCCAATCGGGTTTATGGTGGGGCGTCATTCTTGGACTTGCGGTCTCTTATCCGCCCGAATCTTATAATGAGCTAGGGGGCTCGCTATCCATTGGCATCATTTTTGGCGGGATTCTCATTGCCATCCTCGGGGCAATAGGTATGGGCCGGCTATTAAAAAAATGGTTTACGCCCGTTGTGATGAGCGTTTTTTTATTTTTGCTGGCAACGCAGTTGATCACCATTTTTTTCAAAGGAATGCTTGGTCTTAATGACCACGCACGGATCCATTTGCCGACGGCGGGGCTTTCGGTGCTTTTGATCCTTTTGGTCATCTTGTTGATGATTAAAGGAAAAGGTCTGATAAGTCATTTTGCTCTTTTAATTGGCATTGTTGTCGGGTGGGTGGTTTTTCGTTTGTTGTTTGCCGATGCAAAAACCGAAACAGCCGCTCATGCTTCATCGCTTTTTGACTTATGGCCGTGGGGAAGTCCGCATTGGAACATTGGGATTATTCTCACCGCAATACTTGCCGGGTTGATCAATACGACGAATACTGTCGCGACCCTGAAGGAAGCTGAGGTCTTTTACGAAAAACCTGTGACGGACCGCCAATATCGACGTTCTTTTGTTTTAACCGGATTTAATTCGGTTGTTAGTGGCTTGTTCGGTCTTGTCCCATATGCCCCCTATACATCTTCCTTGGGCTTTTTATATTCCACACGCATCAAGGAAAGTGTTCCCTTTATGCTCGGGGCGGGGTTGTTTATTCTCCTGGGTGCGATTCCGGTTCTAGGGGCATTTTTTTCGACGCTCCCCGAAAGCGTTGGTGATGCCGTTTTATTTGTTGCCTATTTACAACTGTTCGGTTCGGCTTTGAAGAACATTCGCGGCATGACTTTTGATTTTCGAACCGTTTATCGCATTGCCACCCCAACATTACTTGGCATCGCGTTGATGAATCTGCCGCGTGAGGTCTTTGCAGGGCTTCCGGCTTTAATCCGGCCGTTACTATCAAACGGCTTATTGATGGGCATTTTATTGGCGGTCATTTTAGAAAACTTCATTCATTGGGACCGCTTTAGCGAACAGGAAGCTATACAAAAGGAAACCATATAAAAACGGTTGCAACTTGCCGCTTTCTCGGCTTGAGCTAGGTCAAGAGAAATGGGTGGTGTAGACGATCTTTTTCATATCAAGGAATATTTTCGCAAGTTTGTGGGTTTTCATATTTTCGGCTTAACGGGGCATCCTCTTGAAAAGGGGGGATGTCTGGATGGAACAGTCATCGATAGGACGTATTGAGTTACACGGCTTTAATAATCTGACAAAATCTTTAAGTTTTAATATGTACGATATTTGTTATACGAAAACCAGAGAAGAACGCGAGGCGTATATCGAATATATCGATGATCAATATAATGCAGACCGATTGACGGAGATCTTAAATCATGTGGCGGACATCATCGGTGCACACGTTTTGAATATTTCCAAGCAAGATTATGTCCCTCAAGGGGCTAGCGTCACTTTCCTCATTTCCGAAGGTCCGGTTGTGGAAGTTCCCACCGACACCCGAGAGGAGACGCCGGGACCGCTGCCAACATCGGTCGTCTCCCAACTGGATAAAAGTCATATAACTGTACATACGTATCCTGAATATCATCCTTATGAGGGCATCAGCACGTTTCGGGCGGACATCGACGTCTCCACCTGCGGGGAAATTTCACCCTTAAAGGCATTGAATTATCTCATTTACTCTTTTGATACGGATATTATGACCATTGATTATCGGGTGCGCGGCTTCACCCGGGATAAGCATGGCAAAAAACTGTTTATTGACCATGAAATCAACTCGATCCAAAATTATATCCCGGATGATGTGAAAAAGTTATACCAAATGATTGATGTCAATGTCTATCAGGAGCATATTTTCCATACAAAATGTAAACTTAAGGATTTTGATTTAAACAATTACCTTTTCGGATATAAAAAGGATGTTTTATCAAAAGAGGAGCAGCAAGTGATTACGGAAAAACTGCGTACGGAAATGGATGAAATTTTTTACGGGAAAAATATTAATTAGGTGCCGGAAGCCACTGCTTGCGGCGCTTTTTTTCATATGTAATAAACATGAGGCTTGTCAAAGTTAGGTAGCCAGTGGCATTTTTCATTTTTTAAAAGGGCGCAAGAATTCCAGGGAGAACAGATGGTCAAGAGGAAATGATGATAACACAACTTTTTCCGGGCGTTGAAAGTCTTAACAACAAATACTGCTACAATCACCTGTTATACGAAAACCGCGTTTCGCGCTTTATGCTATAATAAAATATATTCAGAAGCTTTAAGATCGGCATGAAAAAGTAGCTATTAATCTGCTTCGACGGGGAAAGGTGAACCGATGGATTTACGAAAAAAAGGCACGGCGATGCCAGTGCCTGTCAACCAAACGAAAAAACCTCAGGCATATCCATCGCTAGAGACATTCGCTCTTATTTCTTCTGTTTATCCTGATTTAAATATCTCTACTTGGAAAGACGAATGGATGAAGACACGCCCAACATTGGCTGAGAGGGATGAATGATGGAAGCAGAATTAGAAATTGTGGTTCGTTCGACGGAAATTGATGTCAATGGTCATGTGAACAACGCTAAATACCTCGAGTATTTAGAATGGGGACGCGAAGAATGGTATGAACAAGCGGGCCTCGATTATCAAACGTTTCTTGAAATGGGCATTCAAACGGTGACCGTCAATATCAATATTAACTACCGCAAAGAATGCGTGCAAAATGACCGTTTAACGATTAAAACCCGTCCGGAAAAAGTCGGACGCACAAGCTATGTCCTGCGTCAGGAAATCTATAATCAAAAGGGTGAATGTTGTGCGGACGCCCTTGTTACCAGCGTGACGATGGATGTGGCGACGCGCAAAAGCAGGGAAGTCCCGGATGCGCTGAGAAAATATTTTGTGGAAAAAGGCTAAGAGGTTGACGGATGAGGGGTCTTGCGCTCACCATGGTCCGCATGTTTTGCGGCCGATTCAATTGGATGAATGAAGCATGACCCCTGATTTTTCTGTCAACCTTTGAAATTTTTACTTCCAAATGGATTCTGCGATTTCCACAACGTGGCGGAGCTTCGCCCATTGTTGTTCTTCGTTAACGAGATTGCCTTCTTCGGTGGAGGCAAACCCGCATTGCGGGCTTAAACACAATTGGTTGATGTCGACAAAGCGGCTGGCTTCTTCCACCCGGCGCTTTACAACATCGGGATTTTCTAATTCCCCGTATTTTGAAGTAATGAGTCCCAAAACGATTTGCAAATCGTTTCGGTTAACGAAACGCAATGGTTCAAAACCACCAGCGCGATCCGAATCAAACTCTAAAAATAATCCGTCTACATCGATGTTGAAAATATATTCGCTAACGGGCTCATAGCCTCCAGAATAGATCCAAGTCGAGCGGAAGTTGCCCCGGCAAATATGCATCGTGACGGTTAAATCCTCCGGCCGTCCCTTGAGCGCCTCATTCA
>Ga0310828_1001921_pt1 | contig 10543 bp, 9 predicted proteins | sample WT_ome_3_FD_202242 | JGI IMG/M metagenome (GOLD analysis project Ga0310828, IMG submission 202242) | Sorghum-adapted microbial communities enriched on wild type (WT) sorghum from Joint BioEnergy Institute, Emeryville, California, United... ... | reverse complement strand
TCCAACGGTGGCGAAATCGGATGAGATGGGACGGAGTGTTGAATGATGTTCTGAGGAGGGGAGCGAATCATGGGGATGGTGTCCGGCCTCATCCCGGTTTCCAGCCGGTCCTCCACCGTGGAACCAAAAACGCGGCCGATTGAGGGGGAGCCTTTTGCGAAGCGGGCATGAAATTGCCGCCAGTACCGTGCGTCAGGAAAGCGCCATGCCAAAAAGGCAGACGCGGTCCGGACTCTTTCCAGACGAACCGGATGCGTCTGCCTTGTTCCGTGAATTGCCGACTAATCCTGTCCTTGCCGGGATTCCCACAGCTGATACTGTGAGGAAACCGTCCACAGCTTGCAGAAAACGGACAGGAACCGGTAAACCTGATATCCGATCAGAGCGGCCAATCCGGCCCACCACAGGGAAGCGCCGACGGAAACGGCCGACAGGGTCGCCGACAGAACTGCTATGCCCAGCGTGACTCCCGCGGCGGGAAGCGCGTTCCGGAGCAGAAAAGGCAGCGAATGGAGCGGGTGGTGTCCGGTTGCGCGGGCGATCTGAACGTAAGTTGTCAGCAGCTGTAGGAGGAAGCCGTAGATCAGAAGGCACCCGGCATAAGGCGCCAGCTTCATGGCAACAGATTCATAGGAGGGGGCACTGCGCAGAACTTCCTGCGCTTTCGGCGCCAGCCAGAACAGAGGAGCCAGAATAGCGGTTGTCTGAACGGCGTAATACAGAAGGAAAGGCCCATACAGCTCCTTCATCCCCCGGAAGAACCGGTAACCTGCGTTATATTGCCTGTAATGCAGGGAATAATAGACCCCGGCATTGAGAAGAGGGGTCATCAGCATGCGGAAAGCGGCCAGCCCGAGCAGCGTCCACAGGTAGGGCTGCACCAGATCGGTTTTGATCAGGCGGAATTGGCCTTCCGCCAGAAACAGGTGAACCGCCGGTTCGGGAAGGGCACCTCCGGGATAGCGGTGCATGAGCGGCACGACAACGGAGGCGACGTACTTATAAAGAATCAGACCCCATACGAAGTGATAGAGGAACAGGACGATCAATGCGAAAGGATTGGCCCACGCCGTCTTCCAGCCGCTTTTGAGCATACGGATCATTGTTTCACCTCACCATGCGACCCCGCCCAGCAAGGTCTCGATCAATTTGGTCATGCCCAGGTTCAAACGGATGCTCCACAATTTGCTTACTTCGGCTTTCATGAAATTGTTGATGTGCCGGTTCTCCAGAATCAGGGTATGATCCGGATCGATCACGGCCCAGTCGACGGGAGAGGCTTCCGTCAGTTTGAATTGGACCTGGGCATCCAATCCGTCCCATTGCTTGTCGATGACCGAGCCGTCGGCGAAATGGAAGCGGATGGGGACGGGTGTAGCGGTTCCTCCATGTTTTTGCACCACGACGGTGCTTTCGTATTTCGGTTTCCCCTGGTCCATGACGGACTTGGCCCGGATGCCTTCAATGGAATAATCGGACATCAACCCGCCGTAGACGTACTGGTTAAAGAAATCATCCCAATTCGTCTTGGTGACGCTTTGCAGCACGTCCTGAAAATCTTTCGTGGTGGGATGGCGGAATTTCCAGGTTTCGAAATAGGTCTTCATGACCCGCTTCATGACATTCTGGCCAATCTTCTGTTCAATGGCCGTCAGCACCAGCTTGGCCCGGGTGTAGACGTTGTCGGCATATTGTTCGTGATCGCGGTAATCCCAGGCGTTTTTCTTCAGGGCTTCCGGCGAAGTGATGTAACTTGCCTCGATCGGCAGATTGGGCTGCCGTCCGTATTCAACGGCCATCACCTTGTCTTCCGCATACGAAGTGAAGCCCTCGTCCAGCCACGCTTCCTCGAATTCGTTGGATGCAACCATTCCGTACCAATACTGATGACCGATTTCGTGAACCACCACCCGTTCCAGCTCCAGATCCGGCTGGCTGTTTGCGGCGTCCCAGGCGGTGATCAGCGTCGGATATTCCATTCCTCCCGTTCCGTTGCCTCCCGGCGGAGGCACGACGATTGACAGCGTCGAATACGGATAAGTGCCGTACCATTCGCTGTAGCGGGTAAGCGATTTTTTGGCCGCCTGAAGATAGCGGGTTTTGAGATTCTTGTGGTTCGGATCCAGATAAAGCTTGATTTTCACTCCCGGAATGTTCGGAGCGGAGAACGGTTCCTCATAATAAAGAAAGTTGGGAGATGCGGCCCAGGCAAAGTCGTGAACGTCATCGGCGTAAAACCGGTAAACCTTGGTTGTGCCTTCCGTTGCCGCCGGCTTGGCGGGAAAGCCGGTTGCGGCCACCGTGTAGTTCGACGGTACCCGGATTTTCACGTCGTAAATGCCGAAATCGGAGTAGAATTCGGAATTGCCGTGATACTGGTGGAGGTTCCATCCGTCTTCGGTCCGACCGCGGGTTCCCTTGGGCTCGTAGACCGCGAGCTTGGGAAACCATTGTCCGGCCATGACATAGTCGCCGACATAGCCCATCCGGGCGAACGCCTCGGGCAGCTTGACGCTGAATTGGGTAAGCAGTGTAATTTTCTCGCCGGGCTGAACCGGCACGGATAAGGAAAGCTTCAACAGGGTATGATCGTTCTTGTTGCCGTCGTCGGGCTGAACGAAGCTTATGCGCGAGGTCAAATCCTCCCCATGCCCGGTCTTGATCGATTGGATTTGCATGTTTCCGAACGAGTCACCCTTCATCGCGTCATTGCGGAGCTTCCCGCCGGACTCGCGCATGAACGTTGTTTGCCGGGATTCGAAGGCGTTCGGATACAGATGGAAGTACAGCTCGCCGACCGGAGTTTCCCCCGGGTTTTGCCAGGTGATATTCTGGCTTCCGTGGAGGGTCATGTCTTCGGCGTTCAGCTCAACCCCCATGTGATACTCCACCACCCGCCGGCTTAACGGCTTTGGCGCCGCGGCCTCCGGCGGGACCGGAAGATCGCTGGTTGAACTATCGGCCGGAGGGGTCCAGGTTCCGCCGGAAACGGGTGCGGCCGGGGTGCGATCGGTCGGGGTCAAGGTGCTGCCGGCCCATGCGGTTCCTGCAGTGATCAGACAGAAGAGAAGCAGGAGGCTTATTCGTTTCTTCCAATTCGGTTTCATTGACTATTCACCCCGTTGACAAGCATCTACAGCATGTATATGTCCGAGGTCCGGGGATTATATCTGGAGCGCGGAAAAAGAAACTCTGCCGTTTAAGACGGCGGATTTTCCGGGAATCCCCCCGCGGGTCTGGAAATCACCCTGCAGGGTCCGTTACAATAGGAAAAGATACGCCGCGAGAATTAATCAAGGAAGAACGGAAGGTGACCAGGTCATGGAGGAAAAACCCCAGGAACGCAAATCCGGGTTCAATATTATTCGCAGCAACGTTCAACACCGCGGGTTCGGCGCCGGTTCCATCGATTTGAACAACGTGTCGAGCATCATTATTGATGGAGACAAGGCCTATCTGGACATGGGCGCCATGCATGCCAGGAGCGAGGTGGAAAAGCGCATCCGCTTCTCTGCGGACAAGAACGAGGTGCCGAACGGCCGCCGATGCTGGGTCGTCTGGGTGGCGGTCGACCGCGGCCGGGAGGGGGCCTACTATGCCGGCCTTGCCGCCTGCGAAATGCTGATCGATACCGAGGCGCGAAGAGGCTGGAAGATTCTTGCCGATCACGTCAACCGGATGGATGCGGCAATGAAGCGGAAGGTGCTGGTCGAGGGATTGAACGAGACCGAGAAATACGCTCTGAGGTCTTGTCTCGTGGGCCACAACGCCGAGTGGTGGGAACGTTCCCCTGACGAACTGAAGCGGGCGCTCTCCTGAACGCGGGAAAATTGTGGCGATTGTGTGTCATCCGTTGTAGGTGTTTCCCTGTCGGTTTATACTTAGAAAAGTATATTTCGCACAATATACTGGGACAGCAAAAAAGCAGACGCGTACGTCTGCTTTTTTGCATAGAGCCCGAGGGCTAGTCGTTCCACCAGCGTTTCAAATCCTGCCACCAGGAGCGGTTCTTGTCCTGCACATCCGGAGTCTTGCCGTCCTTGGCGTTGCCCGCGCCATGTTCGGTGCAGTATTCGGTCGGTTCCGTGCCCTTGACGAAAGCTTCGAGCCGGGCGTTCGGACAGTCGCCGTTCGCCAATTCGCCGGTGGCCGGATCAATATAGACGCTAACCACCCCGTCCGGCACCGGAAACAGCTTGGGCGGAACGGATTTGAGAGCACTTTCCATGTATTCCGCGAATATCGGCGCGGCAAGGTGCTCCTCGACCGGCTTCAGGTTGCGGTCGCGGTCGTAGCCGACCCAGACGGCTGTGGCAAGTTCGGGCGTATAACCCACCATCCAGGCGTCGGCATCGGTTGTGCCGGTTTTTCCGGCAACCGGGCGCTTGAGGATCGAGGCAACCCGGCTGCCGGTGCCGCCTTCCTCGAAGACGCTCTCCATCAGATTTGTCAGGACATAGGTGTAAGCCGGGTCGATAATTTTTTCCTGTTTCGGTTCAGCCTGATAGAGCACCTTGCCCCTGGCATCCTCAATCCGCAGAATTGCCGTTGGTTCAATGCGCACGCCCTGATTGGCAAAAATGCTGTAGGCTTCCGCCATCTCGAACGGACTGACCGGGAACGTCCCCAGCGCCAGCGAGGGGACAGGATCCATGGGACTGTCGATTCCCAGTTTGCGGGCCATGTCAATCACGTTCTGCGCGCCCACCCGCATGATTGTCGTCACGGCATAGATGTTGTCCGACCGGGCAATCGCTTTCCGCAGATCAATGTAATCATGGACATACTGGTTTGCATAATTGCTGGGCGTATAGGTTTTTCTTCCGTTATCGTACGTGAAGGTGGTCGGCTCGCTCTTGATCCGCGTCACCGCGGTAAAGTCGTGCTGCAAAGCGGTCAAATACAGAATCGGCTTGAAGGAAGACCCTGGCTGCCGGGTGTTGGCAAACACGCGATTGTACTGGTTTTCTTCATAATTCCGGCCGCCGACCATCGCCTTGATATACCCGTTCCGCGGGTCGATGGAGACCAGCGCCGCCTGCATGTCCGGGTAATCCTTGAGCTCCTTGTCCACCGCTTCCTCGGCATCCTTTTGCGCCTGCAGGTCGAGGGTGGTATACACCTTGATGCCGCCGCCGTCAAACTCGTCTTCCTTGATCCCCAGCCGGTCGACGGCAATATTTTTGATATAATCGACGAAATAGGGGGCCTGCGGCGCCTGATCCTGCTTCCTCGGCAGGATTGTAAGCTTTTCCTGCAGGGCGGCCTCTTCCTGGGCCTCCGTGATGTAATTGTAGCGGACCATGGCATCCAGAATGTCCCTTTGCCGCTTCCTGGCATTGTCCATATTCAAATAGGGAGAGTAATATTTCGGGCCTTTGGGGATTCCCGCCAGCATCGCGCTCTCGGCCAGGGTGAGATCCTTGGCGTGCTTGCCGAAATACATTTGGTTGAGATAGCTTTCCAGAATCTGGTCCTTGCTGAGCTGAAGCTCCAGCTGTACGGCGTAGACCATCTCCTTGAGCTTCCTTCCCCAGGTCCGGTCATGATTCAGATACAAATTGCGCGCGAGCTGCTGGGTGATGGTGCTGGCTCCCTGATCCATCGACATCGTGCGCAGGTCGACCACGATGGCCCGGGCGATGCCTTGGGGATCGAGGCCGAAATGTTCATAGAAGCGATGATCCTCGATAGCCAGTGTGGCGTGAATCAGATCGGGCGAGATCTCGCTTAGAGGAACGATCTGCCGGTTTTGCCCGCCGGAGAACGAATCAATCAACGTTCCATGAATATCGTAGATTTGTGTCGTTTGGGAGATTTTGATGACAGGAAGAGCGGAGGATCTGAGATACAGCAAAATAACGATAAGGCCGGCAAGTCCGATTACCGTGGAAGTGAAGGCCAGGGAAACCGCCCTCTTCCAGCGGTTCACCCGTTTGCCCGTACGTTCGGCGGCAAACTTCTTCTCTCCGTTCGGCTTCTTCATGGCGTCTCCTTTCTTGAAACATTTCTCCTTTATTCATCAGTATGGAAAAGGAAGGAAACCCCTATTCAGGGTTCGGGAAAAATATTTGCGAATCCTGCCGCATTCACTCCCGGCGCCTACGAAATTCTTCACGGAAAGGGGCGTAGATCCTGAATTGCTTCCATCAACGGTTTTTATATATAATCAGGTTGTGTTTGATTTCTCAGAGGAAAGAAGGTTCGGCCCAGTGGAACTGTGGTATACGGAAAAACAAACCGAAACGTTCGGCATCACGGCGAAAATCCGGGAAACCCTGGCGGCGGAAAAGACGGATTTTCAGGATCTGGCCATGATCGATACGATGGAATTCGGAAGAATGCTGGTGCTTGACGGAATGGTCATGACCACGGTCAAGGACGAGTTTGTATATCATGAAATGGTGGCGCATCCGGCGCTGTTTACCCATCCGAATCCGCGGCATGTACTGGTTGTGGGCGGCGGCGACGGCGGCGTTATTCGCGAGGTGCTGAAGCATCCTTCGGTAGAGAAGGCCGTTCTGGTCGAAATTGACGGCAAGGTGATTGAATATTCAAAGAGATTCTTGCCGGAAATTGCCGGAGAGCTGGACAACCCGCGCGTGGAAGTCATCGTGAACGACGGCTATATGCATATTCACGAGAACAAGAACCGTTACGATGTGATTATGGTGGATTCCACCGAGCCGGTGGGACCGGCTGTTCATCTGTTCGAACGGGGCTTCTACCAGGGGATCTACGAAGCGCTGAAGGAGGATGGCATTTTCGTCGCGCAGACGGACAATCCCTGGTTCAAGGCGGATCTGATCCGCAAGGTGCAGAAAGATGTGCGGGAAATTTTCCCGATTGTTCATCTGTATTGTGCGAATATTCCGACGTATCCGAGCGGTCTCTGGACGTTTACGATCGGCAGCAAGAAATATGATCCGCTGCAGGTGGACGAGACGAAAATTCCCGAAATTGCGACGAAATATTACACGCCCAGGCTGCATAAGGCCGCGTTCGTCCTGCCGCGCTTTGTCGAGGATCTGTGCAAATAAGCCAAGAGGAAAGGTTGTGAGCGCGTGCGCTTTGACGAAGCCTATTCGGGCAATGTGTTTATCGCCAGTTCTTCCGATTATTCATCGGCCAGGGCCGTCATTTACGGCATGCCGATGGATTTTACCGTCAGCTTCCGTCCCGGCTCCCGGTTCGGTCCGGCGCGGATCCGCGAGGTGTCGATCGGGCTGGAGGAGTACAGTCCTTACCTGGATCGGAGTCTGGATCAGGTCAAGTATTTCGATGCGGGCGATTTGCTGCTTCCGTTCGGCAATCCGGGACGGAGTCTCGAGATGATCGGCGAATATGTGAAGGGGCTGCTGGCCGACGGCAAATTCCCGCTGGGGCTGGGGGGCGAGCATCTCGTCTCCTGGCCTGTCATTCGCGAGGTTTACGCGAAATATCCCGATCTGGCCCTGATTCATATCGATGCCCACGCCGATTTGCGCGAGCAGTATGAAGGCGAGCCTTTGTCCCATTCCACGCCGATCCGCAAGGCGGCGGAGCTGATCGGGGGCCGCAATGTCTACCAGTTCGGCATTCGTTCCGGCACACGAGAGGAATTCCAGTACGCGCGGAAGAATCTTCACCTGTATCCGTTCGAGGTGCTCGATCCGCTGAAGCGGGTGCTTCCGGAGCTGGCCGGCAGGCCGGTCTATCTGACCATTGATATCGATGTGCTCGATCCTTCCGCAGCCCCGGGCACGGGGACGGCCGAAGCGGGGGGCATTACCTCGAAGGAACTGCTGGCGGCCGTTCATGCTCTGGCAGCCTCCGCCGTCCGCGTGGTGGGGGCCGATGTCGTGGAAGTGGCGCCGGTCTACGATCCATCCGAACAGACCCAGATTGCCGCCTCCAAGCTGGTCCGGGAGATTCTGCTCGGGCTGGTCAAGGATTGATGCCAGCGGCCCTTCGGCAGTGCGGAGGGCCATCCAACCAGTGCGCTGTCACCTCCAAGGGACAGCGCATTTTTTGCATAGACGATCTAGTCTTGGAGGAATGCGCATGAAAACCAGAGTGGAATTGATCATCTGCAGCCGGAACGGGAATGAGGAGGAAACCCGACGGACGGAAGGCGAATGGTATGTAAAAGGGGACGGCCATTATTTGCGCTACCGGGAAGAGGAATCGGAAATGGGAAAGACGGTTACCATCATCAGGGTAAAGGAGGATTCCATCAAAATCATCCGCCAGGGAGACGTCCGCTCGGAGCAGGAATTTGTCCCCCTGAAGAAGCGGGTGGGATACTACAGCCTGCCCAAGGGCCGTCTGTCTCTGGAAACCTTCACGCGCACGATGGACGTGCGCTGGAAGGACGGTGAAGGTTCTTTGTCCTGGAGCTATGATCTTGCCGTTTCGGGAAGTCCCGCCGGGCGCTGTCGTCTGGACATCGCCATCCGTCCGATTCCGGACGGAAACTGCGAGGATTTATCTGTCGGGCAATGACAGAATCGTTTTTTTGGCATTGACCTCCTGGATGGTTCTCCCGGTCTTTCTCAGGTGAATCAGCGATGTGGCTTGTCTTTTGAGCAGGCTCTTAATGCGCCGGGGAGTGAGACCCGGATGCCTGGCCAGCATGAGGGCGATAACCCCCGACACATGGGAGGTGGCCATGGAGGTGCCGCTCAGTTCGTTGTAGCGGCCATGCAGCCAGGTGGAGTAAATTTTATTGCCGGGCGCGTAGATATCAATATACCGGCCTCGGTTGCTGAAGGAGGCGACCCGTCTTTGCCGGTTCGTTGCCCCGACGGAAATTGTCTGGGGGAAGCAGGCCGGATAATCGATGTCGACGGACCGTTTGTCGTTGCCGGAGGAAGCCACGATCACAACGCCGGCCCGGTATGCGTTCCGAACCGCATCCTCCAGCGCCCGGCTGTACTTTCTCATGCCGAAGCTCATATTGATAATGGGGATGCGGTTTTTCACGCACCAGTCCATGCCGTAAATAATATCCGACACATAGGCGCTGCCGTTCCGGTCGAACGCCTTCACCGGATGGATAACCGCCTTCGGCGCGGTTCCGATAATTCCCGTGCCGCTGAAGGCGGCGATGGTCCCTGAAATATGGGTGCCATGTCCGTTATCGTCAACCGGCGGCATGCCGCGATTGACCAGATTGATTCCTCTGCCGATCGCTCCGCGCAAATCGGGATGCGAATAATCCACTCCGGTATCGATTACTCCCACGCCGATCTGCTCCCCCTTGCTGAGATTCCAGACGAGGGGCGCCTTGATCCGCTTTACCCCCCACGGGATCAGCGGTTTCGTTCCGGCAGGCAGGGCGGAGCCTTTGGCGGAGGAGGCGTGGGGGAGGGCGTGGACGGTCATTTGGGGATCGGCTTCAATCCCGGCAATGAAAGGATAATCGCTCAGCCTGGCAGCGGAGCGAAGCGGACACGAGAGACTGTAGATCATGGCAAGCCGCTGAATCTTTTGCTTCACCGAGGAACCTGTGCCGCGGAGACTCCGGAGGCATTCCGCATAATCTTTTCGGCTGCGAAAACGGATGATATGCTTCGGTCCATCAGCCGAAGACTGCTGAATTTCCTTGATCAGCTCTTCAAGAAAAGATTGAATCAAATCGGTTTCGCCTCCCCTATCGTAACTCGGCTCATGGAGTATCATATGAAAACGTTGGGTCCGTGGCATGGGAAGAGCGCCCGATTCAAAATATTTGGGTGGGGTACCGTGTCAACTGCCATTTGTCAACATAGGATGCATAGAGAGTTTTGTTAAACTCTTGGGGGAAGCGGGAGGACGGATCGCCGCCTCTTCTGCGGGATACAGTCAAGGCGGGGGAGCCCCCCGTCTTTTTCCCTGCTTCGGACCGTTTGGACAGCGGAAGGTTTGGCCAGTTGCTTTTTTGTTTAAAATAGGTTTTACTAGATGGAGAACTGAAGTACACAGGCTTGTCAAGGCGAATTTGTCCGAAGGGAAGTGGTTAGATGAGCAGCCAGTATACTTTGAAAATACCGGAAGAACGGGCCAAGGAGATGCCGATGGTAGACCTTGCGTTCGAAGTACTGAAGGCAGCCAATACTCCGTTTTATTACCGCGATTTGATGATGGAAATAGCCAAAATCAAGGGCCTTACCGAAGAGGAAGTCAAGCAAGTGGTGGCTTACTTATATACGGAAATTAATATCGACGGCCGTTTCGCCTGTGTCGGCAGCAACCTGTGGGGGCTGAAACGCTGGTATCCGGTTGACAAATCCGAGGATGCGATCGGGAGCGGCAAGCGCCCGCGCATTATTAACGACGATGATGACGACCTGGATGAAGACGAACCTTATGATGAAGAGGATACATACGAATCGGAGGAAGATTACGATTCGTTTGACGAAGATGTCGAGGACTTCGATACCGACGCCGAGGACGAGGAAGATATCGACGAAGAATTGGATGACGAAGAACTGGGCGACGAAGAAGTGGACGACCTTGATCTGGATGAAGAAGACAGCGTGGACGACGCCGATTTCGAAGAGGAGGAAGAGGAAGAGGAGGA
>Ga0310828_1001920_pt1 | contig 10543 bp, 11 predicted proteins | sample WT_ome_3_FD_202242 | JGI IMG/M metagenome (GOLD analysis project Ga0310828, IMG submission 202242) | Sorghum-adapted microbial communities enriched on wild type (WT) sorghum from Joint BioEnergy Institute, Emeryville, California, United... ... | reverse complement strand
CTGGCCGGCGACGCCACGGCGAGCGTGCTGCTGACCCGGGTTTCCGGCGCCCCGACCGCCCTGCTGTGCACGCCGACCGGACGATAGGCTTCTGCGGCGTGGCGAGCCAGGGAACTCCGGCGACCGCGCTGCTGGCCAAGCAGAAGGTCAGCCACCGGTTGCACCCGTACCAGGTCGACCCGGACACGCCGAACTACGGTGCGAAAGTCGCCGCGGCGCTCGGCGTGCCCGCCGCCCAGGTGTTCAAGACGCTGGTCGCCGAGGTTGACGGGGCGCTCACCGTGGCCGTGGTGCCGGTCACCGGGGAGCTGAATGTCAAGGCGCTGGCCGCCGCGGTCGGCGGCAAGCGGGCCGCGCTGGCCGACCGCACGGTGGCCGAGCGCGCCACCGGGTACGTCCGGGGCGGGATCAGCCCGCTGGGTCAACGCCGGCGACTGCCCACTGTGGTCGACGAGTCGGCGCAGGCGTTCCCGACGGTGTTTGTCTCGGCCGGGCGGCGCGGCCTGCAGGTGGAGCTGTCCCCGGCGGACCTGGTCCGCCTCACCAACGCCACCCTCGCGCCCATCGCCCAGCCCTGAGCAGCCGGGCATCCATTCCCGAGCAGCCGGGCATCCGGCTTCCGCCCCACGGCGGTCAGCGCGCCGCCGCGCCGGCCGGGACGGGCGTCGGGCTTGCGGTCCACCTGGCGCCAGGCCGGCTGGACGAACGGCAGGAGGGTGACCAGCAGGTACAGCCCGCCGAAGACGAGCCAGCCCGGCCGGAGCCCGAGCAGCTGGACCGCCCAGCCGCCGAACAGGCCACCCAGCGGGATACCGGCCCAGGCCACCGCGAAGGTCAGGCCGAGTACCCGGGACCGCAGCTCCTCCGGCACGTGTTCGTACTGCAGCGCGCCGAGGATCGGGTTCACCGCCGCGATGGCGAAGCCGGCCACGAGCGTGACCGCGTACACCGGCCAGAGCTGGTCGGTCAGCGCCGGGGTGACATAGCGCGGCGCGCCGGCGATCAGGAAACCCACCGCGTACGCGGCGAACCGCGGCACCCGCGGCGCGATCGCGGTGAACACCACGTTGCCGAGCACCGCGCCCACGCCGAACGCGGCCGAGAGCACGCCCAGCGCGACGGGGGTCCCGGCCACCTCGCGCGCCCACACCGGAGCCAGCACCGAGCTGTGCGCCGCGTCGAACAGGTTGGTGCAGAACAGCATGAGCACCACGGCGCGGACGAGCGGGTGCCTGGTCACGAAGGCCAGCCCGGTCCGCAGCGACCGCAGGTAGCGCTCCTCCTGCCGCCGGCCGGCCGGGAACCGGGGCACGAGGGCGCCGACCGTGACCGCGGCGAGCGCGAACGTGGCCGCGTCCAGCAGCAGGACGTTGGGCGCCCCGAACACCGCGATCAGTACGCCGGCCAGCGGCGCGCCGAGCAGGCCGGCGAGCCGGCTGAGACCGTCCTGGAGACTGGTGGCCCGGGTCAGCGCGACGCCGGACGCCTCGACCGCCTGCGGGAAGATCACCCGCTTCGCGGTGTCGCCCAAACCGCGCAGCGGGCCGGTCACCGCGACCAGGCCGACCAGCACTCCGAAGTGGAGCGATCCGGCGGAGTGCAGCAGCGGGATGACGAGTACGGCCAGCGTGCTGGCCCCGTCGGCGATGATGCTCGCCCGGCGCACACCGACGCGGTCCAGCAACGGGCCACCCAGTGCGCAGGCCAGCACGTACGGCAGCATCTCGGCGAAGGCGACGACGCCGGTCTTGGCCGGGCTGCCGGTGGTGGCCAGGGCGAACCACGGCAGGGCCAGCATGCTCATCCGGCTGCCGAGCAGGGACACTGCTTGCGCGGCGAGCAGGCCGACCAGGCCGCGCCTCATGCCGTCGGCCCGGGCGGCTCGACGAACGGCATGAGCTGGAGCTGGACCCGGACCGCCGCGGCCCCTTCCGGCGCGTCGGGGCGGCCCTCCGGATCCGGACGGTAGCTGGTGATCAGCGCGATCATCCGGTCGTGCAGCTCCTTGGCCTCGGCCGCGGTCAGCCGCAGCGCCCAGTCGCTGAGGGTGGCCGCCTGGGACCACTCGCGGGGCAGGGCAGGCAGCTCGCCGAGCCACCGGTCCACCCGCTCGGCGTAGGCGGCGGCGACGCCGCGCAGGTACGCCTCGATCTCCGCGGGCGCCGCGCGGGCCGCCTCCTCGTCGTTGAAGAGAGTCCGCTGGTGCGCGGCGCGCCACCAGCGCTCCCGGCCGGCGCCGCGACCCACCTCCTCGATGACGAAGCCGTACTGGGCCAGCTGGCGCAGGTGGTAGCTGGTGGCTCCGGTGGACTGGCCGAGCCGTTCGGCGAGCCGGGTCGCGGTGGACGGCCCGTGCTCGCGCAGCAGGCCCAGGATCCGCACGCGCAGCGGGTGGGCGATGCCGCGCAGCGAGGTGGCAGTGAGTTGGACTTGGCCCCCGTCGTCACCAGACATGTTTGCAAACATAGCTATGCAAAGGACCCTTTGCAAGACTGCCACCTGCGCCGGACCGAGGCTGCGCTGCGCATGGAGAGAATCTCCGTGCTGCGCACGGAGAGAAATCTCCGCACTCCGTTGAGCCAACTCGATCATTGCCGCGTGCCACTTGACGAAGGGGAGGGTGTCGGGGGGATGAATCTGGGAACCGTGCGGTTCCGGGTCCTGGGGCCGCTCGAGGCATACTGCGCCGACGGCCGGCTGATGCCTCTCAACGCGGCCAAGCCGCGCACTCTGCTCGCGCTGCTGCTGGTCCACGCCAACCGGCCGGTCTCGGTGGAGACGCTGACCGCCGCCCTGTGGCCGGTCAAGCCGCCGCCCAGCGCGGCCGGCGCGCTGCGCACCCACATGTCCACGCTGCGCAGGTCGCTGGGCGACATGGGCTCGGCGGTGCGGGCCCGCCCGCCCGGGTACCAGGTGGACCTGGCCACCGCCGACCTCGACCGGCTCCTCTTCGATGAGCTGTCCCGGCAGGGGCGGCAGGCCGCGGCCCAGGGTGACCTGGCCACCGCCGCCGACCTGTGGTCCCGGGCGCTCGGCCTGTGGCGCGGCCGGCCGCTGGACGGGATGGAGCTGGGACCGGTCGCCGAGGCGGAGCTGGCCGACCTCACCGAGCGGCGGCTGACCGTACTGGAGGACTGGGCGCGGGCCGAGCTGACCCTGGGCCACCACACCGACCTGGTGTCCGTCCTGGGCCCGGCCATCGCCGAGCAGCCGCTGCGCGAGCGGCTGCACGAGCTGGCCATGCTCGCCCTGTACCGGACCGGTCGGCAGAGCGACGCACTCGACGTGTTCCGCCGGCTGCGCCAGCGACTCGTCACCGAGCTGGGCATCGAACCGAGCCCCCCGTTGCAGCGGCTGCAACGCCAGATCCTCGCCGGCGACCCAGCCCTGGACCCACCCGCGCCGGCGCCGGCCGCCGGCCGTTCCCGGCCGACGCCCAGGCAGCTGCCGCCGGACGTCGGCGTGTTCACCGGCCGCGCCCGGGAGATCGCCGCGGGCCGCCAGTGCGTACCGGGGAAGGTGCTGGCGATCGCGGGCCCGGGCGGGGTGGGCAAGTCCGCGCTCGCCATCCACCTGGCGCACCGGCTGGCCCCGCTCTTCCCGGACGGGCAGCTCTACGTCGACCTCCAAGGGGCCACCGCCGGCCTGCCCCCGCTCGCGCCGCGGGACGTGCTGAGCCGGTTCCTGCGGGCGCTCGGCAGCCGGGACACCGACCTGGCGACCGTGGCCGAGGCGAGCGCGGCCTTCCGCGCCCTCGCCGCACCGCGGCGGCTGCTCGTCGTACTGGACAACGCCCGCGACGCGGCCCAGGTGCGCCCGCTGCTGCCGGCCGGTCCACATACCGCGGTGCTGGTCACCAGCCGCCGGATACTGTCCACTTTGGATGGGGCCGCGCATCTGAACCTGGACGTGCTGCCGGAGCGGGAGGCGATCCGCCTGCTCGGTCGGCTCGCCGGGTCGGAGCGGATCGCCGCCGATCCAGGCGCGACACAACGGGTGGTCCGCTGCTGCGGGTACCTGCCGCTGGCGCTGCGCGTCGCCGGCGCCCGACTCGCCGCGCGGCCGCACTGGCCGGTACGGGAGCTGGCGGACCGGCTGGGCGACGCCCAGCACCGGCTGGACGAGTTGCAGATCGACGAGCTTGGCGTGCGCTCCACCCTCCAGGTGGGGTACGAGATGCTGCGCGACAGCGCCGACCCCGGTGACCGGGCGGCGGCGCGCGCGTTCGAACTGCTCGGCCTGCCGGAGGGCGCGGACCTGAGCCTGCCCGCCGCGGCCGCACTGCTCGACCTGCCCGAACCGGAGGCGGAGCGCTGCCTGGAGCGCCTGGTCGACTGCCAACTCGTGGCCGGGCCGGCGCCCGGCCGGTACCGGCTGCACGACCTGCTGCGCCTGTTCGCCCGCGAGCTGGCGGCCGGGCTGCCACCGGATGAGCGTTCCGGCGCGGTGAGCCGGATGCTCGGCTGGTACGCCTCGACCACCTGGCAGGCGTTCCGGCGGCTGCGGCCCGGCGACCCCCGCCCGAACAGCGCCGGCCACTGGGCCGAGACCGGCCAGCCGTTCCCCGCTGTGGACGCGGCCCTGAACTGGCTGGAGGCGGAGCGGCCGAACCTGCTCGCCGCGGTACGCCAGGCCGCCGCCGGCGGCGACGCCGTGGCGCCGATCGCCGGCCAGCTGGCCCGTGCCCTGTTCGCCTTCTTCCACATCCGCGGGTACCCGCACGACTGGGTGGAGGTGAACGAGATCGCGCTGGCGGTGGCCCGGCGGCTGGGCGACCCGGTCGCCGAGGCGCACGCCTGCCGCGATCTCGGCGCCGCGCACGAGGTCCGCGGCGAGTACCGGAAGGCAGAGGCCTACCTGCGGGACGGGCTCGCGCTGTACCGGTTCGCCGGTGACCTGGCCGGCCAGGCGGGGTGCCTGAACAGCCTGGGCGCGGTACACGACAGCCTGGGCCAGCTGGCCGAGGCGGCCGCCTGCCTGGAACAGGGCCTGGCCATCAGCCGGGCCCTGGGTGACCGGCACAGCGTGGGGATCAGCCTGAACAACCTGAGCACCGTCTACGGCAACCTCGGCGCGTACGCCCGCGCGGTGGAGTGCCTGAGCGAGGCGCTGGAGATCTTCCAACAGGCCGGCAACCGGCGCAGCGTCGCGGCGAACCTGGGCAACCTCGGCGAGGTGTACGAGCGGCAGGGGGCGTACCAGCAGGCGATCACCAGCTACCAGCAGAGCCTGGCGGTGTTCCGGGAGTTGGGCAACGCGACCGGCGAGGCGGCCGTGCTCGGCGCGCTGGGCCGGGTGTACCGGTCGCAGGGGCGTCACGCGCCGGCACTGGACTGCGTACGCGCCGCGGTGGCGCTCGCCGAGCGGGCCGGCGACCGCCACGGCCTGGCTCGCTGGCTGCGCGAGCTGGGGCAGGTCAGCGCGGAGCTGGGCGACCTGCTGCCGGCACAGGCGCACTGGCGGCAGGCATTGGCGATCTTCGAGGACCTGGGCATGCCGGAGGCCGCCGAGGTACGCGCCCTGCTCGCGCCCGAGCCGCTCGTTCCGGATCTTGACGCGCGGTAGGGTTCACCACATGCGGCGTGCGGTGATCTTCGACCTGTTCAACACGTTGGTGCCGGGCGGCTCGGACGGCGACCGGACGGCGGTCAACCACGAGATCGCCGCGGTGCTGGGGGTGGACCCCGAGGCGTTCGACGCCGCCTTCAAGGCGGCCTCGTACGAGCGCTTCACCGGCGCCTTCGGCGATCTGGCCAGCACGATGCGGACGGTCGCCGAGCGGGTCGGCGGCACGCCCACCGACGCGCAGGTGGACCGGGCGACCCAGCTGCGCCGGGCGATGACCGCGAACCTGCTCGCCACGGTCGACGACGCCGCCCCGTCTACTTTGGACGAGCTGCGGCTGGCCGGCTGGCGGATCGGCCTGGTCAGCAACGTCACCTCGGAGACGCCGGACCGGTGGCGGGAGAGCAAGCTGCCGACGTACTTCGACGCGGTGGCATTCTCCAGCGAGGTGGGCGTGGCGAAGCCGGACGCCGGGATCTACCTGGCCGCGTGCCAGCAGCTGGCGGTACCGCCGACGGAGTGTGTCTACCTGGGCGACGGCGCCGACAACGAGCTGGCGGGCGCCGCCGCGCTGGGCATGTACCCGGTCCGCACCACCGAGCACGCCGACAGTGACCCGTCCTGGACCGGTCCGACCATCGGCTCGCTGGCCGAGCTGCCCGCCCTGCTGCGGCAGCTGCCCGCCTCCGACGCGGGGTGAGCGGCCGACACAGCGGCAGCGGCCGGCGCAGCGGCAGCGGCCGCCGCGGGGCAAGCGGTCGACGGGGTTGAGCAGTCGACCGGGAGTTCAGCGGTCGACGGGAGCGAAGTCCCAGGAGTGCGGCGGCCGGGCGACCAGGTGCGCGGGTGGCTCGGGCAGGGCCACCGGGTCGCCGCGCCATTTCGCGATGACCACCACCCGGTGGTCCGTCGAGGCGTACACCTCGCTGGAGACGTGCATGGGCAGCACCTCGACCTCGGGCAGCGCGGTGTCGCACACCCAGGAGAGCAAATCGCCCATGCGCTCCGGCCGCGCACGCACCTCCCACATCCGTACGATCACGCCGGCAACCTATACCGTCACCACGGTCAGCGGCAGAGCGGAGTCGGCGGGCAGGTCCAGCCGGCTCGGCGCCACCCCGGCGCGGACCAGATGCGCGCCGAGCGCCGCCACCATCGCGCCGTTGTCCGTGCACAGCTTGGGCCGCGGCACCCGCAGCGTGATGCCGTGCCGGGCACAGCGCTGCTCGGCGAGCCCGCGCAGCCGCGAGTTCGCCGCCACCCCGCCGCCGATCACCAGGGTCGGTACGCCGTACGCCACGCACGCCTGCACCGCCTTGGCGGTGAGCACGTCGCAGACCGCCTCCTGGAAGCTCGCCGCCACATCGGCCACCGGCACCGGCTCGCCGGCCCGCTGCCGGGTCTCCACCCACCGGGCCACGGCCGTCTTCAGGCCGGAGAAGGAGAAGTCGAACCGGTGCTCGGCCAGATCCTTGGGCGCGGTCAGCCCGCGCGGGAACGCGATCGCCGAGCCGTCACCCTCGCGCGCCGCCCGGTCGATCGGCGGCCCGCCGGGGAACGGCATGCCGAGCAGCCGGGCCACCTTGTCGAACGCCTCCCCGGCCGCGTCGTCGATGGTGCCGCCGAGCGGGGTGATCCGCCCAGCCAGATCATCCACAAGCAACAGTGACGAGTGGCCGCCGGAGACGAGCAGCGCGACCGCCGGCTCGGGCAGCGGCCCGTGTTCCAAGGTGTCCACCGCCACGTGCGCGGCAAGGTGGTTGACCCCGTACACCGGCTTCTCCGCGGCCAGCGCGTACCCCTTGGCCGCGGCCACCCCCACCAGCAGTGCCCCGGCCAACCCGGGCCCGGCGGTGACCGCGATCGCGTCCACGTCCGCCAGCGCCACCCCTGCGTCGGCCAGCGCCCGCTCCATGGTCGGCACGATCGCCTCCAGGTGTGCCCGGCTGGCCACCTCCGGCACCACGCCGCCGAACCGGGCGTGTTCCTCCACACTGGACGCCAGCGCGTCGGCGAGCAGGGTGTGCCCGCGCACCACGCCCACCCCGGTCTCGTCGCAGGACGTCTCGATGCCCAGCACCAGGGGCTCGTCAGGCACTGATCCCCCCATCCTCCTCCGCGTCCCACCCGGTACGCGCCATCACCAGCGCGTCCGTGTTGCTCGGCTGGTAGTACCCCCGCCGGACGCCGACCGCCTCGAACCCGTACTCCGCATAGAGTTTCTGCGCCGGCGCGTTGTCCACCGCGACCTCCAGCAGCACCTTGCGTACCCGGCCGCGGGCGGCCTCGGCGAGCAACGCCTCTAGCAGCGCCCGGCCGATGCCCCGCCGCTGGACCTCCCGGCGGACCGCGATGTTCTGCACCCACGCCTCGTGCGGCGGGTTGACCGCGAGCCCGGCATAGCCGAGCACCCGGTCGTCGTCGGGCAGCTTGTCGTCGCCGAGCAGTTGTTCGTCGTCGAGGGCGACCAGGTAGTGGTGCCCGCTGGCCAGCTCGTTCCAGAACATCGCGGCCGACCACCGCTCCGGCCCGAACAGGTCAGCTTCGATCGGTGTCACCTGCTCGATGTGCCACCACCGGAAGCGTTCGATCCTCACCGCAGCACCGGTTTTCCGGCCGTGGGCACCGCGGCGTCGGGGCGGCGCAGGTACAGCGGGGTGAGCCGCTCGGAGGGTTTGCCGGCGAGTATCCGATCGGCGGCGATGCTGGCCAGCGCCGACGCCACCGGGTAGCGCGGTTCGGCGCGGACCGGAACGGCCAGCACAGCGGCGTACCGGTGGGCGCCCTCCCCCACCGCGTAGTCGGCGTCCGCGGGTAGCGTGTCGGGTTTGGCCACCGCCGGCCCGCGCAGCCGGACGCCGTCGCGGTAGAGCGCCCAATAGACCTCGCGCCGGCGCGCATCGGTCGCGACGAGGACCGTCCCCGCCTGGCCGAAGCCCAGGCCGTCCAGGGAACAGACGCCGTAGGTCGGGATGTCCAGCGCCTGGCCGAGCGCCGCGGCGGTGACCAGACCCACCCGCAGCCCGGTGAACGGACCGGGGCCCAGCCCGGCCACGACCGCGGTCAGCTCGCGCGCTCGGACGCCGGCCTCGGCCAGGACGGCGTGCACCTGCGGCGCGAGCAGCTCGCCGTGCGCTTTGGCGTCCACCGTGCGACGAGACGCGAGCGGCGCCACACCGTCGGCCGTGACGCGGACGACGGCGGCCGTGACCGCGGCCGTCGACGAGTCCACTACCAGGGCGTACACCGGGTCAGCCTAACCATCCAGCCGGGCGTCCCAGTCGCCGCCGTGCCCGATCAGCTCGACCAGCCGCGAGTCGTCGTCCAGCCGGTCGATGCGCACCTCCAGGTACGCGTCGGAGAGCTGCTCGACCAGCCCCTCGCCCCACTCCACCAGGGTGACCGAGTCCTCCAGCGAGGCGTCCAGGTCCAGGTCGTCCACTTCGGCCCGCGGATCCGCGACCGCACCCAGCCGGTACGCGTCCACGTGCACCAGGGGAATCGTGCCGCCGCGCGCCGGATCCGGCCGGTGTACCCGGGCGATCACGAACGTGGGCGAGGTGACCTCGCCCGCCACCCCGAGCCCGGCACCGATGCCCTGGGCCAGCACGGTCTTCCCGGCGCCCAACGGGCCAGTGAGCACGACCAGGTCGCCCGCGCGCAGCCGGCGGGCCAGCTCGCGGCCGAACGCCCGGGTGTCCTCTACAGTGGACAGTTTGATGGTCATCCGAGCAACTTCGCCGCGTACGCCAGATCCTCGCGCAGCGCCGCCATGGGCGCGCCGTTCGGGCCGAACCGGATGGCCGCGCTCGGGTGGTACGTGGCCAGGACGCGCAACCGCCGCCCGGCCACCTCCACCTCGTGCACTCTCGTTCCCCCACCCGCCGTCGCGCCCGGCCCGACGCCCTGCCCGGCGCCTCGCACCGCCGTCGCGCCCTGCGCGGCACGCCGCACCGCCGTCGCGCCCTGCCCTCCGGCCTGCCCGACGCCCCGCGCGGCGGCCAGCGTCACCCGCCGGCCGAGAAACCAGGTCACCGCGCTGAGCCCGAGCGCGACCACCAGGCTCGGCGCGAGCAGGGCCAGTTGCCGCTCCAGGAACGGCCGGCACCGGGCCACCTCCTCCGGTTTCGGCGCCCGGTTGCCCGGTGGGCGGCACTTGAGCACGTTGAGCACGGCCACCCGGGAACGGTCCAGGCCGACCTCGGCGAGGGTACGGTCGAGCAGCTGCCCGGCCTTGCCCACGAACGGCCGCCCGGCGGTGTCCTCGGCCGCCCCCGGCGCCTCCCCGACCAGCACGATCCCGGCCGGCACCGGATCGCCGACCACCACCCGCTGCCGGGCCGCGGCCAGGTCGGCACACGCGGTGCAGGCGGCGATCTCGGCGGCGAGCGCCGGCCACGAGTTGGTCATCCGATCTTCTCCAGGAACCGGATCAGCGCCCCGGTGACCTCCGCGGGGTGTTCCAGCATGACCACGTGACCGCTGCCTGGCACGGTGACCATCTCGGCGTCCGGTACGCGCCGGCAGATCTCCTCGGAATGGGTCAACGGGGTGATCATGTCCTGGTCGCCGCAGATCACCAGGACCTGCGTGGTGCGCAGCGCGGCCAGGGCCGGGTAGCGGGCATGGGTATAGAGGGTACGCAGGTACCGGGCGATCGTCTCGGTGGACGTGCGCGAGTTCATCTGCTCCACAAAGGACACCAGCGCCGGGCTGGGCCGCGCCGCGCCGAACCCGTACCGCCGGGTGAGCAGCCAGGCCAGGTCGGAGGAGGCCAGCCTGGCCCGGTCGACCATCCCGCCGGTAATCTTCGTGGCTCCGTTGACCAGCGGGAGCAGCGGCTGCCCCACCTTGGCGATGATCGCCGGGAGGCCGAACTTGACCTGCTCCAGCCGGCCGCCGGAGGTGGCCATCAGCACCACGCCGACCACCCGGTCGCCGAACATCTCCGGGTACAGCTCGGCGAAGGCCATGATGG
>Ga0310828_1001916_pt1 | contig 10578 bp, 5 predicted proteins | sample WT_ome_3_FD_202242 | JGI IMG/M metagenome (GOLD analysis project Ga0310828, IMG submission 202242) | Sorghum-adapted microbial communities enriched on wild type (WT) sorghum from Joint BioEnergy Institute, Emeryville, California, United... ... | reverse complement strand
GCTCCAGGCCGGACAGCGCGGCAGCCCGTACCTCCGCGGCGTGCTCGCCCACACCGGCGGTGAAGGTGACCGCGTCGACCCGCCCCAGCACCGCGTAGTAGGCGCCGACGTACTGCCGGATCCGCTGGCAGTACACATCGAAGGCGAGCGCGGCCGCTGCGTCCCCGGCGGCCCGGCGGGACAGGACCGTCCGCATGTCGCCGTCCCCGCACAGGCCGAGCAGGCCACTGCGCTTGTTCAGCAGCTTGTCGATGTCGTCCAGCGACATCCCGCCCATCCGGTTCAGATGGAAGACGATCGCCGGGTCGAGATCGCCGCTGCGGCTGCCCATCACCAGACCCTCCAATGGGGACATTCCCATGGAGGTGGCCACGCTGCGGCCGCCGGCGACCGCGCATGCGCTGGCGCCGTTGCCCAGGTGCAGCGTGATGACGTTCATCGCCTCGGGCGCCCGGCCGAGCAGCCAGGCGGTGCGCCGGGAGACGTACGCGTGCGAGGTGCCGTGGAACCCGTACCGGTGGATGCCGAACCGTTCGGCCACCTCGGTGTCGATCGCGTAGGTGGACGCCGGCAAGGGCAGGGTGCGGTGGAACGCCGTGTCGAAGACCGCGACCTGCGGCACGGTGGGCAGTACGGCACGGGCGGCCGCGATGCCCGCCAGGTTCGCCGGGTTGTGTAGCGGGGCCAGCGGTACCAGGTCGGTGATGGCGGCGACCACGCCGTCGTCGATGAGCGTAGGCGCGGCGAACCTGGTGCCGCCGTGCACGACTCGGTGACCGACACCGGCCAGCCCGGCCAGGTCCAGCCGGCCGAGCAGGTCGCGCAGCGCCTCCTCGTACTGCGTGGTCTCCACCGTACCGCCGTCTATAGTGGACTCTCCATCGAACAGGCGGTACTTGATGGTGGCGGAGCCGCAGTTGACGACCAGGATCCGGTTCATGACGAGGCCTGTATCGCGGTGATGGCGACGGTGCTCACGATGTCCTTGACCGTGGCGCCCCGGGACAGGTCGTTGACCGGCTTGCGCAGCCCTTGCATGACCGGGCCGACGGCGACCGCGCCGGCCGAACGCTGTACTGCCTTGTACGTGTTGTTGCCGGTGTTCAGGTCCGGGAAGATGAACACGGTGGCGCGGCCCGCGACCGGGCTGCCGGGCAGCTTGGTGGCGGCCACGGCCGGGTCCACCGCGGCGTCGTACTGGATCGGGCCGGCCACCGGAAGGTCGGGCCGGCGCTCCCGGACCAGCGCGGTCGCCTTCGCCACCTTGTCCACGTCGATGCCGTGTCCACTCTCGCCGGTCGAGTAGGAGAGCATCGCCACCCTGGGTGTCACGCCGAACTTGGCCGCGGTCTCCGCGGAGGATAGCGCGATGTCGGCCAGCTGGTCCGCGTTCGGATCCGGGTTTATCGCGCAGTCGCCGTAGACCAGCACCTGTTCGGGCAGGCACATGAAGAACACGCTGGACGCGATGGAGACGTCCGGCCGGGTGCGGATGATCTCGAACGCCGGCCGGATGGTGTCCGCGGTCGGGTGCACGCAACCGGAGACCATCGCGTCGGCCCGTCCAGTGTGAACCATCATGGTGCCGAAGTAGTTCACGTCCCCGACCTGGTCTCCGGCGGCGTCCAGGGTGACCCCGCGGTGGGCGCGCAGCCGGGCGTACTCCGCGGCGAACTCCGCCCGCCAGGGCGAGGTGGCCGGGTCCACGACGGCCGCGCGAGCCAGGTCCAAGCCCAGCTCCCGGGCCCGGCGGGCGATCTCGTCGGGCGGACCGAGCAGGGTCAGCTCGGCCACCCCGCGGCGCAGCAGGATCTCCGCGGCGCGCAGGATCCGCTCCTCGGTGCCCTCCGGCAGCACCACGTGCCGGCGGTCGGCCCGGGCCCGCTCGATCAGCTCGTACTCGAACATCATCGGGGTGACCCGGTCGGACCGCGTCACGGCCAGCCGCCGGCTCAGCTCACCGACGTCCACGTTGGACTCGAACGCACCGAGCGCGGCGTCGACCTTGCGCGGGTTGCCGGTCGCCAGCCGCCCCTCCAGCCCGGTCAGCGCCGCCACCGTGTCGTAGCTGTCCAACGAGGTCGAGATGAGCGGCGGCGCGGCGTCGAAGCGGCGGATCAGCCGTGCCACCCGCGGATCGGGTGGCACGCCGAGGGTGAGCACCACGCCGGCGACGGACGCCTGACCGCTGGCGTGCGCGGCGGTGGTGGCCACCAGCAGGTCCGCCCGGTCGCCGGGGGTGACCACCAGGCAACCGTCGGAAAGGTAGTCGAGGAAGGTCGGCACCGTGGCGCCGCCCACCACCACGTCGAGCACGTCCCGGTTCATCGCGTCGTCGCCCCACCCGAGCACCGGCGTGGCGCCCAGCGCCGCAACCACCTCGGCCATTGTGGGCGCGGAGACGGCCGGCACGTCCGGCACGGCGTACACCGGGACGCCGAGCCCATCCACGGCGAGCCGGACCCCGGGCGCCACCCGGTTGGCGATCACCGCGACCACCGCGGCCCGACCGTCGGAGAGCGCGTGGTAGGCGGCGCGCACCGCGTCGGCCACCTCCTCGGCGGTATGGCCGTGCCCGTCCACCACGGGCAGCACGACCGCGCCCAGTTCGGTCGCCAGCCGCAGGTTGAAGGCCAGCTCGTCGGGGAGCGCCGGCTCGGCGTGCGGGTCACCGGTGTCCCGGCCGAAGTCGGTGCCGATGACCACCACGGCGTCGCAGTCGCGGGACAGCGCGTGGTAGCGCTCAACGATCTGGCCGACCAGCTCGTCCTGCCGACCGGCGCCGATGAGCGCGGCCGCCTGCCGGTAGGTCGGGCCGGTGCCGGCCGCCGACCCCGGCATCCGGTACCGGGCCCGCAGCAGCTCGACAATCGGGTCGTCGGCCTCGCGGGTCAGCGGGCGGAACGCGCCCAGCCGTTCCACCCGCCGGGACAGCAGTTCCGCCACGCCGAGGGCGATCGCGGACTTGCCCCCACCGGACTCCAGGCCGGTCAGGTAGACGCTGCGGGCGGCGGCGGGCACACGCGGCCTATTCGTCGATCTCGTCGTCAAGACGGGCCAGCCAGGTCGCGAACCGCTCGATCGGCGTCTCGAACTCCGGGTTGAGGTCCACGAAGTCGCGCAGCCGCTCGGCGAGCCACTCCAGCGACACGGTCTCGCCACCGCGCCGCTCGGCCAACTCCTCGATGCCCCGATCGGTGAAGTACATCTGGACCTCAGGCGCGGGTGAGTGCGGCCTCGATGAGCGCGGCCTGCTCGGCCTCGTGCAGCTTGGCGGAGCCGACCGCCGGCGCGGCGGCCGCTGGGCGGGAGATGCGCCGCAGGCGTACGCCGTCCAGGTGCTCCTGCAGGTTCAGCGCGATGAAGCTCCACGCACCCTGGTTGGCCGGCTCCTCCTGCACCCAGGCGAAGTCCGTGGCGTTGGGGTACGCGGCCAGGGCCGCCTTCACCTCGTCCACCGGCAGCGGGTAGAACTGCTCCATCCGGACGAGCGCGGTGTCAGTGATGTTCCGAGCGGTGCGCGCCTGGAGCAGGTCGTAGTACACCTTGCCGGCGCAGAGCAGCACCCGTCTCACGTTCGGCGCGCTCACCCCGGTGTCGGGGATCACCGGCTGGAACGTCCCGCTGGTGAAGTCCTCCACCGCGGACACCGCCAGCTTGTGCCGCAGCAGCGACTTCGGCGTGAAGACCACCAGCGGCTTGCGCTTGGGCGACAGCGCCTGCCGGCGCAGCAGGTGGAAGTAGTTGGCCGGCGTGGTCGGCATGGCTACCCGCATGTTGTCCTCGGCGCACAGCTGCAGGTAGCGCTCCGGGCGCCCGGAGGAGTGGTCCGGACCCTGGCCCTCCATGCCGTGCGGGAGCAGGAGCACGAGCGAGGACTGCTGCCCCCACTTCGCCTCACCCGACGAGACGAATTCGTCCACGATGGACTGCGCACCGTTGGCGAAGTCGCCGAACTGGGCTTCCCACATCACCAGCGCCTGCGGGTTCTCCACCGAGTAGCCGTACTCGAAGCCCATCGCCGCGTACTCGGACAGCAGCGAGTCGTGGACGAACAGCCGGGCCCGCTGACCGCCGGGAGCGTCGGCGCGCAGCGCGTACAGCGGCATGTAGTCCGCGCCGGTGCGGGCGTCGACCACCGAGGCGTGCCGCGACACGAACGTGCCGCGCCGGGAGTCCTGGCCGGCGAGGCGGACGGTGATGCCCTGCGCGAGCAGCGAACCGAACGCGATGATCTCGCCGAAGCCCCAGTCGATGTCGCCCTCGACGGCCATCCGGGCCCGCCGCTCCAGCACCTGCTGGACGCGCTTGTGTGGGGTGAAGCCCTCGGGCAGCGCGGTATGCGCCTCACCGATCGCCTTGATCACCGAGGCGTCCACTTTGGTCTCCACCGGCGGCTCCGGTTCCGGCTGCCGGGAACGGCTGCCCCGCGGGATGGACGTGGTGGCCGCGTCCCGGGTCGCCTTGAAGACCTTCTCCAGCTGCTGCTGGTAGTCGCGCAGCAGCTCCTCGGCCTCGGCGAGCGAGATGTCGCCCCGGCCGATCAGCTCCTCGGTGTAGAGCTTGCGGACCGACCGCTTGGTGTCGATGATCTGGTACATCAGCGGGTTGGTCATCGACGGGTCGTCGCCCTCGTTGTGCCCGCGCCGCCGGTAGCAGAGCAGGTCGATCACGACGTCCTTGTTGAACTCCTGCCGGTACGCGAAGGCGAGCCGGGCGACCCGGACCACGGCCTCCGGGTCATCCCCGTTCACGTGGAAGATCGGCGCCTGGATCATCCGGGCGATGTCGGTGGCGTAGAGGCTGGACCGGGCGTAGTCCGGCGCGGTGGTGAAGCCGACCTGGTTGTTGACCACCACGTGCACCGAGCCGCCGGTGCGGTAGCCGCGCAGCTGGGACAGGTTCAGCGTCTCGGCCACCACGCCCTGGCCCGCGAACGCCGCGTCGCCGTGCACCAGCAGCGGGAGTACCGTGTACCCCTCCAGCTTGAGGTCGATGCGGTCCTGCTTGGCCCGCACGATGCCCTCCAGCACCGGGTCCACCGCCTCCAGATGGGACGGGTTGGCCACCACCGAGACGGTGATCGCGTGCTCGCCGTCCGGCGTGGTGAACTTGCCGGTCTGGCCGAGGTGGTACTTGACGTCACCGGAGCCCTGGGTGGACTTCGGGTCCAGGTGCCCTTCGAACTCCGAGAAGATCTTCTCGTACGGCTTGCCGACGATGTTCGCCAGCACGTTGAGCCGGCCGCGGTGCGCCATGCCGAGCACCACCTCGTCCAGGCCGGCCTCGGCGGAGGCGCGCAGTATCGCGTCCAGCAGCGGGATCAGGGACTCGCCGCCCTCCAGCGAGAAGCGCTTCTGGCCGACGTACTTGGTCTGCAGGAAGGTCTCGAACGCCTCGGCCACGTTGAGCCGGTTGAGGATGTGCTTCTGCTCCTCCACCGAGGGCTTCTCGTACTTGCGCTCCACCCGCTGCTGGATCCAGCGCCGCTCCTCCGGATCCTGGATGTGCATGTACTCCACGCCGACCCGCCGGCAGTACGAGTCGCGCAGCACGCCGAGGATGTCACGCAGCTTCATCCGCTGCTTGCCGGCGAACCCGCCGACCGGGAACGTGCGGTCCAGGTCCCACAGGGTCAGCCCGTGCTCCAGGATGTCCAGGTCCGGGTGCTTGCGGATCTCGAACTCCAGCGGGTTGGTGTCGGCCATCAGGTGGCCGCGCACCCGGTACGCGTGGATCAGCTCGATCACCCGCGCGGTCTTGTCGATCTGGCCCTCGGAGGTGTGCGCCACGTCGCGGGTCCAGCGCACCGGCTCGTACGGGATGCGCAGCGAGGTGAAGATCTGGTCGTAGAAGCCGTCCTCGCCCAGCAGCAGCTCGTGCACGGTCCTGAGGAACTCGCCGGACTGCGCACCCTGGATCACGCGGTGGTCGTACGTGCTGGTCAGGTTGATGATCCGGGAGATCGCGTTCTCGGCGAGCTGCTCCTCGCTCATGCCGGCGAACGGGGCCGGATACTCCATGGCGCCCACGCCGATGATGGCTCCCTGGCCGGCCATCAACCGGGGGATCGAGTGCACGGTGCCGATCCCGCCCGGATTGGTCAGCGAGATCGTGGTCCCGGTGTAGTCCTCCATGGTCAGCTCGCCGCGCCGGGCCCGCCGCACCACGTCCTCGTACGCCTGCCAGAACTGTCGGAAGTCCATCTGCTCGCAGGCCTTGATGGACGGCACGACCAGGGTGCGCGAGCCGTCCGGACGGGTCAGGTCGATGGCGATGCCCAGGTTGACGTGCTCCGGTACCACGGTCACCGGTTTGCCGTCGACCTCGGCGTACGAGTTGTTCATCTCCGGGTGGACGGCGAGCGCCTTGATCAGCGCGTACCCGATCAGATGGGTGAAGCTGACCTTGCCACCCCGGCCGCGGGCCAGATGGTTGTTGATCACGATGCGGTTGTCCGCGAGCAGCTTGGCCGGCACGGCGCGCACGCTGGTCGCGGTCGGCACCTGGAGCGAGGCGTCCATGTTCTCGACGATGCGGGCGGCCACGCCGCGCAGCGGCACGGTCCGGGCGCCGGCGGGCACACCAGGTGCCTTGGCCGCGGCGGCCTTACCCTCGGGCGCGGCCTTGCTGGGCCCGCCGGGTGCCTGCCCCGGGGCGGCCTTCTTGGGAGCGCCCTTCTGGGGCGCGGCCGGCGCCGGCGCGGCGGTGGCCTTCACCGCTCCGTTGGTGGTGGCGCCGGCGGGGGGAGTCGCCGTCGTGGGCTGCGGCTGCTGCGGGGGAGCGGCAGGTGGCGCGGGTTGCTGGGCCGGTCCGGCGCCCCGGGCCTCGGCTGCCTGCCCCGCGCCGGGCGCATCGGTGCCGGCGCGCGCCGCGCTCGCCGCACCGCTCGCCGCGGCGGCCTGCGTCGGCGACGCGACCGGGGCCGATTCCGGGGTCGGCCGGTAGTCGGCGAAGAAGTCGTGCCAGGCAGAGTCCACGCTGTCGGGGTCGGCGAGATACCGCTGGTACATGTCCTCGACGATCCACTCGTTCGGTCCGAAGCCCGCCAGCGGGTTGTCCCGCGAGGTCTGCTGGGTCGTCACGGCCGCTATCGCCTCTTCCACGCGCGTCCTGGGGGTCCGTCGCCGCCCCCGCTCAAAGACAGAGTTCAACTCCAGACTACGTCGTGGATCGGCGTCGATCTTCAGCAGCGCCCGCCGGTGCTGGGTATCACACGTACCGATCACCGCTTTTGTCCGCGATATGCGTTGTATGCTCCTTTTGTGGCGTATGCCTAGTCACTGGTTGTGACTGGGACGGGTGGGGAGGGACGCGGGAATCTTGGACGTAGTTGCCTTTGAGTGTAACGGTGTGTAACCGACTGTGCCCTTCACCCCGCGCAGATCGTCGAGGCACTCCTGCGTAGCCTCGCGTATCAGGCTGCGATCGAGCGCTTGTACCCATCCGGCATGATCAGCTTCGGTACCTCGCGCTCGGTGAACAGGGCGATCTCCTTGTGTTCAGGTGATACCACCGGTGGCGCGTCGCCAACCGGATGGCAGCCGTACGTTACGACAAATACGTGCTTCCTGGCCGCGTTGATGTAGTACATCCAGGTGTCGAGGATCGGGCCGGCCTCAACCTTCCATTGCGTTTCTTCCCTAATTTCTCTGACAACGCATTCCTCTGGGGTCTCGCCCACCTCGACGCGACCGCCTGGGAGTTCCCACTCTTCACGCTCGTTCCGCAGCAGAAGCACCTTGCCGTCCCGTATCACCACGCCCTTGATCGAGACTGGAAACTGTTGCGGCTGGTACCCGTCCACCCGACGTCCTCCTGCTTCCGCCTCGGTGGGACCTTCAAGCACCGTAGCGCACATAGCAACGATTTAGGGGCAGGCGTAGCAGGTTGGCAATCTGTCGCTAGACGCCGCACTTGGCGTGGCATTTCACCCGGTTTCCGAGCGGCCAATGTCTATACACCAGATGGTGGGCCACACGCAAGCCGGAGTAGCCGTTTAGAAGTAGTTGAGTGACCACCCTAGATCCACTAAGATCTCGCCGGCAATGCCGAACGACTCGGACTGTTGCTGAGCCTGGCCCACGAGCGGGCCGTTGTGGCTGATGGGCCAGGCCTCGGCGCATTGTGGGCGCGTGGCTGAGTGGCTCTGCCGGGAACGGGTTGGAGGCGCATGCGGGGGTAATCGTCGGTGAGCGCCGATTTGATGAATCGGTTCAAACGTGATTGTTATTCGGCTTGTGCGGGCGACCGGTATATGACATGATCGCTTCCGCGCCGAGGGCTTGCACGTGCGAGCCCTCGATGCGTGTCTGCCCCGCTGTGCATGACAGGAGGAAAATGGCCCGCTGGGTCGCAAGTGTGAAGAGAGGCTCTTTGTTGCGCCGGTTCCTCCTGGTCATAGCGGTGGCCAGCGCCGCGCTTCCGGTATCCGTCGCGACGGCCCTATTTACGGGCGGTGAGTGGCAACTGGTGGCGTTTGTTAACCTGGTTGACGCCCTCAAGTTGGTTGATCTGACCTACATCCTTGAGTTTGTAGATCCGGTCCATATCTTCAAGTTTGTCGATCCAGTTCACGTCCTCAAATGGATCGGGTCGGCTGTGATTGGCCCGGACTCCCTGGTTTGGACGTACGGGGTCAGTTGGGTGGCTATATCGTTCGGGTTGTCCTCCTGACCGGGACGGTTGGCGTCGGTCGCATGATCCATAATCCACGCGAGAGGCCTTGGTGCGTCATGGTCGTACTGTAGCGACAGTACTGAAAACCGTCAAGCCGGGGATCTGATCGATATATTCAAATATCTCGCGGGGTCGAGGATGGTTGCGATCCGGTGCCGTATGGCGCCCACATCGGCTCCCGAAAGCTCGTCTAGCAGGTCAAGTGCCTGGCTGCAGTGCTGCTGGGCGAGGCGCGTTTGCCCGAGGCCGGAGTGGGCAGCGGCAAGCGCGACAAGTCCTCGGCAGCGCCGCCACGAGTCGGATGTCTCTTCGCTCAGGGATACCGCTCGTTGCGCGTAGCGGATCGCGGCATCGTACGTGCCGAGCCTGTGGTTGGCTTCGCTCATAGTCGTTAGGGCATCACAAGTTGTTGCCTCGTCCAGTCTGGCCTGGCTGCCGATGGACAGGACGCGACGACAGTGATCGAGCGCAAGGTCGTGGTCGCCTGTCGTGAGATAGAGGGCAGCGATCCTGGCGTGCCCTCTTCCTTGTCCGAGCAACGACCCAAGCTGCTCCCAGATGGTGATCGCCTGCTGGCAGCACTCGATCGCCTGGTCGTACTGCTTCAACCGGCCAAGGGTCTCGCCCAACCAGTAAAGTGTCGACGCCTCCATCCCCCGGTCCGACCTGGCGCGGTAGGTGGCGAGGATTTCCTGGTAGATGTGCAGAGCGGAAACCGCGTCGCCCATGCGGAGGCGGGCGGCGGCGAGATTGTGCAAGCAAGGAAGCTCAAACTCGACGTAGCCGACCTCGCGGCCGAGCTGGATCGCCGTCTCGAAGGCGGTCGCCGCCTGGTGATAGTCGTGTAAGGCGAAGAAGGTGGCGCCAAGGTTTCCCAGAGTGCCTATCCGTCCGGCTCGGTGGCCGTCCGCCTGTGCGGACGCTAGCGCGATCCGGTGCAGGTCCAGAACGTCGTTCTGCGGACCGTAGCGGTCGAACATTTCGTGGCAGACAGCCGGTATCTGCCAGCCGTGGCGGTGGAAGCCGTTCTGTGCCGCCCACCGGGTCAGCGAGCCCAGGTTCCCTCGCTCGGCCTCGCACCATCGCATCGCCTCATCGCTCGTGGTGAACACGAACGGCTGAATCCCGGCGGGACTGGGAAGATCCGGGACGGCCGGGCGGCCAGGCGCCAGTACGGCGGCGGCGTTGGCGGCGGAAAGCAGATACCAGTTCAGGAGGCGGCGCATCGCGGCCATCCGGTCGTCAGCGCTCTCCTCGCAGTGTGCCCGTTCGTTGGCGTAGCGCTGGAGAAGATCGTGGAACGCGTATCTGCGAGCGGTGTCGTGACCGATGAGGTGGGCCCTGGCCAGTCTGTTGAGGACCTCTTCCGCGTCGGCCGCGGTCGTAGCAAGCAGGCTTGCCGCGGCCTCCGGGTTGATGCTCGATCCCGGAAATAGGCCAAGTAGGCGGAAGAACCGTGCGGCTTTCGGATCGAGTGCCTCGTACGACCACGCGAAAACCCGCCGTAGGCTGGCGCCCTCGTCTTCATCGTTCCCGGCGTTCAGCAGATGGGCATTCAAGCCATCCACCAGGTCCGCGATCCTCGCCAGCGGTCGTTCGGCCACGTGCTCACCGATTATCCGTACGGCAAGAGGTAGACCGTCGGATAGCTTCACCAATTCCCGTACGGCCTCGGGTTCGGCATCCGCCCGAGCCGGGCCGATGATTTGCCTCAGCAGTACGAGGCATTCGTCCCGGCGCAGCGGGGGAATCGTCAGGTTGCGAACCCCTTCGCGGATCGTGAGTCCGGTCAGTCTCTTCCGGCCGGTGAGTAGAGTGACGCAGCTCCGCGATGTCGGCAACAGCCGGCGTGCGCGGTCGGAGTCGCCGATGTTGTCTAGCACAATGAGGACACGCCGG